>Ga0164318_10004178_pt1 | contig 13820 bp, 36 predicted proteins | sample GuaBasSedimGuay9_FD_113734 | JGI IMG/M metagenome (GOLD analysis project Ga0164318, IMG submission 113734) | Subseafloor sediment microbial communities from Guaymas Basin, Gulf of California, Mexico - Guay9, Core 4571-4, 0-3 cm | ecosystem: Environmental > Aquatic > Marine > Hydrothermal vents...
CTTGTTATATCTAATATAACAGATATAACAAGAACAATATAACTTAATAGATATATTGGAATATATATATTAGAATATATATATTAGAGTATATGCGTTTTAATACATATATTGAAGTATGAGAAAAATATATTGATATATAAATATATTTTTATAATAACGATAAGTATATATAATATGAATACAAAATAGATAACACAGACAAAAAATTGAAAAATGGAAAATATAAATTTATGCAGGCACGCATTCGTGCGTGCTGGAGGGGAAAAATACTGTAGATATTGCGGGCTGATAGATGAATACAACTTTAGCGAAGAAAATTGTAAATATGTGAGTTCGGTGCTTGGAAGCGAAAAAGCTTTGCGAACAGAGATCAGGATCTCAAGGAAAAAGACAAGAGAAAAAGAAGAAAACAAGAACAAGAACGGTATAAAAGTAATAAACAGAGGTAAAGAAGTAATATACGAGGGGGACTATGCAATATTGATAGTAAAAAAAGCGACATACTACAGAAATAAGAGAAATGTGCTGAAAATGATAGAGATAGCAAGCGAACAAAACTGTATGCTATCGTATGAAGACATAGCAGTATTGACAGGTAAAGCAAAATCAACGATAGCGAGGCATATTCGAGAAAATAAAGAGAGGATCGACAAAATAAAGATAGTGGGCAGTCAAAACAAGTTGAATATGAAAACAGGGGTATATTTCAAGATAGGAAACGGTAGAGAAATAGTGAAAAACATAGAAGGAAGCGGAATGCAAATCAAGAGACTTTTTAACATACAGAGATACAGATATGTAGAGGAAAAAGCGATCGACGAAGCAGAGGAATTCGATAGAGCGATGGACAAAGGACACTACAGGGATCTAGTAGAGAATTGCTTTACTAATTTCATTCTTTAATTTTTTCTTTTTTCTTTTTTTATTATTCAGTATCATTAAAATTTGGTCGCAGTATATCGGTTTCTATGGATTTTTTGATAAGAATTTCAAGTATATATATTGAAAATGAATGTTTTAATTTGCAAATTCATAAAAACGGAGAAGGGTTGCTTTGAAAATGTAGTTCTCTTAAGAGAAAAGAACTTCACAAGAATATTAAATGCCGAAGACACTATCGATGTAATAGTAAGAAATAAGGATATTCATTCTGAATTATCTCGTTTAATTCATGAGGATTAATTTTCCTTTCCTTCTTTTTTCTTTTTTTATATGGTCAAAATGGACAAAGATAAAATAAAAGAAATAAAAATGAAAAATAGAGAAGAAGTTGATAACCTTTTGGAAGAGATTAAGAAGTATTCAAGAAGACCATTTTGTTTAGGAAACGGTTGCGATAACTGTAAGTATTACATAAGGGAGATCGATGATTGCTTAATTTTATTTATCAGGCGTCGTTTTTAATTTTATCACATCTCATACACAGAAATTATCTTTTTCATGATCAAAATGAGAGTAATACCTATTCTACATAGGGTAGTAGAGGGTAAAGAAATAACAGTAGAGGAGTATTCAAGAGTTCTAAACTGGAAAAGAATGGTAAGGGATAGGATTGGGGTGAGAGACTTAGAAAAAGAATTCGATTATTTGATGGATAGGTTATTACTTAACACTAAGATTCGGGATTAATTTTCCTTCTTTTTTGATCCTGAAAAAAGAAAAATGAAATTAGAATGTAAAATTTGCGGAAGGAAATTAGAAAGAAGCGTAGAAGAGTATATGAATCATCTTCTTAATGAACATAATCTTGAATTTGTTTCAAGAGTAGAAGGGCTATTCTTCAATTTATTAGAAAAGGAATGATGGAGAAAGCTAAGTGGATGATTGGAGAGAATCCACCAAAAAAATTGAAGGTTGTTGTTGAGGGGGTTTAAACCCCCCTATCTTTTCTTTATTTATCATTGTAAATCCCTCCCTCGCACAAGACGGGGGGGTATAAGAATGAGGAGGTGAGAGGATGTTAGACGTTAACTTCATTGTGAGATTTGACAGAGAAGGAAAAGTAATTAGAGTACGAAGAGAGTGTAAGATCCCGAGACCAACCTGTGAGGGATGTAAGTTCGAGAAGTGGTGCGACAGAATTATGAAAAATATCTACTCATGAAAAAAATTGAGAGGAAGATCATTCCACCTATTTTTTCTTTTTGATGAAAATGAAATGTGAGCATAAGCATCTTATAAGAGAAGGTAGAAAAAGGAATTGGATATGTGAGGACTGTGGAGCGATAATTACTCCAAAACAGCGGAGAGAGATGATATTAAAGAATGCCATAGAATTTAATAATAGATGGAGAGAATTCGATTATGAAGGAAAATTCATTATTCCTTATTTTAAAGTAAGGATATAAAAGGTGGTGGACATTCAAAAAATGAAGAGAAGAAGCTATAATAAACACTACAGGCTAAAAGAAATTCTAAAATATCTACTCATGAAATATAATGAGAAATGCTATTTCTGTCATCAAGAATTTGAAAATTTGGACAGGATCACAATTCATCATGTTGATCATAACAGGAATAATAATTCAATTGAAAATTTGGTATTGAGTCATAGAAATTGTCATAAGGCTTATCATTTAAAGATAAATTGTCATGGAGGTGGGGCAAATGAAATTTAAAAAATTATCATTGAAGGAGAAAAGAGCAAAAGAGAGAATTAAAAACAGTAAAAAAAAGAAGAGGGGGAGATATATAAATTTTATAAGGAAGAGGCTAGATGAATTGAACCATATTCATAATATTTGTAACACATGCACACTATCTTGTTATAATAATATTCTCGATTCTCTTGACTCTTACTGTTGTCGTAGCATGTATAAATTTTTAATTGATAAAAACCTGCTAAAAAATGAAAAATTTCTCAGAGAACACATCATAGGAGAATTTGCAAATGCGATAATTATTTGTGTTTCTACTGAAAGTAAATCCTTAAAACAATACTTACCTCCACCAAAACGTAAGGAGTACAACTGGGTTACTTTGAGAAATCTTGTTGGTAGACCTTGTTCAGGCGATAATCCTTTCTTGCTAATTCGCAAATCTGATTTATCGTTGATTTGAAGGAGGTGATGAAGAATGTGCAGATGTTATAATGTTGTTGTTAAAGACAATGCAGACATAAAAGTAAGTGATATAGTGATAAATTATGCTATAAACAGTTATCAAGGAAACAGAGATGGCTTTTTTATCGAATTTGATAACAAATTCATAAGAACACTCGACTTTACTGAGTATATGAAATTTATTCTTAATCATAGAAATGAAATTGACGAAAGCAAATCCGTGCATGCTCACTTGAGAGCATGCACACATGGAGGTGTTAATCATAAGTGGATTCATGGGTGGAGGTTCAAGTCTTTTTATTGTAGTCATAATGGAGTTCTACACACATATAGAAAAATAAAAGAATTTCAGAATGATTCATATACATTCTTTTATAATGTTTTTACTTGTGCAAATTCAATTAATAAAATTATCAAAAATTCAAAAGAATTGTTAGAGGATATTTTCGGAGGTTCTGGGGTATTTATCATGACAAATTCAAGGTATAGCATTTATATTTCATTTAATAAGGATATACACCTACATCTACTTAACGATAGTGTCCTCTGTGTTCTTTCACAAGATGATATTCACAAGTTTGAGGATAAGCACAGAATAATTGTAGATAAAGAAGTTAAAGAAAGCGATTTAGGTCTAGTGAAATTTCAGAGAATTATTAACAAAGTAAAAGAGATTTCTACAGAGACTATCAGTAACATAGAAAGTGATGATTATATGAGAATCGAAAATGAAATTCTAGTAATTAATCATGATAAATTTAAATTCACTAAAAGAATTGAAATTGACACGTGGAGAAATAGAAACAGAAAGGAGAGACGTAACGGTACACTATCAGTACATAATTATGTATTTTAGTGTATTTCAATTTCTCATGCTAGAGTTGAAATACACTATTAGTTATTAGAATTTCTTACTTAAAAATGAAAATTGTTGAATCTTACGTAACTCTAGAGACTTGTGATAGATTTAGAGAGGGATTGCAAAACTTTCCAGAACTGCAAAAAGCAAAAGTAATTCTCAATTATGCTAATTCCAAATTTAATCAAAACAAATATCAAGATTATTTAATAATAAACAAAGTTCAAGCAATTAGAAATTGTGTTGATAAAAAGAGAATGTTTTATTTATTGAATAAGAATAAAATTCCTTGTTTAGATTTCTATGATTTTTCTAATCCCTTCGACATGCTTAAATGTTTAAATTTACTGCTAAGAAGAAATAAAGTTGTTATGAGAAAAAATTTCAAGTCTAATTGTTATTATATCTGTAATAATGTCATTGATTTTATCAAGAATTTTCATAAGTTTAATTATGCAACCAAATTTGAAAATAAGAAAAGGGAGTATAGAGTCTTACTCTTTAGAGATCATGTTCTTGCTGTTTATCGTAAGATTCCTAAACGTAAAAACTCATTTCAGTATAAATTAGAAACATGCAAATTCAAAAAGATAAAGAGAATTAACAAGAGATTGATAGAGATTTGTAAGAGAGCTAGAGAAAGCGTAGAGATTGACATTTGCGGTATTGATGTTCTAGTGAACGATAGAGATGAAATTAGGATAATTGAGGTTAATTCTGGTGCGGGGATAAGGAATGTCAGGATCATTAATAAAATTTTAAAATTAATTGAGGTGATGATATGAAAATTGCAGTATATGGAACGTTAAGGATGGGATGTCATAACCATTCAGTCTATCTAGAAAAGGCAAAGTTCTTAGGAAGAACAAGAATTAAAGGATTTGATATGTGGAGAGATACCTGGCATACATTCCCATTCGTTACAAGAGGAAAAGGTAGAATAGTTGTGGAGGTATATGAGGTGGATAAGGATACATTTAATACATTAGACAGAATGGAAAAAGAAGCGGGATTTGTAAGAAGGGAAATAGAGATAAAATTAAATGGAGAAAGGATCAATGCAACAATTTGGGAAGGAGGGGAGAGATGGACATATCGTTTGAAACGTGGTGATAAAGAAAGAATCAAAAAAATTGAGAAAGGGGATTGGGTAGAATACGAATATAATAAAAAATATAAAAAAGGATGAAGTAATTATAGAAGGTTACTATTCTTTATATAGTTATCCATCTCGAAGCAACGTATTTAATTTTAAAGGTATTTCTTTTATTTCCACAATGTCAAATCGGCAGTTCAGGAAATGGTTTCCCGATGTGGTCGAGGACGAAAACAAAAAAGGTGATGACAATGCGGGAAATTAAGTTCAGGGCATGGGATAAGAAGAACAAGGCAATGTTCTACCCACAGGAACTTATACAACTCGATAGAGTGTATGTGGGTTATTTCGATGATAGCGGTTGTCCTAAAGTGAATGAGGACATAATCCTCATGCAATACACAGGGCTCAAGGACAAAAATGGAAAGGAAATTTATGAGAAGGATATAATAAAAGTTAAAAATATAGCATCAGAGGAAGAAGCAACAGGCTTTATACAATTTAATTCAAGACGAGGATATTACGAAATAGTTTTTGATAATTCACCAGCAGGAATTGAGGCTTTTGAATATTATACTTATTCCTCTTGGGAAATAGAAGTAATAGGCAACATTTATGAAAATCCAGAATTTTTGAAGAAAGGAGAGCAATTACTTAGACGCCCTCGAGTATAGAGAAAAGGAAGATGAGCACGGGATTTTTCTGGGACAAGGGGAAGAAGAAATTCATTTGTGAGAGGAGAGGGATAGGTTTAGGGAGCAATGATTATGGTAAAAATTTGACCTATGTTTTTAACTCCATTGAAGATGTTGTAAAACTATTAACATCAGAAAGAGAAAGGATAATATATAATGAATATGATGTGGCACTTACTGTTGATTCATTATTATTTGAAATAAAAACCAGGGGTTGTATTATCATTATTCCAGATTATTACATTTCGAAGGTTAGGTGAAGGGAAAATGAGGAAACCTAAGTGGACATCTTGGTTTGATAATCTTAGAGGAGAGCTAACATAACTAAAACCTCATCTTCTCTAAGATTATACTATAATAGGTATTTCTACTGATCTGGTTATCAGAGGGGTATAATGGAAAAAGAATATAAAAACGTATTGAAAACCACACTAACAAGGGAAAACTACAAAAAGGTGGTTGAGGATAAAGAGATGGGTTTAGAGTTCTATGTATGGCTTTACCACAGATTGGGCAGAGATAAAAAGAAATTCAACAAGGCTGTAGAATCCCTGATTGATAATAAAGACGAATTCACTAAATTAATTGATAGAAAAATTGAACTTCACAGAGAAGCAATAAAAAAATTAAAAAGAATTAAAATCGGTTACGTTATCGAGAATGCAATACGAGGTTATAGGTGATGAAACATTAAAAATGGAAAAATTTAGAGTGATAAGAGAGATAGATATAGGAATTTTCAAAAATATGTATTGGTATTTTGTTTATGTAGATGGAATGAAATTTAAGAGGAGTAAGAATTTTCTAAAGTTGAGCAGGATGATAAAGAAATTGAAATCTATTTGCAGGAGGAGGATAGAGAGTAATAGGGCGGATTTTACTGATGTTATTAATGAGAAATATGGTGGTGCAGATTATTTATTCAATTTTAAGGTTTTTGATAAAGGATATGCATTCTTTTTGGTTGGGTTGGGAGAAGGTTGCATTTCTCCTTTATTTAAGGATTTTGATGAATTATTTGAAGATTTGGAGGAGGTATTAGAAAATGTCAGAGAGGGATTAGAAAATGTCAGAGAGGGGACTCAATAAAATCCTTGAAAAACTTTCTAAAGCAAAGAAGGGGTTGTTTATTATAACATGTCTCGACAAAAACGAGATTGAGGTCATGGGAGTTATGTTAAATTTAGATCCTGAGGAAACCTTAATACTGCTTGATTCCATCTCGGACTATGTTGAAAAATGCAAGGATGATATTGAATTAAAATATTTTGGTACGGGTGGGTGAGATGAAAGCACTAAGCAAAAAAGAGGCAAAAAGGATTATACAGGAAGCAGAAAAGAGGAAATTGCAAGAAAAATTGTCTAATTTCAATTCCGCAATTCGACATTCTAAGAAGATTATTGAGTGTCATGTTTGCGAATTATTTTACTTGCACGATTTCACACAACGGAAAATTCTGTATTTTAGGGACAGGGAGGAATTTCATAAATTTTTAGAAAAGGTTAAACATAAGAGAGGTGCTGAATTTTTGATAAAGTTACAGCGTTCTATTTTAGTAATTAATGGGGGAATAACTGAATTCGAGCTGGAAAAAGAATTTGAAGGCACAGAAAGGTTGGATGTTTTTGCGATAAGAAAACATTCATGGCAATTGTGGGGGGTGTTGAATTATGCTGACAAAGAAAAAAGGAAAAATAAGGTAAGGGGTTCATTAAGAGGATTTCAAAGAGAGAGTTCCCCAGTAGAAGATTAGGTAAAATGGCAATTGGATTTGGAACATTAGGCATAGCACTTGCGATAATATCTTTAATCATCAGTCTTAGTGAGAATGGATAAAACAATAGAAGACAGATTTGGTCGGAAGATTCCTATTAAAAACATTGTGAAGGTGAGAATAGACGCTAATCGTAACTGTGCATTAGTTGTTTGGGAGTTAGATAAGGGGGAGACAAAAAAGATTTTTGAAAATTTAGGATTAAAATTTTCAGACACATCTAAAATATCAACAACATCAAATTTCTATTTTCCAACACAATATGATGAATGTAAAATAATGGAATATTTTACTAAACAAGGTGTTCCTCCAAGTAAATTTACATTTATAACTAAAAATGATCGTTAGAAGGTATCGCACAATAGAAGGGAGTAGAGAAAGAATCAGAGGACTGGCAGTTTCTCTTTCTAATTTAATACTGAAACACAAAGAAGAATTTGATGAAGATATGCGTAAGGAAATCATAGAGTATTTAAAAGAAAAATTATGGCAATATTAGAGGTGGTGTAAATGGGATACAAATGTTTGATATGTGGGAATGATGACGAATTTTTAGAATATTACGATTTGGTTGAGATTTGGATTAAGCAAAAGCCAGAATTTGAAATTGTAAGTTACGAAACAGAGGGGGAGATCGTGAAGGTTAGGTGTATGAAGTGCGGTCATGAAGCTGAGGGGATAGGTGATGGAATTGTATTTGAGTGAAAATGATTAAATTGGGAGAAATTAAATGTGCGTGCGGTAAGCAAGGAAAACACTTTTGTAGTGTATTCCGTTGCAGAAATTGTGGGTCGAATTTAATAGAGCCAGACGATGACGACTTTTACAATTGTGCAGTATGTGGATGCTATATAATCGTTGCGGATAACGAATGGATTTTTTGAGAATGAATTGGAATTGAGAATTGCTAATGAGATTGAGAGGTTTGTTAGGGAAAAATCTCCAGAATAGGCATATTTTACTTATTTAGGGTAGGGTAAATGGTTAAAATAGGAAAAAAATGAAATGGTTAAAATGTCCAAAGTGTGGAAACACAAAGATAAGAAAGAGAGGAGACATTATTATTTGTGATAATTGTAAGATTGTATTTGTAATTTGCTAAAATGTGGAAAATGACTAAAATTGAATTTATATTAGATGCAATTGAACATATCAAAAAGGTTTACGATAATGCTACAAGAGATAGGAAGAGATTTATAGAGGAGTGGATAGAAGGGATAGTTATAGATAAGAGTGGTGATAGGGAAAATCAAAAAGGGGTATTATCTAAGTGCTAAATTTGATAAAGAATGTATGATGCGGGTATTTGATGATGACGATGATACCGAGATACCTTTAAATGAGTTATATGAGGATGAACTTGATATGCTTTTAGTGTATTTAGATGACTTAATTGAAGAATTAGAAAATGGAAAAAAGGAAAACTTATAGGGTTTGTGTGTATAGTGATGAGATCAGATGTTGGGATTGCGGAATTGAATTTTTAGATTTGGAGAGTGCCAAGAAATTTGTTGAGTTTGTTAAGACATTGAATATCTCCAATACTAAATTTGAGATTGTGGAATATGAGAGATTGAAGAAGGTGGAAGAAGATGGTTAGAATTTTAGAAATTTTGGAATTGGAGGCAATAAAAGAAGCGGAGAAATGGGCGACAGATAGGAGGGTAATATATGGCAAATACCCAACGATGGAGGAATTTCTTAAAAGGAAGGAGAGGTTTTTCAAGGCTTTATGTAATAAAGCTTATTATGAGTTATCAAAAATAATAGGGGAGATGGAGGATGGATGAATGGAAAATTAGAAGAATTACAGAAAAATTAGGGTTGCCATATCCAGAATGCGAGAATGAGAGGAGGATATTACTTGAAATTGCTTGTGAGAAGGTAGATTTGCCAATTCCAGAATGCGAAAACGAAGAAGATATACTTTATAGAGAAATAGAGGAGTATGAAGATGACTAAAACAAAAAACGGGTTTAGGTGTGATGAATGTGGGATTATAGAGACAGAACCAGAATTGACACTATACAGAGATGGTTATGCAGATGCATCGCATTTTTGTAGTTTGAAATGCTTACAAAGATGGGTTTATAAGGAAATGGAGGATGGAGAAAATGACTAAATTAAGGGTTTGGTGGTTTAGGGATTATGGAACATATCGTAGGACGGATTATTATGATGTAAAAAGTGTAGATGAAGCGATAGAGGAGATAGAAAGATTGACCAGAGAGGATTTGAGAAATGAGGATGTTATAGCAAATGCTGGGGGTCTGGAGGTATATGAGGACGGAGAATGGACAGAATATTACGATGATGAAGGTCGGGATATTTTAGAGATAATGGAGGATAGAAAGAATGAATGACTAAATGTGAGTTATGTCGGAAGAATAGAGCATTTCAGAAATGTTTGGTAGCAGGAGAAGAAATGTGGTTATGTAGGGATTGTATTAGACTGATATTTAAAAAATTTTTTCCAGAGGACCCAATAACGAAAACAGTCTATGCAGATGAAAGGGATAGTGAAAGAGAGGGTACACCTCGACCAATTCCTCCAAAAGTTATCTCAAAAAATATTCCTAAAAGAGAATAACTCCAATATCAAGGCTCATAGTAATATTTAGGAAATTTAGATATTTAAACCTCTGAGGTGGTTACTATGAAGGTCCCAAAATTCGTATGTCCAAACTGCGGGGTTGTTGTTTCAGACCTGGCACGGCATCTGAGAAGAAACAGATGCAAAGCAGTTGAAGGGGCGAGGGCATTGAGGATCAAAGGCAGAATGGCAAAATAAAAAAGATAAATTATTTATATGATTAATCTTAATTTATAATTAGAAGGAACAACCCTCTCTATCATAAGTAGAGGGACTCCTACAACAGCTAAGATGAAAAAACTCGTTCATTTTAAAATTGATAAATTCGGTAGAGAGATTCCAAAAGAATTGGATAGAGTAAGAGAACAGATAACTAAAGAAAGGAATTGCGAATTTTACACCGTTCCAGAGGGAGTATTTGATGTTCCTTTTCAGATAGAAGAGGTCAAGATTTGTGACCCAAGAGAGTTTATTAAACTCGGCGGTGAGATATACGAGTGCAACGCAGAGTTAGCTGACAAAGTAACACAAATTTATGATGATTTGAAATTTTGGAAAGAGGAGGCTCCAGAGCTTGGCATCTGGAGTGGTAGTGAAATTCAACGGAACATAAAAGAGCGAGAGAATATATTGCAAAAAACACTTGAGCGATATGCATCTTCTTGTAAGAGAGTAAGTAAAAATGAATTGGAAAAGGAATTAAACAAATTTTATGCATTGGAAATTGAAGATTATGAAGGTTGTTCTATAGAGATAAATACCGAACCATTTTTACCTGAATTTTTACTATGTGCAAAACCAGATTCGGAAGCTGATAGATATTTGAAAGAGACACCATATAGTAAGAGAGATAAAGTATATAATCTAATAGGAAAGATGAAACATATTCAAATTTAGACGCAAAAATGGTAAGGAAAAGACGACCCAAAGGCTGGAAAACTGACTGGATGCACCCGAATTGCAGAATCTTTGAGAGCGATCCGTTCGCACCGAAGGATGAATTTAGGCACTACAGAGGGATGGCTTGTATCGAAGATGTTGACTGCGGTAAGAGAATTGGTTACTACATCGAAGATAAATTTACTGGTGAAATTGTTGAGGAGGTTAATGTAAAAGAGGTAAATAAACCTGAACTTAACTGTCTCAGTAGCAAGGAGGCGAGGGAAGAATTCAAGTCCGTTCTATGGGACATTTCTGAGAGATATTATAGAAAGAGAAAGCCTCCATTTTGAGGTGATGTGAAAATGGCAAAGAAATGGAGAGATAGAGCATGTAAAAAATGTAAAAGGATTTTTGAACCTTCTGTTATGATATGTCCGTATTGTGGTGTAAAAACAACAGAATTTTTCTCTGGTTTTGTTGGGGTAGTGAATGCTAAAGACTCTGCCATTGCTAAAACTCTCGGCATTGAGGAGAACGGTGCTTACGCATTGAAAGTAAGATGATGCTGAAGAATGTTAGAATTGAGACGCACAAGGAGGACTATGTAACTGGTGAATGTCCACACTGTGGCGAGAAGGTGAGGATACCTCTTAGCCTTGCATTATCAGTAAAAAAATTCACACACACATGTGGAAAAGATTTTCGGGTGATTGAATGATACAAAAAGTAATCTGTAAATGTGGATCGGATAATCTAACAATTCACGGATTCACGATAATTTGTCTTGATTGCGGATACGAGCTGAAACTGACAAGATGACCCCACGAATATGTCAAAAATGCGGGAGGAGAGTAATTCCTGATTCGAGCAATAGATGTCCCAATTGTGGGAATTCCTTCTCCCCAGTAAGAAGGTAAAATGGCATATACGAGAATTGGGTGGATTAGACAATATACAAAAGGATATAGTAATTTATATTCTTACTACTCTTACAAGAAGAAAATTGTCCTTAATGAAGAAGAATTTGACCCTGAAGATATATTTGAGTTTATAGTTGCTATTCTTAACCATGCTGGAATTAATTTGAATAGTGAAGATTTGAAGAAACTGGCTAATGAACTTGATGTTAAATTAAGAGATAAACCATTATCTTGTGAGGATATTTTGAAAAAATCTATGGAGCGATTTGTAGAAATTGAAACTGCTCTTGATGAAAATGATATAGAGAAAGTGAGGAAATTGTTAGATAAAAGAGGAGAAAAAATTAACAAACTTTTAGATAAATGGGAAAAAGATATAAGGAAGAACGATAAGAGAAGAAAGAGAGAATTGAGAGAGGGAAATTGGCATATGGTTTTAGGCAAGAGTATAGACCTCGAATATGCAATAAGAAATTTGAAATCTGAAAAATTAACGAGGGAAAAGGTTAAGGCTCTGGAGAAGGCAATAAAAATTTTAGAAGAGAGGGGAGAGGAAGGGGAAGAAGAAATCTGGAAGATTTTAGTATCTGCTGGAATTTTTACAGTTCCAAAGATTGAAGGCTTGACCGAGAAGTATTTGGAAGATGGAGAGTTATGATAAAAATGAAAAATAAGTGTAGAAGATGTGGGAGTTGTTGTATAATGTTCATTCAATTTCGAAACAAAACAAAAAAGATACCTTGTTATTTCCTTGCCTATCATGAGACTGGAGATGCTGTATGCTTAATTTATGATGATAGAGATGAAAAATGCAAAAATTATAAGTGTTGGGAGAATGAAATTAACAATACTTGAATGGATAGTGATTTTATTTTGCTTTTTTAATTTTGTCCTTATTTTGCAAAAGAGATTTGATACATTTTCAATGTTGTTAGTTGGTTTGCTATCTATTGTAATAGCTTTTTTAATTTATTATGATGAAAAGATACAGGGAGGTAATAAAAATGAAAATCGGACTTAAGCAATTGAATTTTTTGAGGAAACTAAAAAGTGAAGGGAAGGATTGGAGGATTTGTTTGGTGTGCGGGGAAATTAATTCCATACCGACTCATGCAAAACATGGTCATAAAGAGTATTGTAAGGATTGTGGCAAATTAATTGCAGAATATAGTGGATTTGGGCTAATCTAAGATGCCACTAACAAGGCGGGAAATTGAGAGGATTAGAGAAGCCAGAACAAAATTGCATATGAAAATTATAAAATTTCTCGTGAGGAATAAAGGAAAATATTTCACAGAGCGGGAGATTGCTGAGAATTTCGGAGTGGAGGTTGAAGAGGTGAGGAGAGTAATGGAGAGGATGAGATTGTTTAATGAACATGTAAGTTGGGAGGATGTCGGTGAGGATACTTATTACGGATGGGTGGATGAAAAATGGTAGGTGGGGATATTATAAAGTGTGGGAGATGTGGGTGTGTGTATGATTCAAAGAAATTCGATGGTTGTCCCCAGTGTGGGCATGGGAGGATGAGGAGGTATTGGGCGTAGATGTTACAAAAGATTAAGAATGGGTGAGTATTGGTATAAAATAGTTCCAGTGCATGGAACAGTCTATAAATACAAGGTAGTTGAGTATTACGGAACTGAAAACATATTCACTTGCACAACCTTAAGATATTTCAAGGACAAAAAGAAAGCAGAACAATATCTCAAAAGATTGAAAACCAGAACAAGCCTAAAAGGTGATGAAACATGAATGAAGAATTTTACTTCGATTTGTGTGCCGATTCGATAATAAGAAAGAACTATGAGAGAATGTTCAAATGGAGGTGTTAGGCATGGGCTGGAGCAACTATGTAATAATCCCGAAACTAAAACTTGTGATAGAGATAAGCAGGTATGCGGACAGAGAGAACCTCCAGGAAGAGGAATTGGA
>Ga0164318_10004179_pt1 | contig 13817 bp, 14 predicted proteins | sample GuaBasSedimGuay9_FD_113734 | JGI IMG/M metagenome (GOLD analysis project Ga0164318, IMG submission 113734) | Subseafloor sediment microbial communities from Guaymas Basin, Gulf of California, Mexico - Guay9, Core 4571-4, 0-3 cm | ecosystem: Environmental > Aquatic > Marine > Hydrothermal vents...
CACAAGTTTTTCATTATACTGCTTCCAATCCCTCCTATCCTTATACTTCTTATCCTTTTTCTTCATTAGTGCATCCCAAAAAGAAATAATATTACCTAACTTAAATCATGCCACACAGCATTCTAAACAAAAACAAAAAAGATATGGTATGTAAAAAAAGAGGTATCTTCTATAGCATAATTAAACACCTGATAACTTATTTGAAAAAAACAGGAACAAAAATATTTATTAACACAAAAGCTGCTCTTACCCTTCAAATTTCATCTTCAGGACCACATAATAAAAGAAAGCATATAAAATAGGGGTCTCCAAATGGTGATGTGAGGTAAAACTTTGCTATGAATCCTTTTTTCAATCCATTGTTCCTCAGCCGCATACTCATAAGCTATCTTTTTGACATAGATAGAGTATGGAAGGCCAGTTATGCTGAATTAAAAAAATATCAAGATAAGTCTCTACGTAGGATAGTAAAACATGCTTATTCTGTCCCATTTTACCATAAAAAATGTAAAAAACATGGTGTTCATCCACATGATATTAGGGGAGTTAAAGATGTTGAAAAACTTCCATTTGTCACAAAAAATGATTTGAGGGAAAACTTCCCAGATGGTATAGTACCAGTTGGTTTCAACAAAAAAAATAGTTTCATGATGTCCACATCTGGATCCACAGGTAAACCTGTTTTTGTTTTCTGCGATATATTTTCTGCTATCAAAAGTTTAGAAGCCTTTGTAAGAGGACTACGTGCCTATGGTGGTAGCTGGAGAAAAACCCGTATAGTTCTTATCATAGATCTTAGCCCAGGTAGTGTGGAATATACCTTTTTTACACAAAGCGCAATGCCTATTCTCAAAAAACTTGTTCCATTAGAGAACATCAGATATCTTCACATAGGAGAAAAACCAGAGTTGCTGATAGAAAAAATCAATGAATTCAATCCAGAGTTTATAGGATCAGATCCCAACATGCTCCGCATACTGGCCTATCTGAAACAAAATGGTTACGGCAGAGACGTTAAACCAAAATATGTTCTCTCCGGTGGATCAATGCTTGACAGCTACACAAGACAATACATAGAAAAAACCTTTGATGCAAAAGTTTTGGACTACTATGCTACAACTGAGGCTGGTCCAATTGCATTTGAATGCTTAAACGGCAGCTATCATATAAACTCTGACTTCGTAATACTAGAGTTTTTAGATGATGAAAACCAACCTGTAGAACCTGAGAAACCTGGACATGTTGTTGTCACAAAACTCTATGGAGGAGGCACACCAATCATAAGATACAATGGATTAGATGATCTCGTAATACATTCCAGAGATATATGTAGCTGCGGTATCAATACACCACTCATAAAACACATCGTAGGTAGATCAACAGATGTAATAATTCTGCCAAATGGAAAGATGCTGACACCTTTCTCCCTAACAGGTATACCAGCCAAGATAATGGAGGAGTATGGTACATACAAGATCAAACAATTTCAGATCATCCAGCATAAAATAGATGAAATAGAGATATTGGTTGTCATAGATGATAAGACAAGAGATATTGAGCCACCTGTTGAAAAAATATTAAAGGAGTTGAAAGAAAGATTCCAAGAAAAAATTGGTTCTGACATAAAAATTTTTGTCTCTGAAGTACCTGAGATACAAAAAAATGAGAGAATAGATCATACTAAGGTTGTGATCTCAAAAATAAAAAAACCTCATACTTCTATCCCTTAATCTTCTTTTTTAACCATCAGACATGAGCATAGAGGCCCAAAAACCCTGGTTTTTACAACATTTTTAACCAAAAACAGTTTAGACAAAAAATCCTCTTTGATTACATCATCCTCTGGAATTCTAAATACAATACGAGTATCCCGATCGATGTTTTCAGATAAATATTTAAGTAATCTAAGCTGCTGTTTTACACCATAAGAAACAAATATGACATCAAAATCTTCAACTGGGTAGCCAGAACCATCACCATACTGTACCATGATTTTCCCATCCAAACCATGCTTTTTAACATATCGATTTGCTCTAGCTACAGCCCTAGGATCATTGTCTAACGCCACAATCCTTGCATCTGTCTCCAACGCTATTATAATAGATGTTGAGGGAATAGATCCGCATCCTATCACAAGCACCCGATCCTGAGGAGAAATATCCGCCATTTTTATCTCACTTATGACCATCTCATAGTACATCTCTATATATGTAGATGACAGGATCTCGAAATGGTAACCTATTTCTTCAAAAACCATGAATAATAGATCCATAAGATTTTTCAGTGACCCGGGGCGTATCCTGGATCCTACTTCCTCAAAAACCATGTGTCTTATAAAAGAAAAAATTTTTTCCATCCTAATCCTAGCAGCTATTAGATCCTTTTGCATCTAGGTTCACATCCAAAGTAGTTAGAAGATTTCAGCCATTTTTTAGAATCTTTTTTAACTCATATGGCTCAAATCTTTTCATGGAATGTTCTTTTTCCACCTCTTTTATTAATTCTACAAGCTTTGTGTTTATCGGTGCCTGCAAACCATTTTGTTTTGCAAGTTTTACTATCTCACCATTTATGTAATCTATCTCAGTGCTTTTTCCTCTTGATAGACTCTGCCACATAGAATTTCTTGCCTCCTTTTTTAGTCCCAGTACATAGCTACTTATTATAGGTGACAGGAAACCAAATGTTTTTAGAACCCATATCATCCTGTTTGGATCAACATATGGTAATGCGCTTAGCTTTATGCCAGATCCCCTAGTGATTTGAATGCCCTCCTCTATTGTGGCGATGATCAGCTCACGAGAAGTTTTGTTTCCAATCGATTCTTTTATTGTCTGTCCAGTTAATGCCGTCACTGCAATTTGTAGATTCAAAACTAGTTTACTCCACAATGCAGCATTTATATCTTCTATTAGTTTTACCCTAAAACCTGCTTTTTTAAGCAGCTTATGTATTTCTATTATCATGTCCTTCCTATCTCTGTTGTATTCCAGGAGTATACCGCCCCTCATTGTGAGAGAAACATCACCTGCCTTGTTGTATACTGCGTTGAATAGGATGATACCTGACAGGGTTTTGACACCAGTTATTTTTTCTAAAATACTGGCATTTCTAACGCCGTTTTGCAATGAGACAATCAATGCTTTATCCTTGAGATGTTTGTTTATGCTACGTGCAACATTTTCTGTGTCTTGTGACTTGACACAGACAAAAACAACATCTACATCAGATAGATATGAAAATCTTTCGGTCAATATCATATTGTTTTTTTTGATCTCTACATCATCTATTTTTATACCATATTTTTTTATCCTTTCAATCTGATTTTTTTTGCCGATTAGTACTATGTTTTCTCCTGTTTGTGCTATGAAGCCACCTATTATACTACCTACTGCTCCTAGGCCAACAACTGCATATTTCATATGTTTTCAAACTCATATCTATCTCTTATCATATGCTGCGAGATAAGAGTTATACCTATTGTGAGGATATATATGGTAAGCGATATATACAAGGGATCTATCATTCCAATTATAAATGCGTTTGCCAGTGTTGTTCTTTCTATCACAAAATACTCATGCGCCCTTAACGCCCTTTTCCTATCGATCTTGTTCAATGGTCTAAGTGTTTTTAGATACATGATAATCAGTATTGTGATTGATAGTGCTAGCAGTGTGTAGAATTGTATTGGATGCTGTAGAAACCTGTAGTATGCTGTTGTTATTATTGTCAGCAGTATGTATGTTATGCTTAGGATGATGGATATCTGTATAGTTGTTTTTAGACCATATTTTACTGGTATCGTAATGTATCCTCCTTTTTTGTCTCCCTGCATGTCTCTTATTGTGCCAACAAGATTGCTGTTTGTATCATGAACTAGAAAAACCGGTGAGAGCAGCCACACATATGTTGGTATCAGCTGTAGAGGCGTGTTTACAGAAAACACTCCAAATAAGTATGCAGCTATTATGATTATTCCGCGATTTAGATTACCTATTATACCATGTGATTTAGAAAACCTTGCATAGGCAAAGACTAGTGCTGCTACGACAAAAACCAACATTAGGTTATATATGTTTAGTAAAGATGATAAAAATAGTCCTGTTGATGCAAACAATATCCCAACTGCTATTGCCTCCTTTGGTTTGATTCTACCAGATGGGATGGGTCGATGTGGTTTCTGTATCGAATCCAGCTTTCTATCAAGATAATCTGATAGATATAGTCCAGCTATCCATCCCATGATGGGTATGAGCATGGATAAAACAGTGATCCTTAGGGTGGGTAGACCACCGAGGGTTATGCATGCTCCAGCGAGACTAACTAATCCACACCATACAACAGTATATGGTCTCATAGTCTCTATATGAGCAAAAAATTTGTCTTTTGCAGTGTATTCTACTGTCTTACCTTCTGCATACGAGATAAGTCATCATCCCTCTCTTCTAATTTTAATGAGAGTTGATAATCAGTTTTACAGGATTTAAATCTTTTATGAAAAAACCTTATTTTTTTCTCCTATTTTCTGTCCACAGATGTTTTAAAAAATATTTTTTTTACCAGGAAAATTACCACTTTTTTGCCTATGATTGTGATGGTAGATCTCTCTCCTCAGGTCCATTGTATTCGCAGTCTATTGAAAACATTTTTCTCATAGGCTTCTCTTTGGTCTGTTCCTCATAGACATGTGCTGTTAAACCTGCTACTCGTCCTAATAGGAAAAATGCTTTTCCTAGTCTCCAGTCGAAATCCATATCTGATATGATGGCTGCTATTGCCCCGTCAACATTTATAGGAAGTTTTCTACCAGCTGTTTTTTCTAAATATTTTTCTATAGCCAATGAGAGAGAAACATGCTCTCCTGATATTCCTAGTTCTTCAGCTAGTTTGAAAAGTTTTTTAGTCCGTGGGTCTGAGGTATGTAGTCTATGGCCAAACCCGGGTATACGTTTGTGTTGTTCACGGTAGTTGTTTACAATTTCTTCTGCTGTTTCTTCAATCTTTTTTCCCTTATCATGTATATGTTTTATGTTTTCTTGTAATAATTTTGCACATTGTTCTATAGCACCACCATGTGCATCTCCTACTGCTAGCAATCCTGCTGCTACTGCAGATGGGAGTGGTACCCCTGCTGATGCAACGCTTCTGCATGCAATGGTTGAGGGTGGTGTGACTCCATGGTCTATGCATGATGTGAGTATGGCATCCATCATCCTACCATGGCTTTTAGATGGTAGTTCACCGCGGAGGAGGAGATACACGACATGTGAGTATGGTACATTTCCTATAAGATCTTCCTGCCTGTATCCTCTTGTTACAAGATGGTTAGGTTCCACTTTTGTTATTCTACTGCTCCATCTCATCCTTTTTATCTCCCCTTTACTCTTCTTATGATGTCTAATACTGTTCCATCAGTCCATTTCGTCAGCCCAATGATTTCTTCACCCAGATCCAACTCCATAGGTCCTCCTGTTGCATCATAAGCCATGTTTTTTAGATCCTCTATATGGACAAGATCGATTTTTCCTCTGACCCTCTTAATCAAATCTTTTCTTCTAGGATTGATTGCGATACCCTCATTGGTGACAATAGCATCTACCACATCCCCTGGTGTTGTTAACGTGGTAACCCTTTCTCGGACAATGGGATTGTTTTTTCTGTAAAGTGGAACAGTGATTATTGTGAGAAACGCACCAGATGCAGTATCCTGATGGCCACCTATCCCATGTAGAAGCCGTCCGTCGCTATGTGTATTTACATTGACATTAAAACCTACATCAACTTCTGTAGCCCCTAGGACAACAACATCTAGATGATCAACTGTTCTACCCTTTGATGTAGGGTCAGCATAATGCCCTATATCCGCAGGTATCTCCATGTTTTCAGCAACAAACCTGACAGACTCTACATCAAAACACTGGGAATAATATAAGCTTTTTACCCTACCATTTCTATATATATCAATGATATATTTTGTAAGTCCACCTGTTGCGCATGCTGCAACAACATCTTTTTCCTCCATTTTTTCTCCAAGATACTTCATCGCAGCTAGGGAGATACCACCTGCGCCTGACTGAAACACCATTCCATCTCTGATTATACCCACAGCCTCCATGAGATCAATGCATGACCTGGCAATACCAAGTTTCTCAGGATCTTCCGTGATCTTTAATGATCCTGCAACAATGTTTTTTGGATCACCAATCTGATCAACATCCACAACATAGTCAACATATCTCTCTGTGATCTCCTGATATCTACATGGATAATCAACAACGTTGTCTGTTACAACAATCACATGATCAGCACACATAGCATCTATCTCAGAATATGATATTGGGCCAAAAGCACTTTTGCCTACAACACCTGTGCAGTTTCCCATCTCATCTGCAGATGAGGCAGCAATAACAGCTATATCGATATGTAACTCATCTTTTTTCACAGCAGCCCACCGTCCACCATGCGAACGCAGAACAACAGGATAGGAAAGAGGATTTTTTGAGATATAATCCCCAACAATACCATTTATACTCCCCTCTATCCTATTCACAATACCATCCTTAATGTGTTCTATCACCGGTTTATGTACATCAAACATAGCAGTCTGCGCCAACCTAATATTCCTAACACCAAGTTCTCTTACAGCCTCAAGAGTCATATTTAAAACATAGTCACCATTACGTAGCTGATGATGAAACGAAATCGTGCATCCATTTCTTAAACCACATTTCCTTAATGCCTCAACTAAACTAGCAGTTTTCTTTGTAGCTCTACCATATTTTTTTGCACCAGCAAATGGTCTACATTTCCTTCCACCAATGTTTGTCTCAATAACCCTACCAGCTGCATTTCTCACCTTCATACAAAACTACCCTACATCTTTTTCTTTTTAATCTCAAAATCTATGAAATCGCAATGATGAACAATGATAGCACCAGGGCTTCTATCAAGAGAATCTCCCTCTTTAGAATGAGCATATATGATATGTACAACCTCATCTGGTAGACCACATTCTTCGGCAAGCTTTGCACCAGAAATAGGGTGCCTCATCTTTTTGCCCAACTCACTTTTGACCACACTACCATCATCTTTCATCTCATATTCCAGAAGCTTACCTACATCGTGAAGAAGAGCACCTGCGATCACGTAATCACTATTTATATCCTCATCCCGAACCTCAAGTACACTCTTTGCCAACCTAGCAATCCTCCTAGTATGGTCAACAAGCGGACCAGGGTTCTCAAAAAGCAGGGTAAAGGGGACATCCTCCAGTTTCTTCCATCCACCTCTGTCTGCTGCCTTCTTCCAAACATCCACCACCTTTTCTTTCAACACCGGATCTTTTATCCATTGCAGTTCCAAAAAACATGATTCAACATCACTCTTTTCCACCATTCTTTTTTCCTCCCCAGCTAAATTCTAAAATTTTTCCCCCTATCTTTTTTTAGAACTGTAATTCATTTACACCAATATTAAAATTCCTCCCTTCTGATATCAGTCTTCCAACTAAAATCCATTTTTTGGACAACAAATGTAAAGAAAAATTTAATAACAAACACAATAAACATTTACATAAAAATATAAAAAACTGATGTGAGGCATGACTCCTGGATTCAAAAAGATAGATGCAATAATCGTGGCTATACTAATAATTGTGGCTGGCCTTTTTCTATATAGAGCAGGGTATATAACCCCTGTTGAGAGAGAAGAATCCCCTCCATCGCATGATACAAACAATAATACCTCTCCACCTATTATACCAACACCACCATCATCGTTTATTCCATCCTACAGGAGAGATGTGTCCCCTGAGGATGAGGGAGTGCATTATGACAAGATCCGTATATGCCGAGAATGGTGGTATTTCAGCGCAGCATTTGATGATCCCGACAGCGACCTAAGAGACTGGGTAGTAGCAGTCAGTTTCAACCATATGGCACGTGGAGATCTGCTTGGGCAACGTAAACCAGATCTCTTACTTGTATCATTATTTGGGCCTAATGGAGAAACATATGGCGGTATTATCAATAAAAAAAGAGGATTTGGTATACTATACACAGGAACATTAATTGCGAGCTCACCTGGTGTAAATGTAGAGTTTGAGGATTCATGGGCTGAGGGAGAATATCCTGACTGGCATGTACATGCAGAGGACAAGGATATAGATCAGAATCATGAGTTAATCGTTGATTTGGACTATCATGCTAACTCGCTTCCGTTGTGGACCATTGGAAACAGAGCATTTGAAAAATCCAAAAGCACAATTGCCAACTACATGCTTATGGGATGCACTGTTGTAGGCACCATAACAGTAGATGGAATAGAATATAATGTAAAAGGTACTGGGTATCTTGAGCATTCATGGACACCAAAGACTATAACAAGGGGATCTATCAATGGATGGGATTGGTTTCACATAACATTGAAAAACGGCTGGAGCATATACTTAACAAATTTCTATCCCACCCCTCAGCTGATATCCTCTCGTTTTTCTAAAACCAATCCATTTGGCACCATAATTATAACAACAGACAATGGAGAAACACTTACAGAACTACGTAACATCGACCTGAAGATAACAAGGGAGGACAAAAAGATATTCCCATTTGTAAAAATGCCATCAGAGTTTGACCTATATGCCAAACCCAGTCTTCATCCAATATACATTATAAGTCAGTCTCTATTGTTTGGAACAAACATCAAAGTAGATGCAATCATAGAAATAGATAACGCCTATAACAAGGTATGGAGATTCCCAACATTTGTTGGTATGAAGGTTGGGAGATGTCTGATTAATGGATCGATATCATGGTCTGATGATGATGGCGATCATGAAATACCCTTAGAAGGCTTTGGTGTTTCATGGAGCATGCGTGCCCTACTATAAACTACTTTTTTATTATTTCTACCATTGCATTATCAGCATCCAGTAGCACAGTCTTAGCATCCACTAGTTTTTCTATATCTATTTTGTCTACACATGGAATACCAGCGAGTATAACACCTGTAGCGACAATTGTTTCTGTCTCCCTGTTTATGATACCGCGTGGCGCCATACCGTTTTTCTTTAAGCCATAAATAACATATGATCCAACAGTTGACCCCTTACCGCATGGAAAAACCAATATCTTATCCTTCACACATTTTCCATGCAAGGGATGGTCTTTCTCGATAATTCTACCTGTTTTGATGTCTACACCACCATAAAACCCTATGGGTTCTGGTGAAAAAAGAACCTCACCACTTACCTTACCAGGGGATATCGTTCTTCCTTTCATGATGTTTGCACCTCAATCAATCTATCTATATTAGCAAAAACAACATTTTGTTTACAAAAACCTGGTAGATAGTTTGCAGCCTTACCTGAGTTAACACCAGTGGTTTTAAAACCCATATCCTCTATAGGCGAGACAACCATGCATGTATCAGCAACCACCTTTCCACCAGCTTTTTCGATTACATCCACAAGTCCCATTCTATCTGCAGCTTCTTTTATCATCCTAGATGTACAGATCCAAACAGGTTTTTTCAAAGTTTTTTCTCTGAGTTTGTCTGCTAACATCGAGATCTCCCTTAAAGAGGCATGAGGGCATCCAAGTATAACAATATCCGGCTCCAGACCTGTACTGAGTCTATCATATGTATCAATGATCTCCTTTTTTGTAACCTCTACGGTTTCTAAACCATTTTTTTCAACCAGATCAGCCTCCGGCGTCAATCCCTCCACATGATACAAAGCAACTGCACCTGATGCAGCCATCGCAGCACCTAATGCCTTAAGCTGATCTGTATCAGCATTTTTTATGCCTCTAAAATATGGTATTTTGTTTCTAACTTGTTTACCAACAAAATATCCAAGTGCACCAAAGTCAGATAAAAAATTTAGATTTACATCTGCATCTACATTTACTATTATCTGCGGCTGTCTATTATTCCAAAGATGAAGCCCGTAATTAGGGGTCTTACCGCAAATAGCAGCAGCCAACGCAGATGGTCCTCCCTCCCTATTTGTCCTAGCTCCAATGACAGAATTGGCAAAAGAAACAGCTGATGACTCTGACCAGGCAATATGCTCCCTAAAACGAGGTAGATTACCTGCCAGATATGGAGTACATGTAGAGGTTACCACAACACCCATTTTTCTAAACGCATCAATAATCCGTAGCTGATTTCTAGCAAAATCCTCAGAAAAACCCAGGTTTTTCCAGTCCTCAAGATCCATACCAGCCGGGTTAAGATATGTCAAAACCTTTACCTTCTCACCTTTTTCTGCGATGTCCTCTAAAAACTCCAAACCTGGGTCACCAATCGACTTATAGGACACACCTGCCACCTGCACAGAACCAACAGGTATCATCCTATCAGCACCATAGATATCTCCTAGTCGAACAAGCAACCGAATCATCCTCTCCTGTACCTCTCCCATTTCTCCCTCTAAAATCCTTTCCTCCTCTTTTGTTAGATACATACCAGATCGACTCCCCAAATCTTGACAGAGTATACCGAGACAGGTTATACACTTGTAATATTTTATTGTTTTTACAAAGAAAACTTCAATCTTCACTCATATTCTAATCTCCATGTATATCCGTCTACACTTTTTCGATCCCAACAATTTTACTCTGACCTAAATAATCTACAAATGGTAAAAAAGCCATCCTAACTATCCTAAATACAGAAAAAACAAAAAACCTTTTAGCTATAGCAATACCTAAAATCAAATCCTATATACCTCCATATGTTTTAGACTATAAGAAGAGCATATTGTTTAAAAAAATGAGAGGAAAAAATGAAGTTGAAACAAAAACCATCTGACTTTATCGTAGAAGAAATCCCAAATTTTAATATCCTTTCAGATAAAGATGACTACAAAATCTTTTTGATGGAAAAAAAAGAAATAGACACATTTGATTCCATCGAAATAATATCAAAAAAACTAAGGATTCCCCGCTCACAAATAGGATTCGCAGGTTTAAAAGACAAACATGGCATAACAAAGCAATACATATCCCTCCCAGCAAAATACAACACTACAACACTTAAATACAAAGAAAAAATCAGAATAGAACACGTTGGATACCTCAATAGAAAAATCAAAATAGGAGACCTACATGGAAACATATTCACAATAACAGCCAGAGACATAAAACAGGAAGAACTCCAGGACATATATAGCAGAGCTAGCAGCATACCAAAAATCGGTGTTCCGAACTATTTTGACTCACAGAGATTCAGAAGCGTAATCGACAAACATTTCATAGCTAAATACATACTTCAGAAAAACTACGAACAAGCAGTCAAAATATTTCTAACCAAATACATCAAATCTGAAAAAAGAACCATAAAAGAGGAAAAAAGAATTATACAGGCTCATTGGAACAACCTATCCACAATAAATGTTAGAAACAAAATCCTTGCTACGATCATAAAAAGATATCTAAATACAAACAACTGGCTTGAGGCATACAAAAAGATACCATCATATCTCAGAGAAATGTTTGTAAATGCTTATCAGAGCTACCTATGGAATGAATGCATAAAAGAGGTTTTCAGACAACATATAGACAAGAAAAAGTTGTACTCCATCCGCTACAGCATAGGATATCTGCTTTTTTACAAAAAACTAAGCAGCTCAGAGATTCAGAATATACCTCTCTCTTTCAAAACAATTAGCCACAAAATTCAGCCATCTGAATTTGAACAAAAAATAATCAGTAAAATACTATCGCAGGAAGGAGTTGCACTGGATGATTTTGATATCAAAAAAACCACTGGAAATTTTTTTAAAACACGTGAGAGAGCCATAATAATAAAACCTAATAATTTACTACTGTCTGATCCAGTTAAGGATGAGCTGAATTATAGAGGACGGAATAAAAGATTTAAGATAACACTATCATTTACTCTACCTAAGGGAAGCTATGCAACAATAGTAACCAAGAGGATGTTTAATCAATAAAAAAACCTTGATGTCAGGATATTTCTCCTTATTTCCTAATGTTTTTTTCACAAATTTTTTTAGATCCTTTCTGTTAGATTGTAGCAGTTTTTAGTAAGCATTTCTATGTCTCTTTTAGTTGCATTGTCTACGTGTACCCCACCTATGGCAACTACTTTTGTCCTATACTTGTTACATGCTTTTTCCGCAAGAGGTTTAAGCACTATGTCATCATAATGTCCCTTTAGCCGTATGATACGGGAGGGTTTGTTTGGTTCACAGATGACTATCCCACCTATGTGTGGTTTTTCTCCTCCGCCTAGTATGTAGAGTATGTGTTCTCCTAGTTTTTTTTGTTCAAGCCATACCTTATGTTTTCCTCTACCGTAGGTAATCATTTATATCGATTTTTTTGTATCTTACAATCTCATATTTGCTTTTTTCGACATCAGATGGAATTGTTGCGTCTACTCCTACTTTTGTGGTAAGAGTTTTTTTACCTGGTTGATGTTTAGCAGATGGGTCAAGGGAGCTGCCTGGTTGTTCGGTTTTTACAACAAGATCTTTGTCTCCTTGGAATCTTGTTGCTATCGCCCATTCAACAGCGTTTGGGTCGTAGATGTTGACATCCTCGTCTACTACTACGACATGTTTCATGCTTTTATGTCCATTAAATGCTGCCTCAATGGCTTTTTTTCCATCATCGGGTTTTTTCTTTTCTATCTGTACAATTCCATGTAGCCATGAGCCTCCTCCCATTGTTATGAGCACGTTTTTGCAGGTGACAACCTTGCTTACCTCATCATATATGGTGGGTTCTTTTGGCATTCCCATGAGTATTTTGTGTTCTAATCTGCCTGGTATGAGTGCCTGGTACATGGCATCTTTTCTATGTGTTATGCAGTCTACCACAAAAACTGGTTCTTGCCGTTCAAAATCCCTTGTTTCTGTTAGATCAACAAATGGTCCTTCTCTGTCTAGTTCCTTTGTAAGTCTCCCCTCCAGTACGATCTCAGTTTCTGCTGGGACTTCTAGATCTTTTGTTACACATTTTACAAGAGGTGTTTCATCTAGGGTGTTGGCTATGGCGAACTCATCGACACCTGATGGTGGTCCAAGTGAAGCAGCAACCATGACTGCAACAGAGTTTCCGATACATACAGCCATTTCCAGATCATTTTCTATTTTATCGTATGTAGTACGTGTTTGTCTGTTTTTGATGAGACGGGCTGTGAATCTGTTTTTACTGATCTGCATAAGTCGATGATATGATACATTTCTTCCTGTATCTGGATCCTTTATGGTGCATACTGTGGCAGTGGCATATCTTCCTCCATCACCAGGTAGATGATGAAGAAGAGGTAACTTGTTTAGATCAGGATCATGGATAATAACTTCTTGGCATGGTGCTTTGTTAACCATTTTTGGAGCTGCAGGGTTTCGCAGTGCATGTACAAGTTTGAACAACAGTTGTTCCTTTGTTGTTCCCAATGCTTTAGCGATTATGTCCCTGCTCGAGGTGATGCCAGCAAAGACTGGGAAATCATATCCTTCCACGTTCTCAAAAATAGTGGGTTTTTCATCTACGGAATATAAAATGTTTGCTATCTCGTATTGTGTAGAAACCTTTTTTTTGATACGTATCAGTTTTTTCTCTTCCTCAAGTTTTTTGAGAAACTCTCGTAGATTCACAACATCATTCCTCCTCTTCTAGATGCGCCTATAACAGTTTTTATCACTTGGAATCCTTCTTTTTCTATAGCATTTGCTACTTCCTCTTGCAGTTCCTTGCCAGGTGTAAGTGCAATCATGTTCCCTCCTAGTCCACCGCCAGTAAGCTTTGCACCTAAGGCTCCATTCTCGCGGGCTCCATCCACAA
>Ga0164318_10004180_pt1 | contig 13817 bp, 10 predicted proteins | sample GuaBasSedimGuay9_FD_113734 | JGI IMG/M metagenome (GOLD analysis project Ga0164318, IMG submission 113734) | Subseafloor sediment microbial communities from Guaymas Basin, Gulf of California, Mexico - Guay9, Core 4571-4, 0-3 cm | ecosystem: Environmental > Aquatic > Marine > Hydrothermal vents...
ATCCAGTACGCCAAGATCCACTCGCATCGGATGGGGCTTCGGGATACCGTACATTACGTCCTGGCAGTATTCGAGAACAATCTGGCTCTGGTATGCCATTGCAATACTCAGGCGCATGGCTTTAAGTGCCAGGCTCACATAATAACCGTCAACGTTAGTAAGACACGATCCGGAAGTGCGTAGCATCTCACCGTAGATACCGCCCGGGAATATATCCAGCTTTTTCCATAGTTCCTGTCTTTCAGGGGGAGCCAGAGCCCTGACAATTTCGCTGGGCTCGTCTGCTTTCCTGTTAAAATCCTTCTCCACGAAGTCACACAGACGCAGAGCAACTTCTTCAATGGAACCAGAGGTATCGACTCCAAGCCTCTCAGCGAAAGTCTTTAGTTTTTCTGGTTCCGTGATGGCAAAAGGAGTTTCCCCTTTTGCAGTAGCTCTAAGGGTTTTTATGGTCTGCTCTGCGTGGTAGTGATACGTAGATGTTCCCATAATATTTCTGAGAAGCATCATCCTCATTGCCATGCCATCTGCGGTTATGCCGCATACTCCTCTAAGGTCTTTCTCTGCATCTGCCCTGCACGGACCGTTTGAACACAGATCACAGCGGACTCCAGCCATGCAGAATTTACATCGTTTGTCGGGGTCCTTAGGCGAACCCTGGCTCGCGTATCGATCCCACAGGTTATTCATGTCATCACTTTTGATTCTCTCGTACATTTTCTGCACGGATTCATGGTAAGAAATCCTGTCCTTTTCCATAATTTACTCCTCCTTGTTGTGCTTGAAGTTACTAAATCCCTCCGGGTTTTGCAGGGAATCACGTCCCCAAAGGCTTATATTTTAGAAATGCTATTATTTTACGGGCAATAGCACTTTGTTTTGTTCGATTTATATCAACATCAGCAGGGCACTGCATTGACTTAGGTCAATAGCACAACAGAGAACCCAGATTTTGAGCGAGATATGTACGACAGAGAGGTCTTTTCTATTGACCACGATTCTTTTTTAAGCTAATGTTTCACAAAGTTTAGCGGGATTCTCAATAATGTTAACAAAATTTAAGCAAAAAATAAGGAGGTTGAGATGAGAGGCGTAATCAAAACTGTTCTGATTGGATTGGCGGTTTTGGGTCTGGTATTCTCTTACGGCAGTTTTGCCAAGGCAGAAAACCCAAAAGTTATTAAATTAGGATGCGCCATATCGTTTACGGGGGGGAAAAGCCGCTCGGGAAAACTGTACAGAGACGCTTATGATATGGCTGTAGAAAAAATAAACAAAAGCGGCGGAGTAAAAGTAGGAAAAGACACCTATATTTTTAAAATTATTTATTATGACGACAAGAGTGACCCAACCGAAAGTTCTCGTCTCGTTGAGAAACTTATCACTCAGGATAAAGTAAACTTCCTCCTTGGACCTTACTCCAGTGGTATAACAATCCCTGACAGTCTTGTTGCAATGCGCTACAAGATACCCATGATTGAAGGTGGTGGAGCTTCTGGGAAAATTTTCAGCAGGGGCAACAAATACATATTTGGAACACTGCCACCGGCGAGTCAATACTTCAAATCGACCCTTGAAATGCTGAAGACTTTCAAGCCTGTTCCCAAGACCATTGCCATTCTGTACGCAGACGACAAGTTTGACGTAAGTGTTGGCCAGGGTACAAAGAAGCTGGCTGAAAAGATGGGATTCAAAGTGGTTCTTTTTGAAAAGTATGCAGAGGGAGCCACAGATTTTAATTCCATATTGACCAAAATCAAGTCCCTTAACGCTGAAGTAGTACTTCTCGCCGGCCACACCGAAGAATCTCTTAACTTCACTCAGCAGGCCAAAGAATTGAATGTTTGCCCGAAAATGATCAGTATGACTGTTGGACCATCCGAGGCAGATTTCAGAAAGTCTCTTGGCAAGGATGCCGAGTACATTTACGGAGTCGCCAGCTGGTCTACCCAGATGAATTTCAAGGGATATCTGTTCAAAGATACCCAGGAATTTGTAAAGTTGTTTAAAGAAAAATTTAATTATGACCCCGACTACCATAATGCTTCTGGTATTGCATGTGTTGCGGTTTTCAAAGACGCAATTGAAAGAGCCGGAACTCTTGATCCTGAGAAAGTCAGGGACGCAATTGCCGCAACTTCCCTGGACACCATTTACGGACATGTAGAATTTAGTCCTAATGGTCAGATCAAGGGAACAAGCGTGGTACTGCAGATTCTGGGCGGAGAAGTTATCCAGGTATATCCGAATGGCGTCAAAAAGCCAGTTTATCCCGTACCATGCTGGAAAGACAGAAAGTAATACTTTTTCTGTCTTGCAAAGCACCAGGATAATGTAGTACTGGTACTGTATTCTAAATCTAAAAAAACCAATAAGGACACCACCAAAGAGAGGAGATATTCTCCTCTCTTTCAATATGGTTTTACAACAGGGCTGTATCAATGATTTTGCAGATAATTATAAATGGCATCTTAAAAGGCGGCTTGTATGCGTTAATGGCTATTGGAATGTCCCTTATTTGGGGAGTAATGGATATTATCAACATTGCCCATGGATCTTTCATCATGCTGGGCGCATTTACCACTTACTGGTTATTTACTCTTTTTGGCATCGATCCTTTCTTAAGTCTGGTAGCTTCGATGACCGTGCTTTTTATCCTCGGGTATGCCGTTCAAAAATATCTTATCAACCTGGTAATCAGGGCAAGCGCTTTCATCACCTTGATCCTGGCATTCGGAATTGAAATTTTTATCAATAATTCAGCCCTGGTTATGTGGACCGCAGACGTCAGAAAAGTTAAGGTACCATACGGAGCAGCAAATTTTTCCATCGGGAATTTTGTTACCGTTCCCACCGTTCGCTTACTGGCCTTTTTACTTGTAATAATCATCAGTATAATACTGTTTTATATTCTGAATAAGACCAATCTCGGTCGTTCTATTCGTGCTACTTCGCAGGACCTTGACGCAGCTCGCCTTGTAGGGGTTGATGTTGCTCGCACTTATGCAGTTACTTTTGGGCTCGGTGTTGGAGCAGCTGGAGCAGCGGGGACTTTATGGGCTATACTTTTCCCCATAAGCCCGATGATGGGAGGTATTTTGACTCTCAAATCATTCGTGGTGGTAATTATCGGAGGTCTCGGAAACATGCTGGGGCCCCTTATAGGAGGATTAACGCTCGGGGTCACGGAGGCACTAGGATCCAACTGGTTCGGATCCACTTATGAAAACCTGATAAGTTTTACAATCCTCGTACTGGTACTAATCATCAGGCCTCAAGGAATCTTGGGAGGGACTGAATAAGCATGAAAAACGATACCAGAAATTTTCTTATTTGCGGAGTTCTGCTACTGGCTGTAGCAGCTCTTCCGTTTTTTACGAACAATTTTGTCATACGCTTCGCCACTGATATCCTGATGTTTGCAATCATGGCCAGCGCGTGGAACATAATCGGCGGATACACAGGGTATGCTTCCTTCGGTAATGTTGTGTTTTTTGGAATAGGAGCGTACATTACGGCAATTATGATGGAAAAAGGGGGAATGAACTTTGCCGTAGCATTTATCGGAGCAGGGTTTGGAGCAGCCCTATTTGCGATTTTAATCGGCTTACCCGTGTTGAGGCTTCGCGGTCACTACTTCGCAATTGCCACGCTGGGTGTGGCAGAAGCAATGAAAGCTCTGGTCCAGAACCTGGAGATAACCGAGGGCAACTCCGGTATTTATTTACCCATGCTCAATCTAAGTGTTAAAGGGCAATACTATTTCTTCTTTTACATGATGCTCGGTACCCTGGTGTTAACACTTCTGGTAACCTACTTTATGCTAAACGCCAAGTTCGGTTATTCTTTAATAGCAATAAGAGAAGATGAGGATGCGGCAAACTCGGTGGGAATAAATACCACGTATGCAAAAACAATGGCCTTCGCCCTCAGTGGTCTGTTCACAGGTCTTGCAGGTAGCGTATACGCTTACCAGCAGGCTTTTATCAAGCCTGAGCCTGCGTTTACCGTTCATACAACTGTCAAAATGATAGTCATGGCGGTATTCGGGGGAATGGGGAAACTTTTCGGGCCGCTATTGGGTGCATTCAGCATAGAGATAATATCGGAAGTGCTCTCGAATTACTTCCTTGTTGCACACACTCTATTCTTCGGAATAGTGGTAATCCTGGCCATTGTTTTTACCCCCAAGGGAATTATTGATTTGATAACTCAGAAAAAGTTTGGTCTTGCTTACTTTTTACAGAACATTCGTGAGCATCGTATATAAAAATCAAGAAGGTATTACCAATGACCATACTTGAGGGGAAAAATATAACCAAAAAATTTGCGGGACTAACCGCGGTAAACAAAGTTGATTTCAAGCTTGAAAAGGGAGAAATTCTTGGGCTAATAGGTCCCAATGGAGCAGGGAAAACAACCCTGGTTAACGTGATAGCAGGAGTTTACGCACCAACCGAGGGTGACATTTATTTTAAGGATAAAAAGATCTCAGGGCTCAAACCTTATAAGATTGGCCGCCTCGGAATTGCCAGGACATTTCAGATAGTGAGACCCTTCTCTGGAATGACGGTAAAAGAAAACGCGTCCGTGGGAGCCATGTTCGGGGCCCAGGGCAAAACAAGGTCAGCAAAAGAGGCCATAAAAAAAGCCGAAGAGATACTGGAATTCGTCGGTTTGGGCGATCAGATGAACGTTAAGGCGGATCAATTAAACGTGGCTTCGCGAAAACGCCTGGAAATTGCAAAAGCTCTGGCAATGGGTCCTGAAGTTATCCTCTTCGACGAGGTCATGGCAGGCCTGAATTTCTCAGAAATAGACCAGGCAGTAGAGCTAATCAAGAAAATTAGAAACACCGGAATTACAATACTCATCATCGAACACGTTATGAGAGCAATCAAACGCGTGTGTGATAGAATATTTGTCCTTCATCATGGTGAAAAAATCGCCGATGGTGCACCTGAAGAAGTATTGAATGATGAGAACGTAATTAAAGCTTACCTGGGTAGAAGGTACAAAGAACTGATCAAGTAGGAGGAAAGAATTGTTACTTGAGATCAGAGACCTTGATGTGGGATATGGGGATATCCAAGTTCTCTGGGACGTGAGCATCAATATAGAAGAAAAGCAAATCGTTGCTCTTGTGGGTTCCAACGGTGCCGGAAAATCAACGCTCCTCAAAACCATATCCGGACTGCTAATACCCTACAAAGGCTCGATAACTTTCGATGGTGGAGATATAACAAACATACCGTCAAAAGAAATAGTTTCAAAAGGAATTATCCATGTACCGGAAGGAAGAAGGTTATTTCCACAGATGACAGTTGAAGAGAATCTGATCATGGGAGCTTTCAGAAGAAAAAAATCCAAGGACTTGAAACCAGCCCTAGATAGAGTATATGAACTTTTTCCGCGTTTGAAAGAGCGGCAAAATCAAAAAGCAGGCAGTCTTTCGGGAGGCGAACAACAGATGTGCGCCATAGCGCGCGGCTTGATGGGGGATCCTCGCTTGTTAATCATCGACGAAATGTCTTTAGGATTGGCCCCTCTGGTTGTTGATAATCTCATCGATACTGTTAAGGAAATAAACGGACAAGGTACCACGGTGTTGCTCGTAGAACAGGACGTACAGCTAGCGCTCGATAACTCCCACTACGGATATGTACTCTCCACTGGCAGACTGGCAATGCAAGGACCCTCTAAAGAACTGCTACAAAATAAAGAAATAAAAGAAGTTTATTTAGGCTTATAACAGCCCCTGACCATTGCAGGAATGTCACTCACATCAGAGTCAAAAATAGCTCTCGGGAAAAGGCTTCGTCACTGTTCTGTGATCCATTCTCTGGGCGTAAAGATAGATCCGGATTTCTACCCACGAAAACATCTGGAACTTCTGCAAAAATCATCCATCATTTACTATCCCACTCATCACTACGAAGATGTTTTAACCGCACTGGGGAAGAGGATTTTTCCCAGGAACTATTATCATTATCTAGGGAATAAAATTAAGCAGACAGAGCTGTTCACGATACTCGGCATACCACATCCGCGCACCCAAATATACTATAGCAGGAACAGGAAACAAAAAATCCTTCAAGATTTTGACTTTCCGTTTGTTGCAAAAATTCCTGTGGGATCGTCCCAGGGGAAAGGGGTATACCTCATCAGAAATGAGCACGATCTTGACAGCTACCTGGAACAAACCCGACCAGCCTATATTCAGGAATATCTTGCTTTCGATCGAGACCTGAGAATCGTTGTGATAGGAAGGCAAATCGTCCACGCATACTGGCGAATCGGGAAAGAAAACGATTTCAGACACAATGTATCCCAGGGTGCTGAGATATCTTTCGAGAATATCCCGGTAGAGGCTCTTGAATTTGCGTTATATGTTGCAGGAAAGTGCGGCTTTGACGAAGTTGGTCTGGATATTTGCCGTGTCGATAATCGGTTCTACGTCCTGGAAGCCAACATGGTGTATGGCTTGGTTGGTTTTCGTTTGGCTAATAAAGATATTCATGCTAGTCTCAGCAAACTGGCTGAAAAAGGTATAATTTGAGAGGTAGAAAAACGGGACAGATTATGTAGCAACCAGTTTTTGAAAAAACAAAATATACAAAAGGAGGACTTGGAGATATGGATTTAGGGTTAAAGGACAAAGTTGCAGTTGTTGCAGGCGGAAGCATGGGACTGGGAAAGGCCGTTGCTCTTCAACTTTCCAGAGAAGGAGCCAAAATAGCCATAGGTGCTCTTGATGATCCCGAACTTCCGAAAGCCGCCGAAGAAATCAAAGGAGAAACCGGGGGGGAAGTGATAGCAATCCCTGTAGATGTAACAATTCCAGAGCAGGCAAAGAATTTCGTTCGTAAGGCCATTGAACACTACGGAACAATAGATATTCTAGTGAATAACGCAGGAGGTCCACCAGCTGCCACATTCCTTGATATTGATGATGATCTCTGGATTTTCGGTTTCAAGCTAAACCTCATGAGCACCATCCTGATGACAAGAGAAGCTGTACCCACCATGAAAGAAAAAAGGTGGGGGAGAATAATCAATATGACGTCAGTTGCTGTGAAGCAGCCCATTGACGGTCTGATCCTGTCCAATACCATGCGGAGCGGCGTAATTGGTATGGCAAAAACACTATCAAACGAACTTGCGCCATTTAACGTTACCGTAAACAATGTTTGTCCAGGGTACACGATGACAGATCGTGTGAAGAAACTGGCAGAGGTCACCGCTGAAAAAGAAGGAACAACCCCGGAAGAAATCATAAAACGCTGGGAATCGACCATCCCGATGGGGAGGTTGGGAACTCCACAAGAATTTGCTAACCTGGTAACATTCCTGGCATCAGAAAGGTCCAGCTACATTACAGGAGCATCTATCCAGATTGACGGTGGATATTACAAAGGAATCATGTGAGGGAAAATTAGGCATTTATATGAAAGTCTCCTATTCTGCCAAGGCTATCTTGAGCCAGGAGCTTTCATTATTCGTTGTTGCTGGGCGCATTGAGTCCAGCAATGCTGGTTAGTTTAATAAGGGGAGAAGTTAGAAGAAGATCACAGGGTTGGTGGGGCGTGGGAACCGCATCTCGATACGCAGCTTCGCTGCTACTCGATGCATGCATTGTTTCGATACGCAGCTTCGCTGCTACTCGATGCATGCATTGTTTCGATACGTGGCTTCTCAGCCACACCACCACTTTATTGAGATTTTGGATAGGGGCAAGTCATGGAAAAGCGATATGCAAAAATATCATCCGCGGGTAGATTTTTACCAGAGCGACGCCTGACCAATTTTGACATGGAAAAGATGGTAGACACCAACAATCAATGGATACTGGAGAGAACCGGTATCAGGGAAAGACGAATACTGGACAAGGGTCTTGGCAATTCATACATGGCAATCCGGGCAGCCAGGGAAGCCCTCGAACGTGCAAATGTTGACGCAAGTGAAGTTGACGCAATAATAGTTGGCACCGTTACCCCGGATATGTTTTTCCCAGCCACTGCTTGTCTGGTTCAAAAAGGAATCGGCGCAAGTAGGGCATGGGGATTTGACCTCTCAGCAGGATGTGCAGGCTTTGTTTTCTCACTAACCACTGGCGCCCAGTTCATCGAATCAGGCAGATATGACAGAGTTCTTGTCATCGGCAGTGATGTAATGAGTAGTATTATCGATTACGAAGACCGAAATACATGCGTTCTCTTTGGTGATGCGGCGGGGGCTGTACTTCTTGAACCATGTGAAGAACCCGGCTACGGAATAATCGATTACATTCAGCGAATAGACGGCGTCGGCGAAGATTATCTCCATATGAAAGCAGGTGGAAGTCGCAAGCCAGCCAGCGTTGAAACTGTAAAAAACAAAGAGCACTACGTTTATCAGGAGGGACGCCAGGTATTCAAGTATGCGGTATCGGAAATGGCAGACGTTGCTGTTGAAATAATGAAAAAACACAACCTGACGGGAGATGACCTGGCGCTTTTTATTCCTCATCAGGCAAACATCAGAATTATAGAAGCCTGCGCCAGAAGAATGAAACTTGATCCTTCTAAAGTGATTATAAATATCGACAAATATGCTAACACTACAGCAGCAACGATACCTCTGTGCATCTATGAAGCGATGGTGGAAAAAAACCAGCTGAAGAAGGGCGATAACGTGGTAATCTCAGCATTCGGAGCTGGCTTCTGCTGGGGCAGCGTTCTGATAAAGTGGATATGATAAGATGCCTAGCAACCTCTTATCGCTTATTTTCAGGGTGTTCCCCAGCCCCCACCCCCCGGTGTTTTGATGACAATTTCGTCACCCTTTTTGAGAGCACAGCTGAATTTCCCCGGCATCACCCGTTCTTTGCCCCCGGAAATAACAATGTTTTTACCCTTCTTGCCGGGGCCTCCGCCTTCGAGCGAATAAGGACTGAACCTTCGTCTCTCTGACAAAACGACAATTTGGGCATCATCCAGGAGCTTTATCCTGCGCACAATACCGTTTCCTCCAGAGTATCTACCCTGACCTCCAGAGTTCTTTCTAACTTTGTACTCCGTTACAAGAAACGGATAGTTATATTCTAGAGCTTCCACCGGTGTGTTCATAGTATTGGTCATATGGGAATGTACTGCATCTGCTCCTTTTCGCCCTTTCGAAGCTCCCATTCCTCCGCCTATGGTCTCGTAATACGAAAAGTGTCGCCCTGTTCTGCTATCCACACCCCCGATCGTGATGTTATTCATCGTTCCCTGACTGGCAGCAGGGATTTTATCGGGTATAGCTTTTGAAAACGCTCCAAGCAGCACATCAACTATCCTTTGAGACGTTTCCACGTTCCCGGCTGCCACCGGGGCAGGATATTGAGCGTCAACTATTGATCCTTTTTCGGTAATCAATTCTATAGGCCGGAGACATCCGGCATTGGTCGCTATGTCAGCGTCTATTAAACTCCTGATAACGTATAATACACATGACAGAGTGATTGAATAAACCGCATTAACCGATCCGGTAACCTGTGGGTCGCTCCCGGAAAAATCCATGATTAGCTGATCACCTTCCACAGTAATCTGAACCGAAATTCTGATCGGATCATCACTTATACCGTCATTATCTAAATAATCTTCGAAGCTATAAGTTCCATCAGGAATCTCCTCGATAACTGACCGCGTTATCCTCTCGGAATAATTAAGCAATTCTGAAGCGTAAAAAAGTACAATGTCTTTTCCGTATTTGTTAAAAAGTTCACCGAGTCTTTTGATACCGGTAATGTTTGCCATTATCTGGGCTTCAAAATCACCTTCTCTCTCTTCCCGTATTCGGACATTATTCAGAAAAAATTCCATTAACTTTCTGTCTATTTCCCCCCTTTCCACCAGTTTCAGCGGTGGAATAATAATACCTTCCTGAAAAATGGATGTCGAAAGTGGCATGGAACCGGGACTCATACCTCCAACGTCCGAATGATGAGCCCTATTGGCCACATAAAAAACCGACTCGGACGATTCGAAGTAGACAGGAGCAACTAGGGTAATATCCGGCAGGTGAGTACCGCCCCTGTAGGGATCGTTCAAAATTACCATGTCCCCTTCGTCCATGTTCCCGGCTTCAATGGCCGCTTTTACGGATAACGGCATGGAACCAAGATGAACGGGAATATGGGCGGCTTGCTCTACCATGTTGCCCATATTGTCAAAGATGGCACATGAGCAATCTTTTCTTTCTTTTATGTTCGGGGAAAAAGAAGTTCGTATGAGGGTTACACCCATTTCCTCTGCAATGGACGAAAACTTGTTTTTGAAAACTTCGAGTAAGACTGGGCTGAAATTCATTCTTCAATGTCTCAATTTAAACATTTAGAACACGTAATAGAAAAAAAGTATGTTCACGATTTTGAAAAATATGTAATAATTTACTGTCTGAGTCAACAAATAAGCAAAATAATTTATCAGCGAGAAAAAAGGATAATGAAGGGACATCTGCTTCTGGAGACTGAATTTCTGGGACTGCTCTTCGTGGCCATGATAGTAGCCATGCTTGCCAGGCGGTTTCGCTTTCCTTATACAATTGCCCTGGTGGCTACTGGCCTGGCGCTCGGATTTTTCAATATTGTGTCAGCCATTCATCTTACTCCCGATCTTCTTTTCATGATCTTTTTACCGGTCCTTCTTTACGAAGCGGCTTTCCATGTGGAATTGAATGATTTTCTAAAAAATGCAAAAACCATCATTCTTTTTGCTATTCCCGGGGTTATGCTCGCAACAGTGATTGCGGGAGCCCTGGTGTACTGGGCCAGACCATTGCTCGGAGACCCCGGTTTGCCTTTTGTTTACGCGCTTCTTTTTGGAGCGGTAACAGCCGCAACTGATCCCATTTCGGTACTGGCTATCTTCAAAAAAATGGGAGTAAGCAGGAAATTGTCCCTCATTATGGAAGGCGAGAGTTTATTGAATGACGGAGCAGCAGTAGTTCTTTTCGGCATCATTTTAATGGCGATAAAAGGTCAGAACATAACAGTTGGTATAGCAATATTTCAGTTTTTCAAGGTGGTGTTCGGAGGTCTCATTGTCGGCCTGGTTCTGGGTTTTATCTTCTCTCTAATCACTGCACAAATCGATGATCACCTGGTAGAAATTACTCTAACAACGATTCTGGCCTATGGAAGTTACCTGGTAGCTGAACATTTTCACGTGTCCGGGGTTATTGCAGTCGTAGCAGCAGGTATGATGACTGGCAACTTTGGAACCAAGATCGGGATGTCTCCGACCACCAGGGTGGCCGTGAACACGTTCTGGGAATACCTTGCTTTTGTGGCAAATTCCATAATATTTATCCTCATCGGAATCGAACTTAAAATTGATTCACTCTTACTTCATGCGGTGCCTGCCCTTATTGCGTGGCTTGCTGTTGTCCTGGCCAGGGGAACCATATTTGTCTTTTTTATGCCTCTCGTGCGATGGCTCGGAGAAAAGATCTCATACAGGTGGGGAAGCATACTCTTCTGGGGAGGCATAAGGGGATCTCTTTCCATGGTACTGGTGCTGGGGCTTCCGTCAGATTTCCCTCACAGGGAACTGTTCCTCAATATGACCTTTGGCGTGGTCTTTTTTAGTTTGTTTATACAGGGATTTACAATATCGGGCCTTGCAAAGAAACTGGGGCTTGTAAGAAAAACAGAAGAATTGAAGAGGTATGAAGAACTGAGGGGATCAATCCTGGCTATAAAAGCAGCATTAGAAGACTTGAAAAAGCTTCATGAAACGGGAACAATACCGGCATCTCTTTATAAAAAGCTTAAAAAAGAATATGAAGATACCCTTGTGAAGTCCGAAAAGGAACTGGAAACTTTTCACCTTGAAAACGAAGAAATTCTGGCCGAACAACTTAGATCGCTCAGGCGGCATCTACTTTTCAAACAAAAAGATGCCCTAAAGGAAGCCTTTTCAAAAGGCTTAATATCGTCCGAAACCATGTCTGATATATTAAAGAATATTGATTTAAAACTCGATCTCCTTGAAGAAAGCTAAGCATAGCTTGTATTTCTTGACACCCCATCTTAAATCCCATAAATTGTACAGGCATTTTCAAACGGGAGATGATCTGAGTTAATTAAACGCTGTACTAACCGGAATTGAGAAAGCTTATATGAAGTCTGGAAAGAAGTATCTGGAAAAAGTCCGAAATATAGGAATAATTGCTCATATTGACGCAGGTAAGACCACGGTTACCGAGCGTATACTTTATTATACCGGCCGTTCATACAAAATGGGCGAAGTCCACGACGGTACTGCAGTCATGGACTGGATGGAACAGGAACAGGAGCGGGGGATTACCATCACCTCCGCGGTCACTACCTGCATGTGGAAAGGTCACGAAATACACATCATCGATACCCCGGGTCATGTCGATTTTACCATAGAAGTGGAAAGGGCCTTGAGGGTTCTGGATGGGGCAATCGGAGTTTTCTGCGCCGTTGGCGGAGTAGAACCACAATCTGAAACGGTATGGCACCAGGCAGATAAGTATAAAGTCCCCAAAATAGCTTTTGTTAACAAGATGGATAGAATCGGTGCCGATTTTTTTGGGGTGGTCGAACAAATTAAAACCAAGCTGGGCGCCAATCCTTTACCCCTCCAAATTCCTGTGGGCAGTGAAAGTGACTTCAGAGGAGTCATTGACCTGATTACGATGAAATTGGTGACGTGGGATGATGAGTCCCTAGGAGCACATTACGAGGTAAGTGATCTTCCATCCGATTTTGAGGAAGAAGCTTCCCACCACAGAGAACAATTGATAGAGTCCCTCTGCGAACTTGATGACAACCTGATGGAAAAATACCTGGATACAGGCGACCTGGAACCGGCTGTTATATATCCGGTGGTGAGGCAACTTACTCTTGAGCTCAAAGGAGTACCTGTATTGTGCGGTGCTGCTCTCAGAAACAAAGGAATCCAGCCACTTCTTGATGCCATAACAAGGTATCTCCCAAGCCCACTGGATGTTGAAGCCATATCAGGCCTCAACCCCAAAACGGGCAAGATGGAAACCCGCGAATCAAGCGACAAAGAACCTCTTGCCGCGCTGGCTTTCAAAATATTCATGGACAAGGGAAGAAAGCTCACTTACTTGAGGATCTATTCCGGGGTTCTCGAAACCGGAAAAGTTGTGTTCAACGCCAACAAGCAGATAAATGAAAAAATTGCCCGAATATTTCAGATGCATGCCAATAAGAGAGAGCGCATTACAAAGGCGGGAGCAGGAAACATAGTAGCCACCCTGGGGCTTAAAAACACCACCACGGGAGATACACTCTGCGATCCGGAAAAACCAATAATTCTTGAACCTATGGAATTCTACAAGCCGGTAATTTCCGTTGCCATTGAGCCTAAAACCAGGGACGACCAGGAGAAGATTGAAGAATCCCTGAGGAAGCTGGCTGAAGAAGACCCAACATTTTCATACAGGGAAGACGAAGAAACAGGTCAGACCATCATCAGTGGAATGGGGGAGTTACACCTTGAAATTATTGTTAATCGGATGATCAGGGATTTCAACGTCAATGTCAACGTCGGGAAACCACAGGTAGTTTACCGCGAGACAATACAGAAAGCGGTTGAAGTGGAACAGGTATTCGAAAAGGAAATAAGCGGTTCTTTAAACTACGCTCGCGTGAAAATTCGCCTCGAACCGCTAGCCCGTGGTGAAGGAATCGCCTTCGAGAGTTTGGTCGATCCCGAGCTTGTTCCGGGAGAATTCATTGAAGCTATAGAGAAGGCGGTCATGGATGCACTACACACAGGTGGCAGCATGGGTTATCC
>Ga0164318_10004181_pt1 | contig 13817 bp, 17 predicted proteins | sample GuaBasSedimGuay9_FD_113734 | JGI IMG/M metagenome (GOLD analysis project Ga0164318, IMG submission 113734) | Subseafloor sediment microbial communities from Guaymas Basin, Gulf of California, Mexico - Guay9, Core 4571-4, 0-3 cm | ecosystem: Environmental > Aquatic > Marine > Hydrothermal vents...
GACGGAGTGATCACATCGGCAGACGCTTTAATTGTGCTTGAGATGGCTGCCCGCGGCGAATGGAGTGCGGAGGCGGACGTTGATGGCAATGATGTGGTCACGTCTCTCGATGCGCTGATGGTGCTGGGGGGTGGGGCGAGACAATGATTTTTTGGCTCTATTGATCGCGATCGCCCAAGTTTAACTATATAATTGTATCCCGGATCCGGGTAAGCGCATCATATATCCGTTCTCTCGACGCCGCATACGATATCCGGATGAAACCTGAACTTTCAGGACCGAACGCGGATCCGGGGGTGACTGCGATATACGCCTCCTCAAGCAAGCGTTCTGCGACAGCGTCACCTCCCCCATAGTCCGTAACATCCAGGAAGAGATAGAACGCACCGGCCGGCGTCGTGCAGTTAAACCCGAGCGATTTCAGCCCATCGACCAGAATATCCCGCCGTGCTCTGAACTCGGCTACCATCGAATCGACCGATCCGTGATCGATCCGTAGCGCGGTAACGCCTGCGTGCTGGACAAAGGATGCGGCATGGCTCACCGAATGCGACTGTAGTTTGAGCGCAGCTCTGACAATGTCCGGAGGCGCTGCCATGTATCCAAGACGCCAGCCCGTCATCGCGTATGATTTCGAGAAGCCGTTTATCGTGATCACGCGGTCGTGCATCTCGTCAAAAGACCCGATGCTGTAGTGTTTCTTGTCATAGATGATCTTCTCGTAGATTTCATCGGAGAGTACTGTGATGTCGTTATCGATTGCGATCTCTGCAATATCCTCGAGGTGTTTTTTCCCGAATACGGCACCACTTGGGTTTCCAGGACTATTTATGATGATGAGCTTTGTTTTATTTGTGACATAGTCCCCAATGTCAGGCGGCATAAAATCCTGATCTGTTGGGGCCCATACCGTGCGGGCGCCTGCATACCTGATGCACGCATCGTAACTGACCCACGCCGGATCGAGTAGTATTGCCTCGTCCCCTTCGTCAAGCACCGCCTGCACAGACTGGAAGACTGCTTGCTTTGCGCCAGGGGTTACGAGGATCTGATCGGGCGCGGCATCGAGTTTGTTCTCACTGCGAAGTTTCTCCACGATCGCATTCTTAAGTTCAGAGATTCCGGCAACAGGCGTGTAATGAGTCTCTCCGCGGCGGATCGACTGGAAAGCCGATTTGCAGATATATTCGGGCGTGTCAAAGTCCGGCTCTCCAAGACTCATGGTTATCACGTCATTTCCCATCCCCTCAAGTTCGGATGCAAGTTTTGCTATCGCAAGCGTTGCAGATTCCTCTATAAGGCTCAACCGTCTGGACGTCATGATATCAACCAATTTCTTATCGAGCTTAACAGCACGGAAGAGAGATCCTCCATGGAACGTTATTATTCCGTCAGTATTTAAGGATATGTCTGGACGGCATCAGTAAAGAAAGAAGAAAAACAACACCGGACACCAGAATGATCGTCGATCCCGATGGTAGATCAAAGAGATATGAAAGGTATATCCCGATTATAGAAAACATTGCGGAAAAAATCGTTGAAAGTACCATCATCTTCCATAAAACATCCGTGAACCGTCTGCTCACTGTGGCAGGTATTGTCAGGAGAGCGATCACAAGAATTATTCCGACCACGCGTATCAGCACCACCGCAGTCAGTGCGACAAGGCAGAGGAGCAGGAGATAGAGTCTGTGCGCAGGAACTCCGACCACCGTTGCAAACTCCTCGTCAAAGGACATTGCAAGGAATTCCTTGTAGAAAAGATACACTAAGATTACGATTACCACATCCAGAAGTAACATGATCAGGAGATCTGAATGCGGCACAGTCAGGATATTTCCAAAGAGATAACTGAATAGATCAGGAGCGTAGCCTGGTGTAAGCGATATGAACATGATTCCGATCGCCATACCCATCGCCCAGATGATGCCTATCGCAGCATCCTCGGAGAGTCCTCTTCGCCTGCTAACCTCACCTATAGAGAGCGCAGATGCGATGCTGAACGGAATCACGCAGATGACCGGTTCGATTCCAAGAAAGTACCCGAGACCAATACCGCCAAAGGAGGCGTGAGCTATTCCGCCACTTATAAAAACGATCCGTTTTACAACGACATACGCGCCCACGATTCCACATGCGATGGCTGATAGCAGTGCCGCAGTCAGCGCATTCACCATAAATCCATACTGTAGGATCTCAATCATCCAGACCATCTCAACCACTTCAATGCTCCTTTAATACCCTATGCGGGAGACCATGCGCGATAAATTCTACCGGGCACTGGTATGCCGCCTCCAGATCGTCCGAAGTCAGCTCTTTCGAGTTGTGATAGAAGAGTCTTCGGTTGAGGCATGCGATCTTATCGACGTAAATCGAGATTGCTGTGAGATCATGGGAGACCATCACGATCGCCATCTTTTCCTTTAATTTCTTAAGTATTTCATAAAACTCGGTCTGTATGTGGGCATCGATCCCTGCTGTCGGCTCATCGAGCAGGAGCACTTCCGGCTCTGTCACCAGTGCACGCGCGATGAAGACTCTCTGTCGCTCTCCTCCCGACAATTTACCGATTTGTCTCTTTGCGAATGGTAGCATATCTACCATTTTTAGCGTATCGTGCGCCAGTTTCCTATCCTGATCGGAGTATCTACCAAATAGTCTCTGTCCGGCGCGTCCGGTCAGCACCACATCCATGACACTGATCGGAAAATCATGGTCAAAGGGGCTATGCTGTGGGACGTAGCCTATGTGCCTCCTGTTGCCCTCAGGATCACCACCAAGAACCTTGACTTCGCCCCTTTCAGGTGTTATCAGCCCGAGCATGACTTTCAGGAGGGTTGTCTTCCCGCCGCCGTTGGGTCCGATGATTCCAAGAAAGTCGTGGCTGCGTATTGAGATTGTAACATCCTCAAGGACCGGCAAACCATCGTGGTACACCCACACGTCCCTTAAACCGATCACTTCACTCTTCATGTCATGTCAGGTATCTGGCAAATGCCGCTGATACCGCGCGCATATTCGCAGTATAATCTTTTGCAAGCGGGTCAATGAATACAACCGTTCCGCCGATCTCATCTGCTATAACCTCCGCACTCTCGGAATTGAACTGTGGCGAGGTAAATACTGTGGTGATGTTGTTCGCTCTTGCGGTGTCTGCCAGACGCACAAGGTCGGACGCACTCGGCTCTTTTCCCTCGATCTCGATCGGTACTTGCTCCAGCTGGTAATCTCTTGCAAAGTAACCCCACGCCGGATGATAGACCATGAACTTCCTGTTTTTTATTTCAGAAAGGTTGTTTCTGATATCTTCATTAAGATCCGAGAGGTCTTTGAGATAATCTTCCGTGTTTCTGGCGTAGTACTCACTGTTACCCGGATCGATCTCGATCAATGCATCGCTTATGTGCTCTACTTGAGTCCTTGCCAGTGCTGGTGAAAGCCATGTATGCGGGTCATTTCCAATGATTTCGATCCCCTCTGACGAGTCAACGACCTTCATACCCCTGTTTGCAGATTCGATATTTTCCATCCACTCATTCTCAAACGGGATGTGCCCTATCTGCACATAGAGTTTTGCACGGCTGACACCCTGCAGTTGACCTGGACTCGGTTCATAAGTGGCAGGGCTTGCTCCGGGTGGAATCATGACCGTAACAGCGACTTTCCTCCCTCCGATTTGCTCCACAAACTCCTTCTGGGGAAGAATGCTCACAATGATCTGTATCTGTCCATCCGGCTCTTGTCCCTGCTCCCTTGAGCGCTCCTCCGGGCTGATGCAACCACAGATCAAACCACAAATCAACGCTGCTAAGAACAGAAATACTACCAACTTCGTTCTCATATCATACACCTATGAGGTTACCTTTACATCACTACATCTTCTTTAAGGTGATGCATACTAAGATGATTCGATTCGAGCGTGCAATAAAGATGCGAGAGGTGCAAGGGATATGGTTAATAAGCCCCTGCAAAGAATCAAGAAAGATAGATATACCATAACGACAAAGTGTAATGATCATGATATCTAAACAACCAAGAAAGCAGAGAAAAGCGCAGTATCAAGCGCCTCTGCATAAAAAACAGAAGTTTATGGGTGCTCACTTAAGCGAATCGCTGCGGGAGAAGTATGGACGAAGAACGTTTGGTGTCCGGTCCGGAGATTCCGTAAAAATTATGCGCGGCGAGTATGCTGGTACGGAAGGCAAAGTAGAGCAGGTCAATCTGAAGAAGGGCACACTCGCGATCGATGGCGCAACGTTATTTAGAGCGGATGGGGAAGAGGTTCCAAGACCGATATATCCGTCGAATGTAATGATAACCAAACTGGATCTTGATGATGAAATTAGAGAACAACTACTTAGCAGGGGTGATTGAGTGAGCAGACATCAGAAAAGACTTTCAATGCCGAAAACCTGGAATATACAGAGGAAGACTCATAAGTGGGCCATTAAAGCTTCACCGGGTCCTCATTCCGGGTTAAAAAGCATCCCTTTGTTGTTGGTCCTACGGGACGTAATGAAACTTGCAAATTCGAGTAAGGAGGCGAAGAAGATCCTGCATGACGGGAATATACTGGTAGATGGCGTTGTCAGACGGAATTCCAAGTTTCCGGTAGGGGTTTTCGATGTTATAGCCATACCGAAGATTGATCTGTCGTACAGGGTTTTTCTGGATGAGAAACAGCGACTCAGTCTGAGGAAAATCAGCGACCCCGAGGTTAAATTGTGCAAGATCACAGATAAAACGATTGTTAGGGGTGGAAATACCCAGTTGAACCTCCACGATGGTTCGAATATCATTTCTGACGAGTATTCTTACCACTCCTCCGATTCAGTCATTCTATCACTTCCGGAGCGGAAGGTTGTAAAGCACATCACCTACAAACCAGGCAGCCTTGCTCTCGTCATCGGTGGCGCTCATTCAGGAGAACTCGCGACGATCGAGGGTATAAGAAAGACGCAGAGTGCAATGCCAAACATGACATCCCTGCATAGCAGTTATGATTTCGAGACGATTGAGGATTACGTATTTGTGGTCGGCAAAGGCACGCCTGAGATCGAGACGCCGGGAGGTGATGTAGTTGACTGAACCGATGCGCGCAATCGGGGTTGATAAGGTGACCGTGCATATCGGCGTGGGCGAGAGCGGAGAGCGCCTCGTTAATGCCGAGAATATCCTTGAAGCGATAACAGATCAGAAGTGCGTTAGAACGCTCTCGAAATCCCGCATCCCCGCATTCGGGATCAAGATGGGGGAGCCGATCGGTTGCAAGGTCACACTCAGGAGGGACAAGGCATACAAGTTCATCGATACCGCGCTTGCTATAATCGAGCGTAAACTGTATGCATCCCAGTTCGATGACACTGGCAACGTATCTTTCGGGATCGAAGAACACACTGATTTCCCGGATATGGCTTACGATCCGAACATCGGGATTTTTGGGATGGACGTCTCTTTAAGTTTGAAGCGGCCCGGATACAGGGTCAGCAGGCGCCGCATCCAGCAGAACAAAACCTCGCACAAACATCGGCTGGTTGCTGAGGATGTGCGGTCATGGATGCAGGATCGCTACCAGATAGAGGTGATGGAATGAGTGAAGATATTCAAATTGGAAAGGGCGCAAACGTCTGCAAACGATGTGGCAGGAAACAGGGGCTGGTTCGTAGATACCGCATATACCTCTGCCGCCAGTGTTTCAGAGAGATCGCGAAAGACATGGGTTTTGAAAAATATACTTGAGGAGATTATAATGGTACTACTTGACCCACTTGCTGATGCGCTCTCAGCCATCAGAAATGCAGAAAAAACAGGAAAGCAGGAGTGCATCGTACGCCCCGCTTCAAAACTCATCGGTAATGTACTCTCTGTGATGCAGAGCCAGGGCTACATCAACGAATATGAGTTTATTGAGGATGGGGGGGCAGGCGTCTTTGAGGTGAGTCTGCACGGAAGGATCAACGACTGCAAGGTCGTAAAGCCAAGATTCTCTACCAAACTTGCTGATCTTGAGAAATGGGAGAAACGGTTCCTACCTGCAAGAAACTTCGGCGCTCTGGTATTGACGACGCCTCATGGAGTGTTATCGCACTACGAGGCACGAGAGAAGAAAATTGGAGGACAACTCCTCGCTTACGTGTATTAGCGTATCAGGTGGAAAATGGCAAAAGAGATCAAAAAAACGGTTGCGATACCGGATGATGTGGCTGTTTCGATCGATGGAAGAATGGTTACGGTATCAGGTCCGAAGGGCGAGGTGTCTCGTGAACTATGGTATCCACACATAACGATCCAGCAGATAGAGGATGTGATAAGCGTGGATGTCGATGCTGCGATGATACGGAAGAAGCAGAAAGCAATGGTCGGCACACTTGCATCCCATATCAAGAATATGATTGATGGGGTCGCGCACGGATATAAATACCAGATGAAGATGGTGTATTCCCATTTTCCGGTTCAATTGCGCATCGATGGTGGCAAATTTATAATAGGCAACTTTCTTGGAGAGAAGAAAGATCGGGTGGCACAGATACTGGATGGGGCTAATGTGGAGATAAGCGGCGACGAGGTGACCGTCACCGGTATCAACAAGGAGTCGGTCGGGCAGACAGCGGCGAACATCGAGCAGGCAACGAAGATTAAAGCACGCGATCCAAGGGTATTCCAGGACGGAATATACGTGATCGGGAAAGAGATGATGTCGTAGGTGATGATTTATGGATTCGGCAATCAAGCGATTATTAAATACTAGAAAACAGCAGAAAAGCAAGAAGCCCACATTCAAGCGTACTGACTCTCATAAGAAGAAGAAACTGGATGATAACTGGCGACGCCCGAGAGGGTTGCAGAGCAAGCTTAGAAAGAGGATCGCAGCAAAAGGTGCGGTTGTACAGATTGGATACGGCAGCCCAAAGGCAGTCAGGGGACTACACCCGTCTGGTTTTGAGGAGGTGCTGGTGCGAAATACGGACGATCTACAGCCGATCGACCCATCATATCAGGCTGCACGGATCGCACGCACAGTCGGTGTTAGAAAACGGCAGATGATCGAGGAGATCGCGAAAAGCCGCGAGATAAAAATCTTAAACCCACTTCCTGTGGAACTAGTAGAGGTAGAGGAAGTAGAAAGGGTGAAAGATGTAGAAGATATGGGAACAGAAGAGGAGGAGGCGTAAATGGCTGATCGTTACGATTTATCGAATCAACGGCGTATTGCTGCAAATGTGCTTAAAATAGGAGTTAACAGAATCTGGCTCGATCCGGGGGAGAAGGAAAGCATCGCGGATGCAACCACGCGGAATGATATCAGGGATCTACTCGAGTCGGGCGCGATTCTGGCGAAACCGAAGAAAGGTGTCAGCCGCGCACGCGCACGGCAGAGGGACGAGAAACGGAAATATGGGCACGGGACCGGACACGGCTCACGGAAAGGGCGAAAGGGTGCGAGAACTCCCAGAAAGCGGGACTGGATCACCAAGATCCGTGCGCTACGCAGCCGTCTCAAGGAGCTGCGTGCCGATGGTACGCTTCCCCCGAATGTTTACTGCAAGGTGTACCGAAAGGCGAAAGGCGGCGAGTACAAGAGCGTGGCGCACATGAACGCATATCTTATGGCGCAGGGACATCTCAAATGAATGTAGAGGTTGTTGAACTGGATGACCGCAAAGCAAAGTTCGTGCTTTCCGGTGTGACTCATGCGTTTGCAAACAGTCTGAGGCGCGGCATGCTCGCAGAGATTCCGACACTTGCAATCGATTATGTGAACATCTATGACAACACGTCGGTGCTCTTCGATGAACAACTCGCACTCCGTCTTGGATTGATTCCGCTTGCAACGGACCTTGATTCTTATGTGCTCCCCGCTGACTGCGGGTGCGGCGGAGAAGGTTGTCCTCAATGTCAGGTTTCGCTTACGCTGTCTGTAGAAGGTCCGAAGATGGCATATTCTACAGAACTGGTCTCTGCCGACCCATCGGTCATGCCGGCAGAGGTGGTTCCGATCGTCAAACTGGCGGAAGGGCAGAAGATCTCGCTCGAAGCGGTTGCACGGCTCGGCATAGGGCACGACCATGCGAAATGGCAGGCAGGGATTGCGTGTGGATACAAGAACGTGCCACGCATTACCGTATTAGAGGAGTGCGATGCCTGTGGGATGTGTGTGGATGTATGTCCACGCGGCGTGCTTGTGATCGCGGATGAAACTGTGAAAGCGGTTGATGAACGTGCATGTTCACTTTGCAGATTATGCGAAAGCGTCTGCGAACTTGACTGTATCAAGGTTGAGACATATCCGGATTCAGTTATATTTACAGCTGAGAGTGATGGTTCGATGCCGATCACCGAACTGATTATAAGGTCTGCTGATAACATCAAAGAGAGGGCAACGGCACTGGATGAATACCTCGGCATCATCGATGCCTGATCCATAATGTGCGGGGGTTGCCCAGCCAGGTCAAAGGCGCAGGGTTGAGGGCCCTGTCTCGCAGGAGTTCGTGGGTTCGAATCCCACCCCCCGCATCACGTCAGAATGTTTTGGAGGGTATGGTGCGTACATACATGAGATACTCCAAGTTTGGCAGGCATTACTTTTTTCTAAAGAACATGTCCTCTACTTTTATTAAAAATTCCCAATTTTTTTATCGGAAAAACCGTTTGACAGTTTACAAAAATTTAACTGGGAATCTATGAAATATTCTGTATTTGCCTTAAAATCAGTGAATTTATTGGGTCAAAATTCGCGTAAATCATATTTTTCACACCACTTTTCATGCAACCCACTGTACTATCAAATTCATCGGACTTTTTTGATGAATTTTGGGTAGTGTACCGATCCGAGACAGTTAATAGAAATAAAAGAGTCCGTGTCATGATATCTGCCAGAGGTGATTATACGTACATGCTCAATATCATGCGAAGTTTTAAGAAGGATATAACGGTACAAAAGACCGGTAATCTGTGTTCATCTGCGTTAATCTGTGGCCGATAATGATTTTTAGCCACAGATGTACACGGATTCCACTGATTTCGTCAATCTACTCGTTTCCATGTCCCCTTCCAATTTAGTATCCACTCCAAAAAGGAGGGTAAGAGGTATACAGACTTCAATTTACCTAAATCTTGTGTTATGATCTGCTTTGATTTCTAAAGATCATCTGTTATCGATTTAGTAGCATTTTATTACACTTTTAAAATTCAAATTAATACTCATTACATGATTTAAAATATCATTTGAATAAATCCGTAACAACACGTTGTTGATTTGTATATAACACTCCCATTTACCCTCTAATTTGGAGGGGATACCCTTTTTACTCCCATTTCTTTCAATGACTCTTCCATGTTGAAAATCTCGTCCATGTTTTCGGCTAATAGTATAACGGCAAAATCGCCGGACAACGGCAATGTATCGCAGCTAAAAGGAAATACGGAATTTAATTTTTTCCCGTCATAAAGTACTGGTTTAATACGTTTCGCAAGCTCAATAAATGAACATGCGGATGTCTTGATTTTTATAAATTTCCAGTATGGAATGGGGGAAATCAATTCTTCAATGTTATCTACGATCATACTCACATAAGAGGAGCCGTTAAAACGAGCATTATTTTCAACTGGAAATATACCATCATCCGATACAATATAGTCGATACCGACTACACCCCGATATCCGGATTCAGCCATATTGTTTACAATTTTTACAGATGTTTTTGTAATGTAATTTAAAATATCCGGTGAAGTTTTTGCTCCTTTGAGAGTACCAATGTGTACCATACCTCTTTCGCATATCTGATCCCGTATACCAAGAGAGCCTATATTTCCATCTCTGCTAATTACCCACTGATCATTCGGAGAAGACAAGACGTCCAGAAAAGGCTCAATGATGATATATTTTTCGCCGCTAATTGCAATTTCTTGATATATTTCAGAAATATTATTGCCCTGGGTCCTATATAACGACATACCGGCTTCACCCAAAGTACCGCGAATAATAACAGTCTTACAGGTTGCAAGATAGCCGCTAATAATATTTTTCATAGCTATACAATTTTTATTTTTTTCAGGATGCATTTCAAATAAAGTGCCTTCAACAACAGACACGTCCAATTGTCGACATACGGTCTTAAAAGAGGACTTGTCATTATATTTTAGTGTTGCAGTTTCAGGTGCTCCGAAAAGATCCGCGCCAAGAGCTTTTGCAGCTTCAGTTTCCATGCGCCCTGAAAACCATGGCACATACACAGGTTTTTTCCCGAGCTTCCGGATAATATTTTTAACAGGTTCGGGATTATTAATGATAAGCTCCGAGAGAGTAATATCTCGTAACTGGGCATTATATTCAACAACATAATCTGATCCAAGACCATGAGAGCGCAGCCATGTATGGTATGCGTGATCCAGCTTTCCGCGTAGAACTACCAGTTCATCCCCGCGTGCTACCGGAAGCGCTCTGTCACATTTTGAATTAACAGATGCATCACGGCACGGGAACTGTGAAAAATTATCGGCCCCGTAAATAATTAACTCATTGTCATTGTTTGAGATACATTTCCTGAGTGACTGGTAGCCATACATATATTGTGTCCCCTCTTTCCAGTTAATAATTGCTTAAATTTTATTGATATTTACTCCACAATATCCAGCTATAACTGACTGTCAATCCCAGAACATAAACCAAGAGGACATAAAACCACCTTCCGGTAAACTTTGGAGTTCGTACTGGTGCTAAATTAAAGACTGCTAAAAACATCAGCATTGCATATATAATGACTGAAAAAATCGGCTGGCTGAAAAAACCGTTAAACAAAAAGACAAAAGCAAGAATGATGACATTGTTGTCAAGTGCCAATCCCATGTAGGTCGAATCATCAATCATGCCGAATACATTGAAATAACTCAACCGTATTGCGCTGGTAGCGACAATCGCGAACGCTCCGGGCAGGAACCATGGATTGAATTCTCCATAGCTCAAGAGAAAAACAGCGGGGCAAATCCCAAAACTTACAATATCTATCAACGAATCAAGCTGTCCTCCGAAAGCTCGATATTCATCTGTCCGTCCCTTCATCCGGCGGGCAATGATTCCGTCTCCCCAGTCTAAAAAAACAGCCCAGATCATTCCGATTATCGCAACCGGGAAATTCCCTAATATGGCATAGTAGATACTAAAGACTGCACACAGCAGCCCTGCAAGTGAACAGATATTTGGAAGGTCTCGGGCGAAAGTGATCATTCCAGTCTGATGCGATTGTGGACGTTCTGAATCGTTCATCAGGATACTTCCACTCTATTTGAATCAATGATATCTGCCAATGCTTCAACTAATTTGCAATTTTCTGCTTCCGTACGGCTGGCAATACGAATATAACGGTTAGAATCAGGCAGAGTTTTATCCTGGAGGTGTTTTATGTACATGTTATGCTTAATAAACAATCTCCGCGTGACTTCAGGGCCACTTTCTGCGTAATCCGGGAGGCGGCAGAATACAAAGTTTGCATCGGGTGTGTAAACAGTCATTCCCTGAATCGCACACAGGTTTTTATACAGATTATCCCTGTCGAACCGTACCTGTTTACAGCTTTCGACGAACTCCTGTCTGTAATCGGGCAAAATCCGCAGAAACTCTTCGGAAAATCCGTTAATATTCCATATAGGTACGCCTTTTCTTACAGCTTCAACAAAACCTAAATTTGCAGTTAACATATAACCGATCCTGAGACCGCAGATGCCGTAGGCTTTGCTCATGCTTTTAAGGATTACCATATTCGGATAACGTTTTATTTCATGTTCCAGAGTTGTTTGATCCGGATTAGGTGCAAAATCCATGAAGGATTCATCGACGATCAACATGCAGTCATGATTTGCAAGTTTTTGTGTAAGATCTATTAGATCGGACTTAGGAACCAGCATAGATGTTGGATTATTAGGTGATACCACAACCGCAATATCTGCTTTAACCTTGATCACTTCAGCAGCAAACTTATCTACATCCAATTGAAAAGATGGGTAGTCAAGGGGAAATTCTACTACCTGTCCCGCCGGCGCAGCATTCGCATATTCATTAAAAGAGGGCACTGGAACGATCAATTTTCGGGATATACTGCCGGATATAATTTTGATAAGTTCGGCTGCACCGTTTCCTACGACTATTCGTTCAGCAGGCTGATGGATCAAAGTACCTATAAGACCAGCAAGATCATCCTGTGCAACCGGATAGTTGAGGACGATGTCATGAATTTGATTTTTAAAGATTGTAAAAACTTCCTCTGGCGGGAAATATAGATTGTAAAGATAAGCGTGATCTATAAACCCATGATGATGGTAACCACCATGCTGTCCGGCAATGAATTCATATTTTTCAGATTGGGTCTCATAATTATGTTGTGCCATGTATTACCCCTATGGATTTGTTTTCTTTAATGTTAGCCTCGCGAATCCGCTTTAGACTTAAAGAGTTTGACTTATGCAATGACCTTAATCCGGAAAGTGAACGAGTGATCGTTCCCCCCTCAATGCTATTAGCATGTTGAAAAAACGGTTTTGACATCCCCACGGCATGCTGCGTGATATTGGAGGGGATTTTTGTTTCATAGTTATCTGCCAAAAATAGTTTATCAGCCTCCGCCAGATCCCCAATTGTGTCTATTTCATACCATGGCTTGCCGTCAAAAGATACAACTTCGAGAGAAAGACTGCCATCTGCCACCATTTCCGCAAATACAATTTCATAATAGTCGTTCACTCTGCCGGCTGAAATGTACTGGTCCAGCCTTTCTGTAATACTATGCCAGGAAGAGAGCGAAAAACTGTAAATATTAACAGTCTTGTATCTGATCTCATCAAAAGTCCCGGCAATACCGTTTTGGAATTTCTTAACATGTTGGGATTGATTGACCGTGACCGTGGAACCATCCATCCACGGTTGCATGCATGCAACGGCAATTCTGTCAGGATAACGCATGCCATCCAGAAGAGATACATCAAAAACAAGATCGCTTTCAACCAGCAGAAACGGCTCATTAATAATTTCGCGGGCCATCCAGAGTGAATAGATGTTATTGGTTGTCGCATAAAGAGGGCTGAAAATATAATCGATTTTCATGCCGCCAGCCCGCGTTCCTAGAAACGCACGAATACATTTTTCCTGATACCCTATGACCACAACAAGACGTTTGAAGCCTTGCTTATTCAAATTGGTGACAAGTCGTTCAAGTATGGATACCCCATGAACCATTGTGAGGCATTTCGGTGTGTTGTGTGTTAGAGGATACAGACGACTTCCCTTTCCAGCTGCCAATAATAATGCTGTAGTTACAACTCCATTGTCACGATTGCAGTGGTTAGGATTCATCGTTTCCTTAATCGGCTGTTAAATACTTAAAGACGTTGTACATAACATCAAATAATTCCGCCTGCGCCGAGATCCCTAGCAGATGCGCGATATTACTGCGAACAGTATAGCAGCCACTGCCGCCCGTTTGCAATAGCGCAAAATCCTTGCCCGATCCGGGGTTAAATTGTTTATATAGCTAAAACCACCTACGGACCCGTTAGCCTGCTATGCGCGCCTGTTATAGTCCTAGGACTTGCCAGTAAGTATCTCGATCACCTTCGAGAATGCAAGACGCACATATCCGGCATAAGGTATGCGGTAACGCGCAACGCCGATCACCCATTCCTCGCGTATGGGTACGGTGCAGAGACCATATTGATCGATCACCTTATTATGATCTCCTTTCGTAATATAACCGGCATGCGGTGCAATTGGACCACCTTCCCACATCGGCTCGCCTGCCTCAACATAATACATTGCGCGGTGGATGATC
>Ga0164318_10004182_pt1 | contig 13817 bp, 8 predicted proteins | sample GuaBasSedimGuay9_FD_113734 | JGI IMG/M metagenome (GOLD analysis project Ga0164318, IMG submission 113734) | Subseafloor sediment microbial communities from Guaymas Basin, Gulf of California, Mexico - Guay9, Core 4571-4, 0-3 cm | ecosystem: Environmental > Aquatic > Marine > Hydrothermal vents >...
CAATAAGTCCGGCTGCTTTGCCGTTAATACCGACCAGCATGACGGTTTTACCTTCAGCACGCTCTCTGTCGGCCTTATCAGGAAGGTCTGCGGAGTTTATACCCAGGCTTTCAAAGAGCTTAAGATTGCCAACCGCCACCTTATGACCATCGACCATGCCCGTGACACCCTTGCCTGTAACGGATTGAAAACCATCCGGCTTAACCAGAGTGATCCCTTTTTCTTCGGCCCCGCGCACAATTGCCTCGGCCAGGGGATGCTCGCTGGCACGCTCAAGCCCGGCGGCCAGGCGTAATACTTCATTTTCACTAAAAGCTTTTTCTGCCTCCACCGCAACCAGCCTTGGCCTGCCTTCGGTGAGTGTGCCTGTCTTGTCCACCACCAGAGTATCAACCTTTTCCATGATCTCCAGCACTTCCGCGTTCTTTATTAAAACCCCTGCAACAGCCCCCCGACCGGTCCCGACCATGATGGAAATGGGTGTGGCAAGGCCCAGGGCACACGGGCAGGCGATTATGAGTACGGCAACAGCATTGATTACCGCATGGGCCAGCCTTGGCTCAGGACCCCACACCCACCAGATAATAAATGCGAGAACAGCCACGCCCACCACTGCGGGAACAAAATATCCCGCCACCACATCCGCCAGTTTCTGAATCGGTGCACGGGTGCGCTGTGCCTCAGCCACCATATTGACAATCTGAGCAAGCAGGGTATCGGCACCGACCTTTTCCGCCCGCATCAATAAACTGCCCGTTCCGTTGACTGTTGCGCCAATCAGCTTGTCTTTGGTCTTTTTTGTTACAGGAAGCGGTTCGCCGGTGACCATGGATTCGTCCACATGACTCTCACCCTCGATGACGGTTCCGTCCACGGGTATTTTTTCACCCGGACGAACACGCAGTATATCACCGGGTTGCACCTGTTCCAGCGGGATATCCTCTTCCGTGTCGTCATCCTGCACGATCCGCGCCGTATTCGGAGCAAGTCCGAGGAGCATCTGGATGGCCGCATTGGTTCGTGAACGGGCACGTAATTCAAGTACCTGCCCCAGCAATACCAGGGCCGTAATTACAGCCGCTGCTTCAAAGTAGACATCAACCAGGCCCCCTTCCATTTGCATGATGGCCGGAAAAATCCGTGGAAACAAAAGAGCGACCATACTGTATACCCAGGCCACCGTGACACCTATTGAAATCAGGGTAAACATGTTGAGATTCCAGGTGCGGATGGATTGCCACCCTCTTACAAAAAACGGCCACCCGCCCCACAACACCACCGGAGTGGCCAGGGCAAACTCGATCCACTGGATCATTTGCATGGAAAGGCCGACTGGCAGCAATGAGAGGAAAAGGGGCACGGCAATGACCGTGCCGGCCCAAAAGCGTCGGGTCATATTAATGAGTTCTTCATCTTTTTCTTCAACGCTCACCATCACCGGTTCAAGCGCCATGCCACATTTGGGACAACTGCCCGGATGGTCCTGCCTTATTTCAGGATGCATGGGGCAGGTTGTACTCTGTCTTTGTAAGGGCCTCCGGAATTCCCGCAGACACCAGCGCCATACCGCATTTGGGGCAATTCCCGGGATTTCCCTGCTTTACCTCAGGATGCATGGGGCAGGTATAGCTGCCTGACTTATGCCCGATCTCCGGCAGTGGCGCTTTTTTTCTTCCATGTACAGGCTCGGATTTTCCGTAAATCTATGCAGGCAATGCGAGCTGCAAAAATAGTAATCCCTGTCCGCATGATGGTAATGAAGCTCGGAATCAGACGACACCGTCATATTGCAGACCGGGTCCTTCAGATCTTTTTCCGTATGAATATGTTTGTTCATAGTGAAACACTCCCTGGGTTCGACTAAACAAAACGTTATTGTTACCATGTGAGCGATTAGGGTTGAATGCCATTTTTCAAACCTGCGAAGAGGTAGGTTTTTCGAGAGAAAACGGAGGAGCTCGCCATGAGCGGCCCCTCCTGTGGGTAAAAAAGTGAGGAGTTATTCTTTGAAAATTATCCTGCTTAAAACTCGTTCGCCATTTTTTTCCAGTTCGCTTTCATAACCCTTTAATTTTTTTTGCTGGGACTGCAAGGTTGCATGATTACACCCTGTTATTATCACATTTTTTGGAATTAACCTTGTTTCAAATAAGAGAAGCAACATCTATGCCGAAATTCTACTATTATTTTATTAATAATTGATATCCTGACAAAAAAATCGGAAAAACCGCTCTTTTGTAACTCCTGAAAAGTATATTATTCTATCAATCAAATAGGTTATCAATCCCGGGGTAAGCCAGGCAGACTGTATTGGAATTTTTTTAACACAGGCAACGTTTATAGCACATCCAGGTTAAGTGCAGGGCCTGAATCATTTATATTGATAAACATGTATATTTTTTATACAGTGACTGAGAAAAAGATATACATGTCTGAATTTAAGTTCTATGGGAATCAATAAAGCAACGGCTCAATTAGACATATCAATGGCTTTTAAAAACTGGCACCAGCTTCATAATCATTTTGTTGCACAGTAACACTGTAAGTCTGGTATAATTATTGCTTTAATTTAGTGAATGCTTGAATCAATTTTATCTGACACGCGTAAAATCAGAAAGAATAAACATGTTCAAATTGCATACGAAAAAACAAAACCGTAGGAATTCGGTTGGGTTTTACGCCCAGCCAACAATGATTATCGGTGCGACCTTGATCCTGTTGATTGTGGTGGTGGTTCTTGCCGCAAACAACCTCAACAGGGAAAAACGCCACATGTCTCAGATATTAATGGAGAAAGGAGCATCACTGATTAAATCGTTTGAGGCGGCAACCCGCACAGGGATGAAATCCATGCGTTGGGGAGAACAGCAAATTCAACAGCTTCTTGAGGAAGTGGCAAATCAGCCGGATGTATTATTTTTAATTGTCACAGATGAAAAAGGGAAAATCCTGGCACATAACGATCACAGTCTGATCGGTGGTCATTATCTCTCGAAAAAGGCCATTGCATTGTTGAATCCCTCCAGCATTGAGAATTGGCGTATTACCGAAAAAAACAGCGACAGATCGTTTGAGGTGTACAGGTATTTTCATCCGTTTTCAGGCACAAAAATCCAAATATCCGGCAAGAATGCCGGCTGTCGCTCACAGTGCCGTGATGCCTGGTGTTTTCCACAAAACTATGCAACGCAAAAACAAATCATATTTGTCGGATTTGACACAACAACCTTTGAGGATGCCCGGAAAGAAGACATCCGTAATACCATAATTATTTCCACCGTATTATTGATTTTAGGCGTTTCGGGATTTTTGACCTTGTTTCTGGCACAGGGATATCGTTCGACAAAACGACAGCTTCAGGATACGAGTGCCATTTCCGATGAAGTGGTGGAAAATATACCGGTAGGATTGATCTTTTTTGGGCGGACTGATCGGATCGTCCTTCTGAATTCAGCGGCGGAGCTTATTACCGGCTTTTCTTTTGATGCTGTCCGTGGCAAACTTTTTGATTCAATATTGCCGGCAAATTTGATCGAAGTCGTGTCCTCCCTTAAACACAATGATCGAATACTGGATCGTGAAATGGATTGTATTTTCACCGATGGTCATCCCTCCCCGCTGAGCGTCACTGCTGCACGTATAATAAATGATGCCGGCGAATTTGTTGGGAATGTGCTGTTGTTAATCGACCTGCAAGAAATTAAACAACTTCGCGAAGACATCAAACGAAAAGAAAAACTGGCTGCTATTGGCGGCCTTGCAGCCGGTGTCGCCCATGAAATCAGAAATCCCCTGAGTTCGATCAAAGGTATGGCTTCTTTTTTTCGCAATAAATTTACCGATGACAGTGAGGACCGCGAAGCAGCCGATGTTATGATAAAAGAAGTTGACCGGTTAAACCGCGTCATCAGTGAATTGCTTGAGTTCGCACGGCCATCAAAAATGGACTTAAAGCCATCAGACATCAATCCCGTGCTTGATCATTCTGTTCGCCTGATCAGACAGGACGCGGACTTAAAAAATATCAGCGTTGCGTTGAAAACCGAAAGCAATTTGCCTGATGTAATCATAGATCCCGACCGGTTCACACAATGCCTGCTGAATCTGTATTTAAACAGCATTCAGTCAATGACGGCAGGCGGGAAGTTGACCATCAGGAGTCGTAACATTGAAAATCAACATGTTGAAATTAATGTTAGTGACACAGGTACCGGCATCCGTCCGAAAAATCTGAAACATATTTTTGATCCGTATTTTACCACCAAATCGACGGGAACAGGGCTTGGCCTTGCAATTATTCATAAAATTATTGAGGCTCATGACGGTAAAATAACTGTTCTCAGTGAGGCAGGCAGGGGAACAGTTTTTACCATCCTGATTCCTGTCAAAGCCACCAACAAAAAACAGGAGAAAGAATAATGGATACAGGAGCACAACCTCTGATCCTGGTTGTTGATGATGATACCGGGCATCTATCTACACTGAAAACAATCATTAAAAGCTGGGACTATCGTGTGGAGGGAGTGGATGACGGCCAGGCGGCTGTTTCGAAAGTCAAAGAAAAAGCTTTTGACCTGATCCTGATGGATGTCCGAATGACGATTATGGACGGAATTGAGGCATTGTCGAATATCAAGGCGTATAACCCGTCAATCCCCGTGCTGATCATGACCGCCTATTCCTCAGTCGAATCAGCAGTGGATGCCATGAAAGCTGGCGCTTATGACTACCTGACCAAACCGCTCGATTTTGATGAGTTGAAGCTTGTCATAGAACGGGCTTTGGAGCATATACAGTTAAAAAACGAAAATAAAATCTTAAAGGAAAAGCTTAACTCCCGGGCGATACTAAACGATATTATCGGTACAAGCCCGCCTATGGAAAAATTACTGGAAATGGTTACCATGATCGCCCCTTCCGAAGCGACTGTTCTGATTACGGGTGAAAGCGGTACCGGAAAAGAACTGATCGCACGCGCGATCCATGCGAACAGCAACCGACGAACCGGACCACTGGTAACTGTCAATTGTGCTGCTTTGCCGGAATCCCTGCTGGAGTCTGAACTGTTCGGCCATGAAAAGGGTGCCTTTACCGGTGCGGACAAGCGCCGGGAAGGACGGTTCATGCAGGCGGACAAAGGAACCATATTTCTGGATGAAATCGGAGAAATGTCCATAGTCATGCAGGCTAAGCTCCTCCGCGTTATACAGGAAAGAGAACTCCAGCGGGTCGGCGGTGACAGGACGATAACCGTGGATGTCCGTGTAATGGCGGCAACCAATCAGAATTTATCGGAAAATGTTGCAACCGGAAAATTCAGGGAAGACCTTTATTACCGCTTAAATGTGGTCAACCTGAATATCCCTCCTTTAAGGGAACGGATCGAAGATATACCATTATTGGCGCAGCATTTTTTAAACATCTATGCAAAAAAAAACAGCAAAAAAATAAAAGGTTTTACACCAACCGTCATGGATATGTTGCTCAAGCATGACTGGCCCGGTAATGTAAGGGAAATGGAAAACGCAGTGGAACGTGCGGCAATCCTCACTTTGGATGAGTACATCAGTGAGAAGGTGCTTCCAATTAGTATTTCAAAATCTGATACGCAAATGACGAGGGTTGCCAGGGGGTTGCTATCAACCGATGAAGCTCAGTCTCTGGAAGGGATTGAAAGAGAGATGATATTATCAACCATTGAGGCCGTTGGCGGCAACAAAAGCGAGGCGGCACGGAAACTCGGCATTAACCGGCGAACGCTATACAACAAACTTCAAAAATACGGCATAGAATAGGCCTGTCTAATGACGTCCATAAAATTATAAGTTTAACCAGAGGGAGCGGAGGGTGTTACCCACTGCTCCCGGTTCTTGATTTGATTAAAAGTTTTAGCAATCAGCGCATTTATCGGTAACCAAAACAGCATCTGAATATCCATAGAAAACCTCGGGGGTCAGTAAATCATTTAACGACGCTGCAACACCTGTTCTTCCTTGAGAATCAGCCGCATTATTTATCACTAACGCATTATTAATTGACTCTCCATAGAAGAACGCGGATGCTGAGAGTTCAGTAGATTGTGTTATAACCTCTGCCTTTTGATGAAGATCAGCCGCCTTGCTCACTTGCTCCGTGTTATCAATTCTTTCTCCGTAGAAAAAATCCGAGGCCGAGAGAGCCTCACCAGCCATTGCCTGGGTTGCGATAAGCCTGAAGGAAATCACCATTATTATTAGTATAGTCAGTTTATTCATAATATTCACATCCTCTTTTTTTGATCATAGCTGCCCGGAGAATGATCCGGGCCATTGTTAATCTGTTAATAAACATTAACGCATCGACCGTGCCAAAACCGACCGGACGTCTCCAATACCCATAAATAAAGCTTTGATGATCATTTATCAATTTTGCGATGTAAAAAGCAGCCTCACCCGCTGCGTAATAATTGTGCAATTTATTCACACCTGATGATTTAATATTCTTCTACCTCAAACAGCTTATTCCCCAAAAAATATCATTTGATAATTATTTGATTTTAAAGTAATATATAGATTGCACATTACAAAGGCCTTTCAGCTTACAAATGGTTACGGAACTCTGGCATAACATTTGAAGAGCTTATGCTGTGTTAAAATGAACTATCCGAATTTTTTAAACTATTTTTAAGGAAACCTATGAAAGCGCATCTCACAAATAGACTCGCCAGAATTGCAGGAATAGCCGCAGTCACCTTGATGCTGCCATTGACGGTTTTTGCAAAAACTCCGATCTGGGGACCGGAACCGCTAATGCAAATTATTGAAGAGGGACTGGCGAACAATCAAGCTATTAAAAGCCTGGAGTCAGAGGTGGCGGCATTAAATGAACAGGTTCCGCTGGCAGCTTCTCTTCCTGATCCGCGCGTGGGGTTTGCTCTGACAAATCTACCGGTGGACAGTTTTCGATTTGATGAAGAGCCCATGACACAAAAACAGATATCGATTGCCCAGAAATTTCCCTGGTTCGGAAAACTTGATTTGCGATCCAGGCAGGCGACACTGGCAGTCAAGCAAAAAGAAATGATCCTTTATGCTAAACGGTTGTCCATTGCCGAAAAAATTGCAACTGCATATTATGATTTGGGATTTATTGCAAAAAGTCAAAAAGTAAATACCCGGTTGACACAGATGCTTAACCGGATTTTGCGTACCGCTGAAAGCCGATATGTAACCGGAAAAGGTCTTCAACAGAATATCTTTCAAGCGCAGGTTGAGTTGAGCCGCCTGTCCGAAGAGACGATCACGCTAAAAAAAAACCGACGCATCATCGAAGACCGTATTAATGGACTGCTCAGTAGGGAACAGTTTGAAGCGATCACTCCGCCGTCCGAACTTCCATCTCCCTATTTTGCGCTTTCTATACCGGCGTTAAAGCAGATCGCATCCAATAAAAATCCAGGTTTAAAAGCTAAAGAAATTGAAATAATGATGGCTCAAACCGATATTGATCTGGCCCGTAAAGACTACTGGCCGGATATGGATGTTAAAGTAACTTACGGGCAGCGGGGAAAAAACAGGAACGGGCAGAATTGGGATGATTTTTTCTCAACATCGGTGGTGATGAATATCCCGCTCTGGCAAAAAACCCGTCAGGACAAAAAACTGGCGGCTGTCACTGCCTCACACCGTTCGACTGAACAGTCATATAAAAACCTTGCGGAAAGTTTGAATCATAAAATAGATGCAACGGCAACGGAAATACTGAATTTGCAGGAAAGCTACCTGTTGTATACCGATTCACTGATTCCCCAGTCCCAGCAATGGGCACGTGCTGCAATCGATTCATATGAAGTCGGAAAAATAGAATTTGACACCATGATTAATGCCCAGATCCAGCTGATTAAATTTGAACTCCAAAAACAACACTACCTGTTTGATATTTATCAAAAACGAGCGGCCTTAGAAGAAATGATCGGTCAACCGCTTTTAGAAAAATAAGGTGATTAAAATGAATCAAAAACTTAAAAGCCTTCATGCCTTTTTTCCATTTCGGGCGGTCATCCTGACCGCAATCATTACATTAGTGCTGTTTACCGGGCTTAGTTATTATTTCGGGTATCTGGGTCTAAGACCAAAGGATGCAATGAATACTGCCGGCATGGCTGATGATTTGGAAGGAACCACCCTGTATTCCTGCGGTATGCACCCCTGGGTTGTATCTGAAGAGCCCGGCAACTGCCCATTATGCGGAATGAAACTCACGCCCAAAAGAGATCAGACGGATGAATCTCAGGGCTCCGGGGAAAGAAAAATCGCTTATTGGCGGGCACCCATGAACCCCATGGAAGTTTATGACAAACCAGGCAAAAGCGCCATGGGGATGGATTTGGTGCCGGTGTATGAGGATGCGTTGTCGGATGGTGTTGAAATTTCAATTGATCCGGTGACCCAGCAGAATATGGGTCTGCGGACAGCGATTGTCGAAACAGGCCCTTTGGATCATACCATACGAACATACGGTCATATCACCTATGATGAAACCCGGATGGCCCAGATTAACTTAAAATTTTCCGGATGGATCGAAAAACTCTATGTGAATTTTACCGGGCAGATCGTGAAAAAAGACCAGCCCCTGTTTGATATTTATTCCCCGGAACTGATCACCGTCCAGGAGGACTACCTGGAAGCTTACCGAAATGTAGCCCACAACCCGAGTTTAACAAACAGAAAAATGATGTCCTCGGTTAAAAGCAGACTGAAATTTTTTGATATCTCAGAAACGGAAATGAAAGATATTGAAAAACAGGGCAAGGCCAAACAGGCGCTCACCATCCGTTCTCCGTTTAAAGGCGTTGTCATATTAAGCAATGCGATTGAAGGCGGGTATATCAAAACAGGCACAACGGTTTATGAAATCGCGGATATTTCCCGTGTATGGGTGGAAGCCCATATTTATGAATATGAACTGGCACAGGTGGCATCGGGGCAAAAAGCCGTCATGACACTCCCCTATCAACCGGGGAAAGAATACGCGGGTAAGGTCACCTATATTTATCCCTATCTCCAGCGAAAAACCCGGGATGTGGTGATCCGGCTTGAGTTTGACAACCCGGGCCTGGAATTGAAACCGGAAATGTATGCAAATGTTAAAATCTATACATCAGCCGGTAAAAAAGGTACTCGGATTCCATCAGAGTCGGTCCTCAGGTCCGGTGAACGCAATATCGTGTTTGTCAGCAGGGATAATGGAAAATTTACTCCCCGGGAAGTCACTCTCGGCATGTCTTTGGACAAAGGAAAAGTTCATGTAATGACCGGTCTTGCGCCGGGTGAGACCGTGGTGATTTCAGGCCAGTTTCTGCTGGATTCAGAATCAAAGCTTAAGGAAGCCACCGAAAAAATGATGGAAGCACGAAAGCCGCCAAAAATAAAAAGCGATATGATCGAAGAGGACTTCTTTGATGATTTTGAATAAAAGGAACGACTCATGATTGAAAAAATCATAGAATGGTCTGTTAAAAATAAATTTATCGTGATTCTCGCAACCATTGCAATAATCGTCGGCGGAATACTGACATTAAAGGCCATACCCATAGACGCCATACCGGATCTTTCCGATGTTCAGGTGATTATTTATACGGATTATCCGGGTCAGGCCCCCCAGGTGGTTGAGGATCAGGTCACCTATCCGCTCACAACCGCCATGTTGAGCGTTCCCTATGCCAAAGTCGTCCGCGGGTATTCCTTTTTCGGCGTATCCTTTGTTTATATTATTTTTGAAGACGGGACCGATCTATACTGGGCCCGCTCCCGGGTGCTGGAATATCTTAATTTTGTTTCCGGCCGCCTCCCGGCAGGCATTACTCCACGCCTGGGTCCGGATGCCACCGGCGTGGGATGGGTGTATGAATATGTGTTAAAAGACACTTCCGGGAAACATGATCTGGCTGAGTTGCGCAGTATCCAGGACTGGTATCTCAGGTATGAATTAACAGCCGTGCCGGGTGTTGCGGAAGTTGCCAGCCTGGGCGGTTTTGTAAAGCAATACCAGGTGGAAGTAGACCCCAACAAACTGCTTGCCTATAATCTACCCATTGGCAAAGTGCGAATGGCGATTCAGCGCTCCAACAAAGATGTTGGCGGAAAGCTGATTGAAATGGCAGAAACCGAATTCATGGTGCGCGGCCTGGGATACATCAAAAGCATTAAAGACCTTGAAGCGGTGGCTGTGGGTGTGGATATGAAAGGCACACCGATTCTTTTGAAAAATATCGCGGACATTCATCTCGGACCTGAACTCAGACGGGGGATACTGGACTGGAACGGCGAAGGGGAAGCAGCCGGTGGCGTTGTGGTGATGCGGTATGGTGAGAACGCCCTTGAAGTCATTAAAAATGTTAAACAGCGACTAAATGAACTGGCCAAAGGGCTCCCTGAAGGGGTTGTTGTTGAAATGGGCTATGATCGGTCAGGACTGATCGAACGGGCCGTTGAAACGCTTCAAAAAAAGCTTATCGAAGAAATGGTCGTTGTCGCGATCATCTGTATCATTTTTCTGCTTCATTTCCGTTCCGCGTTTGTGGCGCTTTTCACCCTGCCGGTGGGCGTCTTGATGTCTTTTATTATTATTTATCCGTTAGGCATCAACGCCAATATTATGAGTCTCGGCGGGATCGCCATTGCCATCGGGGTGATGGTGGATGCGTCCATTGTGCTTGTGGAAAATGCCCACAAACACCTTGAGAGGGATCGCGGGGAAAAAACCCACGCGCAGATCATCCTGGAGGCATCCAAAGAAGTGGGGCCTGCTTTGTTTTACAGCCTGCTGATTATTACTGTTTCTTTTCTACCGGTATTTTCCTTACAGGAACAATCAGGCCGGCTGTTCAAGCCCCTGGCGTATACCAAAACTTTTGCACTGGCTGCATCATCAGTGCTGGCAATTACAATCATCCCTATCCTCATGACATTTTTCGTCCGTGAAAAGCCGTTGGGGGAAGACATCACTAAAAAGCAAAAAAGGCTCATATGGATCGCTGCTGTTTTGGGCCCCATTTTGCTTGTCGTTATTGCCGGTATGGCCGGCATTCCGCTGCCGGACTGGAGCCTTGCCGCAGCCATGATGGTCACAATATTCGCAGTGATTTGTCTGATCCCTCAGAAAATCCTGTCTGAAACAAAAAACCCCATCAGTCATTTTTTTATGTGGATTTACCGCCCAATAATTAATCTGGTCTTACACCGTCGAAAAACAACGGTGTTGATTGCAATCCTGATTCTTGGGGCTACATATTTCCCGGCAACGCAGTTGGGAAGTGAATTCATGCCGCCGTTAAATGAAGGGGACCTTTTGTATATGCCCACCACCCTTCCCGGGATTTCCATTACCAAGGCCCGGGAACTGCTGCAGCAAACAGATAAAATAATCAAAAGTTTTCCTGAAGTCAAAACCGTGCATGGTAAAATCGGACGCGCTGAAACCGCCACCGACCCGGCGCCGCTATCCATGATTGAAACGACCATCATGCTCCGGCCGGAAGTTGAATATGAGATGATACCTGTAAAAAGGGTTTTCTCAAAATGGCCTCCATGGGTCAAAAAACCGCTTAAATGGATCTGGCCGGAAGTTAAAAAAGGGGAAGTTGTTCATGAATGGCGAAAAAAAGCCATTGATCGGTTTTTCTCTGATTGGCCCGGCTGGCTGAAAACGCCGTTTAAATGGATCTGGCCGGAAGAACGCCATATTACGATTGATGAACTTGCTGACGATTTAAACCGGACAATCCAGTTCCCGGGGCTGACCAATGCCTGGACCATGCCCATTAAAACCCGAATCGACATGCTGTCCACCGGGATTAAAACGCCTGTGGGGATTAAGCTCATGGGGCCGGATTTAAATGTCTTAAGCAACATCGGGGCACAAATTGAAGCGGTTGTCCGGGAAATTCCCGGCACCCTGTCCGTCTATTCCGAGCGGGTCACCGGCGGCAATTACCTGGATTTTGATATCCGCCGGGATTATATTGCCCGGTACGGCCTTACCATAGGTGATGTGCAGGATGTGATCATGACAGCCGTGGGCGGCATGAATGTGACTGAAACCGTAGAAGGTCTTGAACGATATCCGGTCAATCTCAGATATAACAGGGAACTCAGGGACGATATCGACCAGCTCAAACGGGTGCTGGTGCCCACGCCAACCGGCGCCCAGATCCCGCTTGCGCAACTGGCGGATTTCTCCATTCATAAAGGGCCGGCCGGAATCAAAACTGAAAATTCCCGGAAAACCGCGTGGCTCTACGTTGACTTAAAGGGTATTGATGTGGGGTCCTATGTGAAAACCGCTAAACAAGTTACAGATAAACATATTGACCTGCCCGACGGCTATTCCATGATCTGGTCCGGCCAGTATGAATATATGGAAAAAGCCAGAAAAACATTGAACCTTATTGTACCGGTAACCGTATTGCTGATTTTCATTCTGCTGTTTTTCCATTTTAAAAACATTGTTGAATCCGCCATTGTCATGGCCAGCCTCCCGTTTGCGCTGGTGGGTGGTGTGTGGTTGCTTTATTTGCTTGATTATAACCTGTCGGTGGCGGTTATCGTTGGATTTATTGCACTGGCAGGCCTTGCTGCGGAAACCGGAGTGGTCATGCTGGTCTATTTAGATGAAGTCTATAACCGGAAACTCAGGAACGGACTGATGAATACCAATAAAGATCTTCATTCAGCCATTGTTGAAGGGGCGGCAGAACGGGTCCGGCCGAAGGTGATGACAGTTGCGACAACGCTTATCGGCTTATTACCTGTGATGATCGGCACGGAAACCGGGTCTGCCGTCATGAAACGAATCGCCGCGCCCATGGTCGGCGGGCTTATTTCGTCCGCCATCCTGACCCTGATTATCATCCCGGTGGTTTATGATATCTGGAAAAGGAGGGAGCTTCGACATCAGTCGTATTTTAAAAATCAATAATCACTGAACAATTATGTTCTGTTGCAATCGGGTTAACAGCGTATAATTCTGCCGGGCAGTCAGATAATTATAAAACGTCGGGGCTTCAAACATAATACCAAGTTTTTCAAAAACAGCAGTGGAATTGCCGTTCATGACCACGCCTTCTACTTCAACGGTTCCGGAGGTCGGCGCCACAAGGCCTGCAATTATTTTAATTGTTGTAGACTTGCCGGCGCCGTTCGGGCCTAAAAACCCGGTAATGCCACCTTTCGGTACTTCAAAATTCAGATTTTTAAGGACCTTTTTTTTGCCAAATGTTTTGCACAGGTTTGTAATGCGCAACGCGGCCTGTTGATTAACTGAGCCGGTAATCGGATGGCATTCGGGTTGTTGATTCATAATAACTTTCTAAACGCTAATAAATTTTGGTCAATGCAAATAACTAAGCGGATATATCTTTTGTGGACTCGGATTCATTGATTTCACAGGCCGGTTGGCAGGGCTCTGGGATCTGTTTTTTGGGTCCACCGCAGCCCACTCAAAGGCGTCAATCGGATTTTATCAACATAAGCCGGTATCTGACGGACAGAAGCGGGTCGTTTTCCCAGATAAGAAACCTCTTGTTTCAGGAAATGATATAACAAGGATGCGTCGAAGATAAAAACCATACTTTGATAAAAATAATAGAAAGATTCTCGTCACAGGGTAACCGCATTTGAATTTAAATTTGAGGAAAACCCGTGAAAATGGTTTGCGAAGCGACATTTGATCATTTTTTGCTGCATGCATAAGTCCATCAAGAAAAATAAACCCGGATTGTGACTCTGTTTTCTTATAACATCAAAAAAATGATCAAGGAGCAAACAAACTGTTTTCAC
>Ga0164318_10004183_pt1 | contig 13816 bp, 13 predicted proteins | sample GuaBasSedimGuay9_FD_113734 | JGI IMG/M metagenome (GOLD analysis project Ga0164318, IMG submission 113734) | Subseafloor sediment microbial communities from Guaymas Basin, Gulf of California, Mexico - Guay9, Core 4571-4, 0-3 cm | ecosystem: Environmental > Aquatic > Marine > Hydrothermal vents...
AACGCTCTAAATCAGCAGACTGCAATAACATGAGTGCTGGTACAGGAGCCGCAGTTCTGTTGAATTTAGTTGTTATAAGACCATTTTATGTACAACTCAAACATTTATACGCACTTTGTAATTTCGATTTGCTGAGAATGATCATCGTAAGCTATTGTAATATTCAATCTTTGGCCCTTCTTGCACTCAATATCGAAATTTCCCATTGTCTGATATCTTTGCTTTCTAGTGATTGATACTGGAAACTGCTTATTCGTTTTATCATAAACAAGAATATCCTTAACAGGATATAGAGGGTAGTCAGATTTGTATCCAATTCTTAGTGTGCTTGGGGAATTCCGTTCAATTTCAGTAATAGTAAAGAATTCTTCGCCACTTTCAATCTCAATCTCAACAAGATAGTTGGACCAGGAAACAAGCAGATCATCCAGATCAGATCCTGTCTTTTCTCTAAACAAATTCCGAAAATTTGTTTCACAGTCCGCGTCTTTGAATAGACCAAGAAGATTGTCGAAGCCAATAATATTTTCTAAGTATCCGATGAATGACAGGGACGCCTGATATAAAGGGAAATGCTTCTGCTGGAAAATGGTCTGTTGCCAATTAATTATTCTGCTTTTTAAGTTATCCAATCCGGTACTCAATACTAAAGAAGCACCAACATTTGCATGAGCCAGTTTTCTCTGGTAAGCACTAATTGATTGAAAGCCACACAACTGGGCAAAACCTTCGTCAAAAAATTTCCTGATCCCGAAGTCTGAATTACAAATCCTGAAACCGATTTCATTTCTCAGATACATATGGGTTAGTTCGTGAATGATGGCATGTAGAACTAGTTCTCGATCGTTCTCAACTTGCTGGTAATGACCAATCTTAAGGTAAATGTCGCCTAGATTTGCATTGAAGGGTGAGGGACCGGTATCATGCATGAAGAAGAAGGTTGAGCGGAATTGAAAATCAGGAAAATGAGAAGCCATCCAGTATTCAGCTTCCTGAATCCCTGTTAAAAGGAACAAAGCAAGATTCGTTACTCTGGAATCAACCAAAATCTCCATGTACTTTCCTGAATGTATGATATCAGAAGGTTGAAAATCACCAAGAATATATAATTGTCTCGCCTTCAATTCTGGATTATTCTGAATTGATTCTTCGAGTTTCTTCGCTCTGTCGAAACCTCTATTGTGAAGGGAAAGCATTATCAGATGGTTAGTGTAGGCCAGCTTCCTTTCCGGTTTTCTTATTATTCGTCGAATAAGATCAACCCAAGGATATACAATCCATTGCGGGATTTTTGAGTAAGCTAATCTGATTACCAGATTATCAAATCGGAAATATGACTTGATCGAATTTCTCCTATCTTATAACAATGATTAGGTCGAGTCGAGTTATACCAATAAACTATTCCATTGATGTATGATTATAGGATGCATGGGCTATGTCAAGAAGAGTGGTTGTTGTGGAGGGGTGTACATTTGTATACCTATGCTGGCTTATGGATGGGATAGGTTGAGTCGAGTTATACTGTGTAGTTTCTGGCAGTTGGTTATCTCGTTCTCCCGCATATAACAATTCTACCTGAGATCCTTTGGCAGGGATGGAATGTGGCATTCTGCTTCCCTTGTTACGGTCTTACTTTTCTGACAACTCCGGTTTTCCCTGCTGGACTGACCCGCAGGAACTTGAATCTGACTCAGTGCTTTTGTGCAATGCTGTCAAGGACCATCTGAGCAAGTGCGTAGCCGAAGATACCGGGCATTGTAATGATCCCCGGGAGGGTGTTTCTTACTCTTCCCCTGGTGTCCAGTCTCGGTTCGTTCTCGTCTGGTGGAAGGGGCTTTATCGCCTGCTCGGTTGACCACACACAGGAAACACCTGTTGAGATTCCTCTGCGTTTCAGGTACTTTCTCACCATTCTGGCAAGGTGGCATCCAGTTGTTTCACTGATATCTCCGGTCTTTATTCTGGACGGATCGCTTCTGCCTGAGGCTCCCATACTGCTGAAAACCGGTACACCTTTCTGTACACAGTACTGCAACAGTTGTGTTTTGGGATTCAAGCTGTCTATGGCGTCTGCAACCAGCTGTGAGCCTTTCAGAAATCCAGGGTTCTGAAGGGTCTCTTCCGTAATAAACAGTTCCACAGGGATGTATTCAGTGTCGGGGCACAAAGCCTGAAGACTGTTCGACAGAGCTTCTGACTTGGAGATACCGACCGATTCTCCGGCGACTACAGGATTCCTGTTGAGGCTGGATTCTGTAATGCTGTCGAAATCCACCAGAACCAGGCTGCCGATCCCTGTTCTGGCAAGAGCTGCGGCGCAGTGGCTTCCCACTCCTCCGAGGCCGGCAATGAGTATTCTGGCATTTCTAATCCTGGCAAAGCCTTCCTGTCCGTAGTATTCTGCGACCCTTTTGAATCTGTTGTTCAATCCTGTTCTCCAAACAGTTCCACTGAATTGTTCCATGCTGCCTGCTGTACTTCCTCAAGGTTCAGTTTTCTGAGCTGTGCAAAGGCTTGTGTAACCAGAACAATGTGTTCAGGCTCTGACTTACCTGCAGGTACTCCGGCAAGACTCATGGATGGAGAATCTGTTTCAAAAACAAAACGATCCATGGGAACCAGACTGGCACTTTCGCGAACCCTCAGTGCTCTTTGCTGAGTTACAGCCCCTCCAAAGGAGATGTACAAACCGGCATCGAGAAATCTTTTCATAAGCTGAGGTCCTCTTGACCATGCGTGTATAACCCCGCGAACACTGTGCTCTTCAAGCAGGTGAAGCATCTCTTCGAAAGCGTTTCTGCAGTGGAGAACAACAGGAATGTCCATTGTGGATGCCAGTTCAATCTGCTTCTGGAAAACTTCGTACTGTTTGTGCCTGGAAACCTCCGTCTTCCAGTCCAGACCTATTTCCCCTATTGCGGCAGCGCCGGTTTCCTGCAGTTTTTTCTGGAGTTCATCAGTGTCCACACCGTCTTCAGCCCACCAGGGGTGAACACCGAGAGCGCAACTGATTCCCGGAAGAGATGCAAGCTCTGAACATACGTTCCAGCTGTCTGCGGAAACCGAAGGAACCACGATTCTTTCCACCCCGGCACTGAATGCCCTTTCCAGAACCCCTTCAAGATTTCCGCAGAGAGGTTCCAGAGAAAGGTGGCTGTGGGTATCAAACAGACCGGCCATGATCAGAAAGTAAGGGTTCTTTTCTTAAATCCGTAACCCATCACGTCGTATGCGTCATGAAGAACAATGAAGGCATCAGGATCTATCTCCCTTACCAGTCTGTGCAGCACCATGACCTGCCTTCTGTGAACGCACACATACAGAACATCCTGCTTCTTCCTTTCGTAGCCGCCTTCCGCCTTCAGGAATGTCACTCCCCTGTTAAGGCTTGTGAAAATTGCATCACGGACCTCGTCTGGTTTACTTGTGATTATCATGCTGGCTTTTACGTAAGGCATTCCTTCAGCTGCAAGATCGGTCATCTTTGTGGTGAGGAACAGGTTAAGATATGCCCAGATTATCAGTTTCGGATCGCCGAATACAACACCAACCAGAACAATGATAAGGCTCTCCACCATCCAGTAACCTGTGCTTATACTTACTCCTGTGTACTTTTTTAGAATTGCCACAGGAATATCCGTTCCACCTGTGGATCCCCGGAATTTGAAAATAAAGCCAAGCCCGATACCCAGCAGAGTTGAACCTGCTATGGAAGCGAGAAGAATATCCATTTCAGACGATCCGCTGAGAAACACGGCAAGTCTGGGAAGCTCACCGGCAGCCGCTATATTGTAGACATGCTTCGCCGCCCCCGGAATTATGCTGAGATGAGAAGGATCGAAAACCCAGCACATGAAGTTTGACATGAGCATGCCGGCAAAGCTTCTGACACCGAACTGCTTTCCGACAAAAATATATCCAATGACAAACAGTGGAATGTTGAACCCGAACATCCACAGACTCTCAGAAATTCCGGTAACATGCGTGAGGATCTGAGCAAGCCCGCCTACCCCGCCGGGCGAGATCCTGAACGGAAACAGAAACCAGGAATAAGCAACTCCGAAAAGAACCGATCCGGCAAGTATCCCCATGTAATCTTTTGCCTGATAACCTGCTTTGAACTTCATTTCCCCTCCCTTCACCGGGTGCAGAAACTCATGTAACCCGGAATCTTGCACAAACTGTTAACGCTGCCCACTTGAATTGTGTTTACGCTACGATATAGAAGCCTTTGCAGACTATTCCCATTCGATTGTTCCAGGTGGTTTTGAACTGATATCGTAAACAATTCTGCTCACCCCTTTTACCCTGTTCACTATACGACTGGAAACAGCAGCCATGTGGGCGGGATCCATTCTGTACCAGTCGGCAGTCATACCGTCTGTGCTGGTTACTGCCCGGAGAGCTACAACACGGTCGTAGGTTCTTTCATCACCCATAACTCCCACAGTTCTGATTGGCAGAAGAACGCTGAAAGCCTGCCATATCTCATCGTAAAGACCCTTTTCACGAAGGTAATCGATGAACACACTGTCGACCTTCTGAAGCAGATCTCTGTCTTCCCGGGTTACAGGGCCAAGTATTCTTACCGCAAGCCCCGGGCCGGGAAACGGGTGCCTGGAAACCATCCGCCGGGAAAGCCCCAGCTCTGTCCCCAGCTCTCTTACCTCATCCTTGAACAGTTCCCTGAGAGGCTCAAGCAGTTTTAGATTCATTCTTTCAGGAAGTCCTCCCACATTGTGGTGACTCTTTATGGTAGCACTTGGTCCTCTGAAACTTACGCTTTCAATAACATCAGGATACAGGGTACCCTGCGCCAGATGTGTAACTCCGGGAATAGAGTTCGCGGCTTCCTCAAACAGTTCAATAAATACCCTGCCGATGATCTTCCTTTTTTGTTCAGGATCGGAAACTCCCGCAAGTTCTGAAAGGAATCGGTCTTCTCCGTCAACAGTTACAAGATCCATTCTGAAATGCTCTTTGAAGGTGTTTTCAACCTCTTCCCTCTCCCCTGCCCGAAGCAGACCGTTGTCTACAAAGATTGGAACAAATCTGTCTGCAACGGCACTGTGAAGCAGTGCCGCAACAACCGAGGAATCCACCCCGCCTGAAAGACCAAGGATTACTTTGCCGTTTTCACCCAGTTCATCACGGATGTACTGCTTTGCTACTGTGGAAAAATACTTCATGTCCCAGTTGGCTCTGAGGCCGGCTATGTCAAACAGGAAGTGTCTGAGAAGAGCTGTACCGAACACAGTGTGGTTGACCTCGGGATGAAACTGAACACCGAACCTTTTCAGTGCAGTGTTCTCCATTGCCGCAACTGGCAGAAGATCAGTTGAAGCCACAACTGTGTAGCCGGGAGGAACCTGCGTTACCCTGTCACCATGGCTCATCCAGGCCTGCTGACCGGTTTTAATACCGTCAAAAAGCATTGAGGTCCGTGTATTAAGACTGGCCGGTCCATACTCCCGGTGATGACCGCCTTCAACTCTGCCTCCTGTGCGATGGGCAAGAAGCTGCATCCCGTAACAGATACCCAGCACAGGCAGTTTCGTGCTGAAAACATCGTCTGGAGGCATGGGGCTGCCCTGCTGGTAAACGCTGTAAGGACTTCCTGCGAGAACTATGGCCCCGGGGGCAAGTTTTTCTACTTCTTTCCATTCGCAGTTGCCCGGGAGCAGTTCACAGTACACTCCAAGCTCCCTCACCCTGCGGGCAATGAGCTGTGTGTACTGACTTCCAAAATCCAGTATAGCCACGCCGCCTTTTATCATATCAGTCACCTCTCAACGAATGGATCCATTAACCGGTGGCTCCACCGGATAATCACCTGTAAAACATGCAGTACAGTAGTTCTCCGGGGGATGAGCTGAAACACAGCTGAGCATACCTTCCACTGAAAGGTATCCAATACTGTCCAGATTCAGAATTTCTTCTATTTCCTCTATGGAGTGTCTGTTGGCTATGAGTTTTTCCTCTTCCGGAAAGTCAATTCCAAAGTAGCACGCATGCCTGTGGGGAGGACAGCTGATCCGCATGTGTACCTCTGTGGCCCCTGCCTCTCTCAAGGCGTTTATACGGGCTTTGCTGGTTGTTCCTCGGACAATACTGTCTTCAACAACGCACACTCTTTTCCCTTTAATCGCTTCAGGAATAGGCTGCAGCTTTCTCATGACCATGGCCGCCCTGGTGGCGTGAACCGGGTCGATAAATGTTCTGCCCACATAGTGATTTCTTGTAAATCCCATATCCAGGGGTATTCCCAGTTCCCTTGCAAAACCCATTGCTGCAAACATTCCGCTGTCAGGTACAGGCATAACCATATCACACTCTGCCGGGAACTCTCTGGCAAGCTGCCTTCCCATCTTAATTCTGACTTCGTACACACTGTCGCCGAAAACGTAACTTCCGGGTCTGGCGAAGTACACATGCTCGAAAATACACTGGGCATATCTCTTTGAGTCTGTTGAGAAAAGCCCGGGCTCGCGGCTGGCTATTGAAGAAACAGGTTCACAGCAGCCTTCCCCCTCCTTCACAGGAAAGAAAAGAACCTCACCTGGAAGAACTTCCCTTACGTACTCGGCATCTGTAACAGGAAAAGCAATTGTTTCACTGGCCACTATCCACCCGCCACCTGCTATCCTGCCCAGGCTAAGTGGTCTGAACCCCATGGTATCTCTCACAACATACATTCCTCTGGGGACGAGAAGCAGAAGACAGAAAGCCCCTTCCAGTTTGGAAATCGCCAGCTGAAGACACTTTTCAATGTTGTAATCTGAATCTTCCAGCTCCCGGCTCATGAGATGCAGAACAATTTCCGTGTCTGTGTTTGTCTGAAAAATATGCCCTTTGCGCTGCAAGCTTCTCCTGATCACGCCGGCATTGCTGATGGTTCCGTTGTGAGCTATTGCAACGGGAATGTCTGCCATCCTGACCAGGATAGGCTGAGCGTTGATCACCGAAGAGCCTCCGAATGTACCGTACCGCACATGACCGATTGCGGCACTCATTCTGCCTGACATCATTTTCTCTGGAATATCTGTCATCAGTTCAGAGACAAGACCGTTTTTCTTGTGAAGAATAACTTCTCCGTCTTCATCAAGAGCAGCAATACCTGATGCTTCCTGCCCGCGATGCTGCTGCGCGAACAATCCCTCGGCAACAAGAGCGGATACTGACTTCTCCGCACCTATTACGCCGCAGAGACCACAGTACTCTCCGATTTCCTTCATTTCTGCTGCCCCTGGAAAGAAGCGTTGATAAACGCACTGAACAGGGGGTGGGGACGCAGGGGACGGCTTTTGAATTCAGGATGAAACTGAACCGCAAGGAACCATGGATGATCAGGTCTCTCAATTACTTCTACAAGTTTTCCGTCAGGTGAAAGACCTGTAAGCCTCAAACCGGCTTTCTCAAGTCTTTCTCTGTAATCGTTGTTAAATTCAAAGCGATGCCTGTGTCTCTCGGATACCTCTGTGGAACCGTATGCCTCAAGAGCCCTTGATCCCTCCTCGAGGATACAGGGATACGCGCCAAGTCTCATCGTTCCACCCTTGTTAACAACTTTCTTCTGTTTATCCATGAGAGAGATAACAGGGTGAGGTGTGTTCTCATCAAACTCAAGACTGTTTGCGTCAGAAAGACCAGCAAGATCCCGTGCGGTATCAATTGCGGCACACTGCATGCCAAGACAGATTCCAAAGAACGGAATGTTGTTCGTACGGGCATACCTGACCGCTTCTATCTTGCCTTCCAGGCCCCGGTAACCAAATCCTCCAGGAACCAGTACCCCGTCAACTTCTCCAAGAAGATCGTGGGGGTCTCTGTTCTGAAGGTCTTCCGATTCAATACACTTTATGGTCAGGTCAAGACTCTGATCGATCGCCCCGTGAGACAGTGCCTCAAAAATACTCTTGTACGCATCACGAAGAGCCATGTACTTACCAACCACAGCAATTCTAACCTTTCCCCGCTCAGGATTGATTGCCCTGGCGACCATGGCGCTCCAGAGGGAAAGATCAAGCTGGTTCTCCGGCAGATTGAATTTCCTGAGAATCAACGAATCAAGACCCTGTTTTGCAAGCTCAATGGGAACTTCGTAGATAGAATTCTTTACATCCTTCTCTTCAATAACCGCCGCCCTCGGAACACTGCAGAAAAGTGACAGCTTACTGAAATGCTCTTCTTCCATGGCAACCTCTGTACGACAGATCAATACATCCGGGATAATACCGATTGAACGCATTATTCCTGCCGACTGCTGGGCAGGTTTTGTTTTCAATTCCCCCGAGGCGTTCAGGTAGGGAAGCAGGGTCAGGTGCACAAACACCGCGTTCTCAGAACCAAGATCAACTCTGAGCTGTCTGAGAGCTTCAAGAAACGGGCTGGACTCTATGTCTCCTGCTGTACCGCCTATCTCGGTGATTACTATGTCGGCTCCTGTTTCATCACAGGACAGTATGGCTTTTTTTATTTCATCTGTGATGTGCGGAACAACCTGAACAGTACCTCCCAGATAACCGCCCTGGCGTTCCCTCTGAATAACGGTGGAGTAAATTCGTCCTGTCGTGTAATTGCTCTGTCTGGTGCAGTTGGCACCTGCAAAACGCTCGTAGTGCCCCAGATCCAGATCTGTCTCCGCCCCGTCTTCTGTTACGTAAACTTCACCGTGCTGGTAGGGTGACATCGTTCCCGGATCAACGTTGAGATAGGGATCAAGCTTCTGCAGAAATACCTTGTACCCTCTCTGCTTTAACAGCAGAGCCACAGATGCTGCAGTTATTCCTTTTCCAAGGGAAGAAACCACTCCCCCGGTAATAAACAGATGTTTTACCGATCCGCTCATAGCAATTCCTTCCTTGAATATTTTCAGACAAAAACAAAGCAAGAATATAAGAAAAAAACACGGTACCATTCACGGTTATGCTTCTGCAATCTCAGGGATGAAGAGGAACGCTGTCTTCCCTCAGACCTTCAGGATAACCTGTACCGTCAAACCATTCGCGATGATATTCAGCCCCGTCTATTTTGGCTGAAAGCGAAGAAATTGAGTCAAGTATCTCCCGCTGCTTTACAGGATGGCTCTTCATTATCTCTTTCTCGTCCGGGTGTGAAGACCTTTTTAAGCAGAATGCTTTCGGGCACCCTTATTTTTCCTGTATCATGAAGTTTACCGGAAATTCTGGCGGTCTGTATATTCTTGCTGTCCAGGCCGATTTTCCGTGAAAGAAGAACCGCCAGTTCGGAGAGAAAAGCTTTAACAATACCCAATGCCTTACCTGGTATTTTTTCTGGAACGCTTCTCCAGAAAAATTCCCCCGGCCACCATCACCAGGCCGATTACTGTGGATGAAGCGATCTTTTCTCCCACAACAGCCTGAATGAGAATCAGAGCCAGAAATGGTGTGAGAAAGATCATACTGCTCACCGCCGCAGTGGTAGAAGCACGTTTGAGAGCGGTATTCCACAAAATATAGGTAATCCCCATTTCAAAAACCCCCACATACAGTATCCACGGCAGTGCTTCTGCATGAAGAGAAAACTGCTGTCCAGTTACCACACCGTACACAAACAGATACAGGGAACCCGAAACAAAGCCGGTAAACAGTGCCGCTGCCGTATTTCCCCGTGATCTTGTGTTCAGTATCCAGTACACCGCCCATATGATCGTACTTGCCAGCGCAAGAAACAGGGGTGCAGGGGAAATTGAGAAAGAACTGCCGCCGGCCAGAGCGAGAAAAGCCACTCCTGCAAAACTCAGCATTACTCCGGAAAATCCCTTTTTGTTTAACTTCTGGCCGAGCAGTGGAACGGACAGAAGCACAAGAACAACAGGCCAGAGATAGTTAACCACCATGGCAATCTGCGCAGGAAGGCCGCGGTAGGCATTCAGAAGAACCAGATAGTAGAGAAACGGGTTCAGGAACCCAAGGTACAGGCCGGACATTACATGTGCTTTTGTTACCCGTTGTTTTCCTGCCGCAAGAACAATCCCGAATACAGCTGATGAAATTACAGAAGCCGAAAAAACCACGAGCCAGGGAGATCCGTGAGAAAGAGCTTTCTTGAAAGCAGTTGCCGCGCCTGACCAGCAGACAACCGATACCAGAGCCAGAAAAACTGCCGATCTGTCAGACTTGTCAGCCATCACTTCTCCCTGTTAAATCCGATGCAACATACTGGGAAAACACCTGTGCTGCCATCATTCCGGCAACCGAAAGAGGAAGCACAAAAACAGTCTGTAGAAAGCATTGAAACTGCGATTCATCTATTTAGTTGATAAATAACATGATATGTCAATATATAGAAGTGTCGGGGTGCCGAGCATACCACATGTTGTGGTTTGGCTGTTGCTCTCCTCGATGCTGTTGGTTATTATTGTCGGCGCGGGGAGTATCTGGTCGGCGTATCATGTTTCAAGGAAGGTTAGGGGTGTTACTGTCAAATGGACTGGCTGGTTAGAAAACGCAGCGGTAAGGTTGTTTCATACAGAAAATCCAGAATTGAAAGTGCAGTTGCCCGGGCTTTAAAAGCTTCGGATACCGAAGCTTCAAGCAGGGAGATTTCCGATCAGGTTGAAGCAAGTCTGTACATGGCTTTCTTCAAAATCGGTTCTATTCCCACAATAGAACAGATACAGAATGCAATTGAAGAAACTCTTATGCTTCGGAAACTGGTTGATGCCGCAAGAAGCTTCATACTGTACAGAGAAAAACGCAGTGAAGCCAGAGATGTAAACGCAATTTTTGACGGAATGGATTCTCTGGTTGGCAACTACATAGGGAAACAGGACTGGCGTGTAAACGAGAACTCAAACATGAACTACAGCCTCCAGGGGCTGAACTACTTTCTTTCAAGTTCAATAACGGCAAAGTACTGGCTGTCAAAGATCTACACACCACAGATCAAACAGTTCCAGGACAGCGGTGATATGCACATTCACGACCTTGGTATTCTGGGTCCTTACTGCGTGGGCTGGGATCTGATGGAGCTGCTCCAGGGAGGGTTCCTGGGAGCTCGAGGTAAGATCGAATCAAAACCTGCCTCGCATCTAAGAACCGCTCTGGGACAGATTGTCAACTTCTTTTACACACTTCAGGGGGAGGCAGCGGGGGCCCAGGCGTTCAGTAACTTCGACACACTTCTTGCCCCTTTTATACGCTACGACAATCTGTCTTACAAACAGGTTTCGCAGTGTATGCAGGAGTTTCTGTTCAATGTGAATGTTCCAACTCGTGTAGGGTTTCAGACCCCGTTTACCAACATAACCATGGATCTTCAGGTTCCTTCAACACACAAAGACCTTCATGTGATAATCGGCGGTGAGGAAAAGGCTGAGACCTACGGTGATTTCCAGCATGAGATGAACATACTGAACCGTGTTTTCAGCGAGTTAATGATGAAGGGCGATGCCAAGGGAAGGATCTTTACTTTCCCGATTCCCACATACAACATAACTGCAGACTTCAACTGGGAAGACGATGAACTGCAGCCTCTGTGGGAAATGACCGGTAAGTACGGTATTCCGTACTTCAGTAACTTTGTGAACTCAGACATGAGCCCCGAAGACTCAAGATCCATGTGCTGTCGTCTTCGGCTGGACAACAGGGAGCTGAAAGCCCGCGGAGGCGGTCTTTTCGGATCAAATCCCCTTACAGGTTCAATCGGAGTTGTAACGGTAAACATTCCCAGAATTGCTCTGGTAACCGGAGGCGACAGGGAAGCTTTTTTTCAGAGACTGGGATCGGTTATGGAATCTGCCAGGGAATCTCTGGAACTCAAGAGAAAGTTCGTGGAAGAACTGACAGAGAGAGGGCTTTATCCCTACACCCGTCACTATCTCAGACATGTGAAAGAGGAAGCCGGAGCCTTCTGGGCAAACCACTTCAGTACCATCGGCCTTATAGGTATGAACGAAGGCGTAATGAACTTTATGGGCAAGGGAATTGCCACACCTGAGGGTAAAGAGTGGGCACTGGATGTTCTTGACTTCATGAGGAGCAAGCTGTCGGAGTTTCAGGTGGAAACAGATCACCTGTACAACCTGGAGGCGTCGCCTGCAGAAGGAGCCAGCTACCGTCTGGCAAACAAAGACAAAAAAGACTTTGCCAATGCTGCATGCCAGGGGGTATCGAACCCCTACTACACGAACTCCGTACATCTCCCAGTAAATACACACCTGGACATATACAGCCTTCTCAAACACCAGGACGACCTTCAGACTATGTTTACAGGCGGCACTGTGGTTCACCTGTTCATAGGTGAAGCAATAACAGACTGGCGTATGGTGAGAACCCTTACAAAAAAAGTTGTCACAAACTTTAAACTCCCGTATTTCAGCTTTACCCCTACATTCAGCATCTGTCCTGTGCACGGCTACATACCAGGTGAGCACTTCATCTGCCCCTACCCGCACACAGATGAGGAAATCAGCAGGTTCGGAGAAGTAACAGATGCGCCGGCAACCCTTCCCGAGGGCAGTTACAGAAAAATAGAAGAGACAGTTTCAGAAAAACAGCCATCCCTGTTCCTTAATGTAGAAAAGGTGGACATAACATGAATACAGAAACAATGAGGGTAAAAGCAGTAAAAGCCGAGGTATATTCCCGCGTCGTCGGCTACTACCGTCCTGTTCAGGACTGGAATAAAGGCAAGCAGGAAGAGTTTTCACAGAGAGAATACATCGAGTTAAAAGCTGACAGGGACTAGGAGCATGACCGAAAATACAACATCGGCATTAGACACCACACGAACGGCTGCAAAGCCCACCGATTATCGTCAAATAGCGCTGCTACTCAATGTCTATTCTCGAACAGGCTCCCAAAATTGATCAGATCACTTCAGGGCACAAGCCTGATAGACTACCCCGGCAAAATATCTTCAGTACTTTTCACTGCCGGGTGTAACCTTGCCTGCCCGTTCTGCCATAACCCTGAACTGGTAAATGTAGATCTGCTTGATGGGGAGTTCAACATGAGCCACGATGCTGTGATCAAAGAACTCAACGAAAGAGCGGGATTTATAGATGCCGTGGTTCTTACAGGCGGAGAACCCCTGCTTTACGAAAGCACCATAGATCTTCTGGTTCGCATAAAGCAGGAAACAGATCTGGCTGTAAAACTTGATACAAACGGTACATTCCCGGACAGACTGAGGCGGGCTCTGCCCCTTGTCGATTTTGTGGCAATGGACCTCAAGGCCAGACCGGAAAACTACATGCTTGCAACAGGAGGCCGTGCAAGGTTCAGCTCTGTTAGAAAATGCGCAATGCTGCTGGCAGAACAGGATGAAACAGACTACGAGTTCCGTTCAACAATGGTTCCGGGGTTTATCAATGCTGACGATGTGCTGTTTCTTATAGAAGAGCTGGCTCCGGCAAGGATAAAAAGGTATGCTCTTCAGCTGTTCCGATCGGACAACACACTATCCCATGAGCTTAGAGGGATGCCATCATACCCGCAGGGGTACATAGAATCCCTTGCGGAAAAGATGGTTGGTCTGGTTGACGATATACAGGTTCGCGTCTGATTGCGGCTTCCTATATCTCGATTTTTATTGAGCCCGAAGGGTCGGCACCTTTCAGTGAGCTTACCATTCCTCTGACTGTGTTTTCCAGCATCTTTGCGGGAAAGCCTATCAGCGGTACTTTAACACCGTTGCATTCCAGAGAAACACCTCCGGGTTTGCATCCGTCACACGATGCACACCTGTCGTCTGTAAGCAGGAGGTAAATCTCTGAGACCATTGAAGCGGCAACAGCTGTAACCATGGCTGAAAAAGTCCCCTGTTCCAGAGTGGAATGATGGTCTCCCAC
>Ga0164318_10004185_pt1 | contig 13814 bp, 12 predicted proteins | sample GuaBasSedimGuay9_FD_113734 | JGI IMG/M metagenome (GOLD analysis project Ga0164318, IMG submission 113734) | Subseafloor sediment microbial communities from Guaymas Basin, Gulf of California, Mexico - Guay9, Core 4571-4, 0-3 cm | ecosystem: Environmental > Aquatic > Marine > Hydrothermal vents...
GTATTCAGGTCGTGTATACATTAATAACTTCCTTTTATCACATCAGGTGAGGCTACCTTCGTGATAAGCCTTTTCCAAAGAAAATTAATTCTTTGTATTTTTATCTATCTCCTATATTTATAGAAGGTTAGTTTATTCCAATGTTCTGTCATCATAAGAGAACATATCAAATGTTACTTTAGATCTATATGCATTCAAATCACTAAGCATAACTTCGTTCCTACCACGTGTCATTATTAACGGTAAATTAACGTGTCTACTTGTTACATTATCGAAATATAATCTATTTACAAGTTCTACCCTGTCTCTGCTAAAAAGTGTAGCTAGTTTGTCCATACTCTTGTCTGGTGGACTGCCACGACCATAAAACGTGCCATCATAGTCTAGTACAGTACCAGTAGGAAAATCATATAACGGACAGCTTTTATTAAAGAATCCATCATAAAGAGCTTCAGCTATATCATTTCTTTCAGCTGGGTCTGAGGCAAATATATGTATATCTACTTTTCTATTTGTCTTTTTTCCGCCCCCTAATTGATAACCAGCTTTATCTATACCATGTATATCTATTACAACAACTGGTGGATCTGCAGCTTCGATAGCTGCCCACTCATCTACCACACTTATATAATGCCAGTAATATGAAATATATGGGTCAACTAATCTACGATCTGTTATTACACGCCCATCTATATAGTCCAACATATATTCTTGGTCTGATGTTGCATTTAATCCGCTGCTTGAAGTTTCATAAACAGTAACTCTATTACTTTGTTCAGGGGTGCCCATTGTTGGGTCACCTTCAGCTGTTGTGCCAGATACAGTGCTGTATGGAAAGCACATGTCACCATCTTCATATTGATCGAAATATACCCATCCTCTACCACGTTCCGTTGGTGAAGGCACCATATCAGTTAGAGCTGCGTACACATATGAATTAAGTGTACATAACTCATCCATCATTTCCAAAGGAATATACTCTTCCCGTTCCATAAAATTTTGGAAAATAATATCCTTAATATGATAATATAAAGAAAGGTCTTCCTTTCTTAAAATTGACATCTCTGGCATTATCTAACTCCTTTGTATTTCTTTGTAACTCTTTTTACAGATTCAGCGATAGATTTCTGTACCCAATCAGACATATTATCTTCAACATAATCCGAAGCGGTGTCTAATATATTTATAGGCGGTGTGTTAGAAAAAGGGAATCTAATATCGTTTATATTCTTTTTTAATACACCCCTCACTTTTCTATCCACTGCGCCGCTTTTTTTAATAAGATATAATCTATCTTTCTTAGGCATATATTCATCTAAAGGTTCTGCATTTATAGGTCTTTTACCATAAATTTTCTCGTATTCCTCACCGTCTACAACATAATAAACACCCATAGTGCCTTCGAATATATTGGCAAATATTTGTAGATTGCCTGATAAATCAAAACTTTCCATAGTTGGCATCATGAATTTTATATTATTTCTATTTTCTATAATAAACTCAAATTTCTCTAATCTTTTGATAAATTCATCTCTCCGTTTACCGGCAAAATCTAATACTTTACCAACTTGTCTATTACTATTGGACACAGCTACCAGCTCGTCATCATATTCGTCCATAATGAGTTCTATGACTTTTTCAGTTGCTCTTTCTAAACGCTCCAATAATTTTCTTTTACTGATAGCAACCACATCTATAGTTACTTTTTGGGGTGCAATCATTATGTATATTCCTTTATAATTTCACCACTGTCTATCTTTGGCTTGTCGGTGGTAAAAGCTACTATAATAAGAACAGATTGGTTACCCAATCCTCTTAATATTGGGGGTTTAGACAATTTACATTCAACACCATCTACATGTAATCTATCACAATTTTTGAATACATCGTAATACATGGGATCTGTTTTCAGCTGAACTATGGTGGAGCCTTCTGTACCAGCAACTGTATAAGTAAGATCGTTTCCGTATCTATTATCGGGATTCCATGTAACTAAGCAATCTACCCATCTCTTTCTCTTTGTTTCGAGATAACCAATACCTTTACAGACAGGACATCTGCCATGTTTGAACCATTTATGCCTTATAACACCAGTGTTTTTGGTAGGATCTTCTGCTGCCCACAACGCTTGTGCTTCTTGAGCTTCAATGATGTCTTCATGTCTACATTTACCTGTAGATCTTCCTGTCATTTTGTCGTAAAAGCAGTTCGGGCACTCAGTCTTAATAGGCTGCTTGTACACTAGAACTTTCCTACTAAGTCCTTTTATGACATTTCGAATAGATTTTCTAAATCGATCCTTAGTTTTTGGATGTATCCTTGTTCTCATATAAATAGGCTCCTAAGAATTAGTCGACTCTAACCCCTGTAATTCCTGATAAAATAGTAGCACTAATCAAGTCATCAAGTTTCTTCTTCAATTTGTCCAACATATCTTCTCTAACCTTCAATCCAGGTTCGGGATTATAGACTGACCCTTCATCCTTTATCATTGCGCCGTCTTCAGTGGCGTCTTCCCATAACTCCTTATATAATATATCTATAGATGTCTGAAGCATGTACGCCTCAGATGTAGCAGTAGTAGTAGTAAGACCTGGCGGTGGTGGGCAAGAATCAAACGCTTCCATGATTTGTCTATCACTGTTTCTAAATGTATAGTACCAAATATCAACTCCGTTAACAACTTCTCTAGTGACATCTTCACCACACACATTAGTTATACCAGAACATGTTATACAAGTGTCATCGATAAATTCATTAAATCTTAGAAATTTATATCCATTTATAGATGGATTAGCAGTATTAGTATAGGACTTTCCCCCCATTGTTACATAACAGGGCCACCCCTTTTCATCTAATTCATATGTTCTTCCATCGGTGTGTATAGACGACAGAGCGTCATCACCGTATTCCCGTCTTAATCCTATTGGATCTCCTATATATAATCTAATTCTATCTATTATTGCTTGGTCTTCTGAACCATATTCTATTTCTGGCGGGTAGACCGGATCATAATAAAGATCTCCTGGCTCCCCGAGAATTGGATCTGCCCAACCACTTGTTGAGCCATCACTTGTGCTGTAATATCTGGAGATATACCAATCAAATGCCTCACCGTCATAGTCAGTGTAGTAATATTGTGAAATACTGGAGTGCAGTATTACTTCACTGGTACCACCCACATCACTGATAGAATCATAGCCGGACATAGTTACATAATCACTCATTGCAACTAAATCTGTTACTGGTGATGCTGGAGGTGTTGGTAGGCCTTCTCCATATCTCCTTATTTGTATTCTATCGAATATTTGAGTTACTGTACTCAAGTTGTCGACGGTAAAAGTCAAATTAATCATAACTATATCTCCTTATATATTGATTGGTCGTGGAAACGTTTTTATAACTCTTGCGCTCGGTTGTAAATCCATAATGGCTTTCATACTTGGTTTTACTTCTTTAGCATAAGTTGCTTTAGTGCCAACCTCGTGGGCTGTCATACCAGGTTCACAAATTGGTGTGTACACCAAAGCTCCCATATTGAACTCTATATCATCCATCCACAATCCCATATTACTTGTGGGGGTGAATCTCAATCTTGTGGCGTATGGGCTGGCTAAACCAAAATCTGCCAGTGGAATATATACTTTCTGCCATTCTTGTGGTGTTGAAAAGTTAACGTATTTACTTAGATTAACTGTTCCTACCTCAGAAACTACGCCTTTTAATTCTACTTCCACATCTGTTCCAGAAGTCCACTCTCTCACATTTATATAAAGGGCCAACAAATCGTATGGACTTATATCTACTATAATACCACCAGGGGTGTTGAATGATATTTTATTATTCTTTTTTAGCCCCGTGGCATCCAGCCCATTGGTTCCACTATATTTAGCTGCTTCAGTCTCTGTACCTGACCCACTGTGCACCCAATCCCCACCTATATCTAATGGGCCAGTACCATTCCAAATGTCGTATATGGCTTCTGTAGCAGGACAGACACTGTCTACAAATAATACTTCATCATCACTCGTAGTAGCACCAGTACCATATACATAACCAGTTATCTTATACCAACCTATAGCTGGAAAATTAACCTTCTTGTCATTCTGATCCATGCCAGTTGGGCTGTCCCATATATCTGTCCAAGGGCCAGTTTCACTGATACCTGAAGCTACTGTCCAACTATAACCAGATACTGTACCATCACCAGATGTGCCTATAATATTCAAATTGTAATAACAATCTATAGGCGACACGGTAACCGTGGTGGCAAACGCTACGCTTTCTGACACGCATGTAGTGTTTGTTGCCCAACCATCTGACCAATTGGCACAGAGCTCTACTTGACAATTAGTTGACGTTGGCACAACTTCTAATTCATAACTAAATGGTTTATCTAATTCTTCCGTAGGTGTTCCATCATCTACAAAAGTCCAATCGTACTCATCACAATCAGATAATCCCAATCCCACTCTACTTGTGTTTGTAGAATTATTTACAAACTTGACTCCAGACGCCATTACAGCCTCAGCTGGCACCTGTGTATAATCTACTATGGGTCCTGGAAATACCCCCTGATTATATGTTTCACTATAATTCATTGTCTGATTTACAAACCCATCCCACCAAGTAATTACTATTGAAACCTGATGGCTACCTGGATTAGTGAACGCTTCAGCAGCGGCTGATTCACCACACCAATCTGTTCCAAGACCGGCGGTATGTGGTACATTATCATCTCTATTAACAGTAGTAGTAGTATTAGTATTACCATATATACCACTATCGTTTATAGTCCATTCTATATCTACTATTGTATCATCTACATCAGTTCCAGTGTAATCAAAACTAACTGGTTCGTTTGGATCTGGTACAGCTGGTGTCATTACTATATTAGGAACTGGCGGATTATTTTTAATCCTTATAGTATCAGTTCCTGTAACCGTACAACCACAATCATCTTCTATTACTATCTCTACTGTATAGTCTCCTGAAGAAGTCCAGATGTGCGAAGCATTAGACGTTCCTGGGAGGTTATTATCTTGATTGCCATCATCCCAATCATAATCGGTATTGTCTACTGTATTGACAAGATTTATATTCTGTCCGTATCTTGTTCTCCAATGATTCATTTCGGTACCCATGAAATCCCAATAATGATTATCATAACTATTGTTAGTAGCAGTGTAGCTTACATCTACAAGACCATTATCAGTTAAGCTCCAAACAAGGTTGGGGCATATATTAGATTTCACCTGGGTTTGGTTAGTATACACAGAAGAACCATCCAAAGTTATTTCAAATGCTCCCCATTCATCCATCAGCGGGCAATCTGAATTTCTATCAGTGGAACTGCCCTTCCAGAATACTATTATTACTCTAGCATTGTTTAGGGCTGTACCAGTCTGGGTTAGCCAATCGCTATCCCCAAGATTTATATTGTAATACCCTGTATTTTCTACAGTTCTGACATCATTCCAGGTAGTGAGTGAAGAAGCTGTTCCATTAGGATAGAATAATCCCTGATAGTAAACATTGAGATTACTCAATGAACTGTCTTCTAAATAACAGAACCCGTCAAATGTTACGTTAAGAGCCATTAAACTTCTTCCCCCCAAGTAATTATTATACCACTTGTAGTGGTCATGTTAATCCAGAAACCAGATATTTCTTTATGTATTCCATCGTCATACACAAGTTGAAAGTTATGGGGGCTGGAAATTGGAGTAGATCCTACCACATAACTTAAGAATGCTTGTAAATCACCAGGATATGTATTAGCTACTTCTACTTTACCAGTCCCATATAAATCTTCTATTTGGTCGTACACGTAGTTTTCAAATTTAGCGCGCGTCACATCATCATGCACATGTTCATGTGTAGTGCTATTCCAGTAACCATGTTCTATAGGAATTGCGATAGTTTGCCAGCCTGGCTCAAGTTGGATGGAGCCTGAGCCACCTATACCGCTCGCTACGGTGTCACATACACCACCCCAAAGCTGGTGACCTGCTGATGATATATAACGAATATCTACCACTACATATCTCCCATGGTTTTAGCTTTTCTTTTTTTCCAAGCGTCTTTCATTTTCTTCTTTGTTTCTTCCGAATGTTTTTCACCATAAAATGGATTATTTTTGCCGGCAAATGCCTCAGATAATTTTGCTTTGTGTTCATTAGTAAGTGGTCTACCATAACAATGATGTTCCTTACCTCTCTTATATTCTGGAAACACCCTTGTATTAGGATCTCTTTTCTTCTGAGCTTCTGACATCTTAATTCTGGTCTCATTAGAAATGGGTTTTCTAAACTTACTTGACGCACTCATTTTATTTTTTGACTCTTCAGTATGCTTTCTGCCAATCCAAGGATGGCTTTTGCCGTCAACAAACCTATGCTTAGCTGCTATTGACATTTTGTCCCTAACTTCATCAGATAAAATATTTCCATAATTAGGATTTAGCACACCAGCTTGACAGTATGTGTTGAAATACATATTATAACCCCTGTCTACAGAACTATATTGTTTCATATAATGGAATTCCATTTCATCCAATTCATTAGTGGTATCACATATTTCCAAAACTGACCAATCAAAATTATCAACACCATATTTAATAATGGCTCGGTGAAATATAGAATTATATCTACCAACCTCGGCGTCAGATATATGTTCCTGTTTTCTAATTTCCAAATCTCTAGTGGTTTGTCCTATGTAAACTTTGTCATTAATCTTATTAATAGCCTTATATATTATCATTATACACCATCATCAGACATCTTATAAGGAATTTCATCCTCTAACGTTCTGTAATAAGCATAGATGGTACCACTTGCCACTGTACCACCTGACCAATCAAATGTGTTGTCCATTTTTATCTTATTTATAATGTAATCAGTTTGACCAAGATCCACTTTCCTTAACGTCTGGGATGCAGTAGGCGCAGGATTGGTTCTCAGTACATCTTCCACGGCAATATTGTAATGTCTGTTCTGCTTTACTAAATTATAGATATTTTCAGGGTTTACTATTACTCCTTCTATATTAGCTAAGTAACTAGAATCAGCACAACTGGCGTAAATTATATACTCGCCAGAATCCGGTAAACTTACTGTGGTTCTATATATGCCAGGCTCTGTAGTAGATTCCGTTAGTGTCCCTGATACTGGAGGCGCTAATATACTATCATTCTCATCACGAATGTCATAGTACACCGTTTCCCCAGTAGCATTAACCCCATTGGTTTCATCCACCAGAGCAACCAGTATTGGAAAATATTCTCCGGTATTAACTCTTATCATAACTGCATCCTCTGTTTATTTTATTTTCTCCAAACCAGACTTAATTTTTCTGAATCCAGAAAATCATCTGGTAAAACATAACCCTCTTCATATCTAGAGATTACATTATTATAACAATAATCTACAAACTCAGTACAATAAAATTTCTCTTCACAATCTGTATCAAAATCAAAATCATATTTTACACCTTTAGCTAATTGTTCATATGCGTTTTCAACACCTATGCCAGCTAATTCTGGTGAAGGCCTCATAATAGCTATATCATCACAGTGCATAAATACTAATATATCTTCCCATGTAATGCCATCACCAAGCATATGTACAATCTTATCATCACCTACATATACAGCAGCATGAGAGAAATGACCTTTAACCATGACGCTTCCTAGATAATTATTATAACGTCTAAGTATTATATCTCCAGGCAGTACTTTCTTAAGAGCCATTCTCATATCATTGCCTTTAACCTTATAGTGAGAATCTCCCCACAAAATCAAACCAAAATTATAAACTCGTATATCAGCAAACCACTGTATAAACGCTTTTTTAATTTTATACCACAGGCTCATCACTGGTCTCCTCTTTATCAAAATTATCTGGATCCTTCACAAATAGTAACAACAGCATTATTTCTTGTGTAGATATTTTTTCTGGGCAGTCGTTGAGTTTTAAATTCAACTGCTCTATACCTAAATCTAATTCCTCATTCTGTAAATCTTTTAGTTCTTTATCCATAGATTGAATATCTTTGAATAAAATAGCACCATTTTCATTTGTCATTATCTTGTCATTGTCATCCCTAGTAGCATATTTATTAAACAAATTGTTTTTGCTGGAGACATATGTTTCATAGTCTGGTTCTATTCTTTTCAATATCCGAGCTAATCTGAAACTTGCTGCTGCTGGAAGTTTCATCTTAGTAAGGTCTTTTAATTCCTCATTATTCAACAACCCCTCTACCTGTCCTAAAGTTAATTTAACATTTCCCATAATTCATTTCTCCTCTTCCTTTAAAATTACTGTTTTCTTTATCCTATTTTATAAACTTTAACCCTGTAATACCAATCCTCAGTGTCAAGCGTCGCTCTAACCCCACTGTCATTTACATATGAGTATGCACCGTCTGCGCCAGTCTGTATCTTGAAGGCACTTGTTGAGACCTGATAAATAGTCACACCAGTATTCAAATTCCCGTCATGGTTATGAGCACTTTCATGTATTTCCATCGCATTGGCATCTGTCCCATCAGTAGATATGTAAATTTTAATTACTAAATCATGAATAGAAGCGGTCAAACTGTGGGTAAGATTGCTATCAAGGTTCTTCGTCGAACTTGAACCTATGTGAACATTCGTCCAATCTGACCTCGCTATCCAGCCAGTGTCATAAGTAGAAAGCGAACCAAGGCTGTCATCCACATATTTCTTATTCGCTGCCTGATAATCAGTTGTAGGCGCAGAAGAAGGAGTGATTGGGAAATTAACAAAGGTCGCCACCTGACTCGAATTAATTGTGAGTGCTATAGTAGGCGAAGATCCGGTTCTAATATATGCATTACTATACCCATCAATATATACACTTCCAGAAACTTGATTTTGAATAAGAAAGTTTGAGCCATTCCATGAAACTTTACCTTCGTAACTATCACCATACACAGTGGTCTTAGCGTCTGGTAGATATATATTCCCAGCAAATGCGGCATTTTGAGTGGCCCCAATGGTTAGCGCAGCTGTTGGTGTTGTGCCAGTCCTAAGATAAATAGAACCAGATGCATTTTCATTGTCTAAATAAAGACCACCACCTCCATAGTTTCTAATAGCCATCAAACCATTTGCGTGAGTTGATTGGTTGTAAATAGCGTAATACTCTAAACCAGATGTGCTCAATGTTTGAACGTAGAATGTTGTAGTGCCGGGCGACCAAGTTATTTCTCCATCATTACTACTTCCAAAATAATGAGAATCGTCATCTCCTTGTAAAATGTCATTTTCAAATACAACGTCTTGATCGGCCAAAATTTTCATAGCTAAAGAAGAGCCTATTCTAAACCAAATATCTGAACCAGACGCGCCATCTATATAAAGGCCGCCAGTGTTATTATCAAGACCGCCATATGAGCCGGTATGATATATATTTAAATCATCATCATCGCCAAAATATATCTTAGTATTATCTGTTAATTTTAAATCACCATCAAATGTCATATTAGCCATAGTAATAAATCTGTAATTGACACTGTCCCAATAGGCTACTCCATTGGCTGTAGGTAATGCTTCTCTTGTGGCTACTGGTTGTAAATCACCAGTCTCACCAACTTTAAAGTTATCATTTACTTCATCAAATACGAATCTGTAATTAGCAGAAGAACCCCTATCCACTTCTATACCAGCATGGCCACCTGAAACAGTAACACCTGGGCCTACCTCACCTTCATTTATTAACAATAAATTATCAACAATCTCAACTGTTTCATGTTGTGTGTGAAAGGTGGTTCCTGATACAGTTAAGTCTCCATGTATAACTGCACCATCAGTCATAAAAATATTGCCAGTTATATTTCTAGTTCCATCGGCTAATACATATTGTGTGTGGTCGTCATCGCCCACACCTGTTAAATTATGGTGATGTAATGTACCAAAAGTAATCTCACCGGACACATCAGCATTACCATTTATATCTACTGTGGGAGATGTTAAATCTATTTCATCAGTAGCAGAAAATTGTACCTGAGCGTTGGCGCCATCTGCTGAAAATGTAATATTACCATTGGCAGATTGATTAGTAAAATTTAAATGTTTAGTAGAATTAGTACTCAAAACATTAAACTCTACCCCACCTTCAGAGTTGGCATTAATTTCGTTTTCGGTCTGAAGTAATAAATCACCAGTCCCAGTAGTCTTTACTTTTAAATCTTGGTCTGCATCTGTTGTAATATTTATTGTATCAGAAACATCTTCTATTACTTTCTTATTGTTTATATATAATGAACCAGCGTCTATATAAGCATCATGAACATATATATATTGGAATTTATCACTGGGGCCACCTATATTTCTTACTGACACCGTACCACTCGCGCCTGTCATCTCAGGCATTAGGTGTGTCCCTACAACAACATTCCCTCTTGTACCACCGGCAGTGCCTGTGGTTAAATTAACATCGCCAGAATTACCGGCGGTAGCATTACCAGTCTGTATGGTAACATCTGTGGTTCCACCACTGTGTGCTGCAGTTTCCAAAAGTAATTCCATGTCGTATTCAGAATAAGCACTGAATTGTATTTGCTCCACGCCGACTCTAAATAAGCCTACAGTCTGCCCTTCATCTTGAAAATTTATAAATGCTTCCCCACCCTCATTAGCTACAGCTGCGTTCAATGTTAGATACGCAGTCCCACCTGTCAGTTCGTGAATATATACTTCTTCAAAAACGTTTAGTTGAGCTGTACCTGTTACAGTTGTACCTAGAGACATTGTGTTAGATGGAGTTAGTAATCTAACATCGGTACCAACCCTATCCCAAAATATTTCTTCAGCAAATCTATCATCTACATATGATTTATCTGCCAAATGATAATCTTCAGTAGGGGTTACACCACTAACGGTATCTATAAATCCTCTTGTGCCATCAACTAATACGTACTCAGTATGTGTATGGGATGTATCAGCAAAATCACCCTCAGTCCATTCTGTGCCAGATCCTGTAGAGGCTAGTAAGTAACCATCGGTTCCAGAATATGTAGATGGTGTGTCAGTTAGTTCTAAAAAGGTATCTTTAGTGATTAATGCAATCTCCCAGCTCGCTGAAGTACCAACACCAAGTGTTAATGTGAGTATCTCATCATCAATAACATCACTTGCTACGTGTTGTGTTATTTGGCCATCAAAAATTACAGAAGAGTTTGATATCGCTGAGTCGTATACAGTACTAGATATTGCATCTGTTGAAGTTGTAATAACAGTGTTTTTTGCCCCACGATCAGTGTGACCACCACCAGCAGTATTCGAGCCGTGTTCGTTGTTAATGACAATCTTGTCGAAGGTTTGGGCGTCATTAAACACACAAATAATTCTCTGATTAAATCTAGTTGCGCCGGATGCACTTAACCATGAGGTGTTACTAGCTCCGCCTGTTTTAGACAGCCCAGTAATGAATGCGTACTTAGCCCATCGACTGGTGGCATATTTGGTTGTTTCGTAACAAGTAATATCAGCATCTTCAAATTCTAACAATGTGTCTCCCAAGTAAAACTCTACACTTCTGATTCCAGTGAAGTCGCTATCTGTGTGATTATCCGCAATATCAAATATAACAGATTTGGCTGTTATTTGGGCGGCAGCTGCTGACACCTTCTCATAAATAGTATTATTTAAAGTATCTATGAAGAAATCACCAGGAAGTCCATCTACATCTTCTGGTGGTCTTGCTTCGGTATATATATTTAATCCTACGCCAGAAACTGTAGACCATTCCGTACCCGAACCTGTGGACATAAGGTATTGTCCAGTAGTGCCAGAATAAGTGGCTGGTGTATCAGTTAATTCCAATAACGTAGATGCACCAGCACCCCCTGTACCAGACACGGTAGCATACTCTAAACCAGTTTCATCATCTTTAACACGTACATATTTACCACCAGCGTCGACACCACTATACGTAGTAGCATCTGCTAAGTCACGAAAATAATGATTAGTTTCATTCTCGTGTTCAGCTGGTGATAAAAAATCTGTATCCCTAACTTGACTTTCAATTATTTGGGTTCGTGCCATTTTTAACTCCTCACTATTTTAAAAGCACCGTTTTCATATTCTACATATGTGTCATTACTTAACCAATCTCCGCAATTTACAAAAGTAAAATACTGGTCATGAACTATTTTTGGTAAGTGTGTATGACCACATACTATGTTTTTATATTTAGTTAAATACTTGCCCACCAATTTCTTTTCAGCTTGGAACACCAATGAATCATATGGTATGTCATCTCTAACCAATCTCATATCGTGTACGGTTTCTCTCAACCAATATTTCAAATTAATACCATAACTTTCTGCTATCCAGTGAAATGGAAACGCCACATATTTCCAGAACCATTTATGTTTGTGTACATTGTTATCGAACTCTTCACCATGTACTGCTATTGTATCTTCATCTACTCTGTATTCTTTATGTATTGTTTTATTAGGAAATATATTATTCATTTCTCTTGTACTATAATCATGATTACCATTTATTATAATTACATTTTCCATACTATTTATTTTGGCTATAAGATTTTTATATTTCTTGAGGATATAACACTTACAGTCTTCCCAATTATCAAATAAGTCACCTACTATAACTATTTTATGATATGATGGGTCGTTAAGTAACTTCATGATATCTTTTTCTTCTTTGAATAATGGTGATCCTAAATGTAAATCGGATATGAATAGTATTTTCATTTTATCTCCTTTATACACTCCTGTCTCTGTGTAAACACATAGTACAACCTAAATACCAAGCATGATCGTCTACATGAATATTAGTCTCAGCTAACATCTTCAATCTCATACCATGTCCAAACTGGTCTGTATCAGAGGAATTCATGGCAATAAAACCACTACCCAACAATGGGATATGATTCATGAACCTTGCAAACACTACTTCTACTATAAACATATTATATCTACCATTCCCATAAGGAGCTGGAACAATATTTTCATATCTTTGTGTAGAAGAGTTCCAATCAGCATCCCAAAAAGCTGTAGGTGGTTCTCCTAAATCATTATCAGGCATATAGATTAAACCGCCATCGTGCTTTGTTATATCAGTAGTAATGTCAATACTGCCCTGACCAGGATACGCTGGAACAACCAGATAACCACCATAGAGGTCGTAGCTACCACTCGCAGTTGGTGTAAAACCAGTAACTCTTGGTACCATCTCCAATGTTAATGTATCTAATTGTGCGTCTTTCCATGTAATATATCCTTCATGTAACCAAGTTTCATTTTCAACGCAATTGAAATCTATATATTTAGTATTGGGGTTGTCCATCATACCAGAAACCGTAGGATCATGACCAGAAGAAAACGCTACTCCGCCGCCCACTTTACTAGGGTCACTTTGATCGTCACCGACACCAGTCCACATAATACGTAAACCTAGTTTACGAGATGTTTGATGAAAACGTAATTTTCCAGATCTATCTCGGAATTCATCAGAAATATGAGTATTAATGTGAATCGACTCATCTGCACCTACTATTTTTACGGGGTCATAATTTATGAAATCTTCTTCTCCATCATGTGCATCAACGACACCACTAAGAGTGGCGTGGTTCAGATAATTTAGAGGATTTCTAAAAATAATATCCACATCATCTTCCGATCCACTTAGATGTGATAAAGACACAACTATACTTGAATCCCTAATTTCCTTGTCTAGTTTACTAAGATCATATTTATTATTTGGAAATTGATCTATAGTAAAATTATAAATATATTCTGCCATTATGAAACCCTCCATA
>Ga0164318_10004186_pt1 | contig 13811 bp, 7 predicted proteins | sample GuaBasSedimGuay9_FD_113734 | JGI IMG/M metagenome (GOLD analysis project Ga0164318, IMG submission 113734) | Subseafloor sediment microbial communities from Guaymas Basin, Gulf of California, Mexico - Guay9, Core 4571-4, 0-3 cm | ecosystem: Environmental > Aquatic > Marine > Hydrothermal vents >...
ACCTGATGCAGCACTCTTTCACCTCCTCTCTGTTCTTATAAAAGCGCTGTTGATCATTATGTTGGTACTTACAATAAATCGAACAGAACTTCACCATTTTATAAAACTATCATCCTATATTTTCATAGTAATGGTCTTGATATTGTTCCAAGATGAGAACGTATTATTTCACATTTTCTTTACTATTGCCGCTTTTATGATTATCTATTTTATAGCTAATTTTTTTCTAATGGATTATCAGAGGGAATTTCAGACAAACATGATGGCTCCGCTCATTGAAGCAATGGATCCTTCGCTTCGTTATGCTCCTGACGGCTATGTCATGCATCACCATTTTCAACGCTCAAGGCTTGTAGATATACGACCGGATCTTGTTCGAGGCAAAGATAAAATTTACGGTAAAAAGGATGGCGTCTCCTTTGAATTGTCATATATCGTGGCAGAGGTCATGCAGAAAGAAGGTGGTGTTTCTATTAATCCCGGCAGGAGTATCGGCGCAGTGATAAACCTCTTTGTTCGTATGCTTTTTGAAACAAATGATCCGCTGAGCAAAAATATAAGTGACGACGTCAAAACTTATGTGCCGGTTTTTTCCGGTTTACTGTTTGCAGCAACGTTCAATAAAAACTTCAAACATTCCCTCTTTATCAATCCTGAGTCTATCAAACCACTCCCTGATGTTCAACGGATACGATTAGACAATATCCATTTTGAAAAAAAATTTCATACCTACGGTTCAGATGACATAGAAGCACACTACCTTCTCACTTTTTCAATGATGGAACGGTTTTTGAAACTCCAGGACACACTGCCGAACAAACTCTCTATCTCTTTTGTAGATTCACATATTTATATTCTCTTTAATTATCCGGAGGAGTTAACCGTTCCCCCGATTTTGACGACGCTCTATACAAAAGATACATTAAAATATATTATCATGCTGCAATCACTGCTGTCTATCATCACTGAATTACGACTCAATGAGCGTATCTGGTCAAAATCTTAATAAAGGAATTTTAAAGTAACTTAGAGTTATATTAGTTATAAGAGCCACTTGCAGATTCCAAAAACCAACCCACAATTTAAGCTAAGTAGAAGTTTAAAAAAAGCCTTTTAAATCCTATAGATCCTAGTATCTGAAATACGGTAGAAACTGTTTAGTGATATCTTGGTATAGTCGACACCAAAAAGCTCTCCTGCAGCGCTATGCTCTTGAAGCCATTGCATTGGTTCGGTATCTCCTGCCAACCAGTTTAATGTTGAAGGATTAATTACCCTTCAACCTTTTTTTTTGCCCTCCAAAAATACATGAAAGAGGATTGCCATCCTAATCAATCTTTTCAAAAAAACCTTCTCTTTGCTTAAAATAATATAAATCATAAAAAAGATTAGGGGTCAGTCGCCACCTATAACTAACTTCCCCTTTTTCTTCTCACAAACTCAAATGCAAGAGTGTTTTTTTAGCCTTTTCAATATCATCATGAATCGCCTGTTTCAATTCCGCCAATGTATCAAAGCGTTGATTTTCACGAATAAAATGGACAAAACTCACATCGATATTTTCAAAGCACTCTATCTCTTCACCAAAGATATGGGTCTCCACTGCAAAAGAACCATCTGTCGTGATGCGATGTCCGATAAATGAGACGGCAGGATGATAGCGCTCATGGGCGTCCAAACGCGCTAACGTGGCATAGACCCCTTCTTGCGGAAGTAAAAAACCTTCTGTTTTCATATTGATCGTCGGATAGAGCTCTTTTTTACCTAAGCCCTGCCCTTTGATGACATCTCCGCGTACCGTATAATTATGTCCCAAAAAACGGTTAGCCCCTTCGATATCACCCAGTTTGAGTTTGGCACGAATTTTATGTGAGTGAACAGAGTCATTGTCTATTTTCACCTCTTCAACAATAAGCACTTCCCCTTGAAATAGCTGTTTTAGATCATTAAACGAGTATTTTCTATCTTTTCCAAAATGAAAATCATAGCCGACAACGATCTTTTCCAAAGCAGGAAACTGCTCTTGCAAACGTGCAATAAAGCCTTCCCCATCAAGATGGCGAATTGTATCAAGCGGATAATAGACAAGCGGGTGATGTGTAAAGTGCTCACGTTCACGTCCGGGTGTCAGATTCGCATATCCTGTTTCAATAGATAAGATAACACCATTCTCCCCCAATTCATCAAATAGATGTTGATGGCCGACATGCATTCCGTCAAACCCGCCAATGGCGATGGCTTTAGTCTTTTTTAAAGCAATAACAGTATTCAATATTTCCCTCTTTTCCTTTAAGTGATGACGGCTCGGTAAGTATTAACTCCCATTCCAAGGCACGACACGCTTCTTCAAATCTTTGTTTGGCATTTTCGATCGCTTTGTTATCTTGTACCACACCATTTTTATCCCGTTTGACATTGCGTCCGACTTCAAATTGCGGTTTAAACAATAGAATTATCCAACGTGACGCCAACAGATCGACCTGCTCAAGAATATGTAGCAAAGAGATAAAAGAGACATCACTTGTGATCAATTCATAAACTGCTCCCGGATTATACTGACGTATATCTGTGTTTTCCAATGAGGTAACACGCCTGTCACCCAGCAGACTTTCATGCAGCTGACCTTTTCCAACATCAACGGCCATCACATGGGCAGCACCCTCTTCCAATAGTACCTGAGTAAACCCTCCCGTACTCGAACCAATATCCAGTGCATTTAAATCGTTCACCCTAAAAGGAAGAGATGGCAGAAAGTTTTTCAGTTTATAGGCAGAACGGCTGACATAGACTTTCACCTCATCGACAACTACTTCCTGATCTGCAATCTGAAACGAGGGTTTGAGTATCCGTTCACCATTCACCAAAACATGACCGTCTTTTATGATCTGCTGCGCTTTCGTACGCGTCAGTGATTTTCTCTGATCTATCAGCCACTGATCCAGACGCATTAAAACTGTACCTCTACCTTCATATACACAAGACCCAATGACATATTATAATGCTCTTCATTCGCAACATCCATACTGAATGAGTAAAGATCATATCCAAGATTTAACGTCAATGTTTCCATTAAACGGTAACCCAAGCCAAGACCCAGCAGTATCGTTGCTGAATCATCCGAATGCTCTTCACTTCCACTCTCTTCCCAAAATAGCTGCCCTGCCCCAAATTTTGCGTAAAGGTCAACACTATTGTCCGAAATCGGATAATGTGCCAGAGCAGCAACACTAAAAACAGAAAACTCATTAGTCACATCACCGCCTGTGATGGATTGGCCTTGAAACTCCATCATTCCGCTGTAATCAAACTCAACCGAAAGATATTCATTAATGTAAGCACCGGCGTATAATCGGAGCGCTTCATTACTGTTGTCCGAAATCTCTGCAAGGCGGCCATCATCATTGTAATCAGCTAAACCCACCCCGAAGCCTATATAGGGTCCGCTTCGTTCTGCCCACACCGAAACACTCAACACGAATAAGAAGAGTAAACTTTTATACATTATGACTCCTCTTGCAGCATGACACGCATTTTGGATTCAGTTATCGTTGCTACCTCCAGTGTGACCGCTTTGTCGTATTTACTTCCGGCATCTTCACCATAGATGACATAATCGGTCTTTTTAGAGACCGACCCGGACACTTTAGCGCCTAAAGCTTCCAGTTCTTCTTTGATCTTACCGCGTGATTCACTCATACTTCCCGTCAAGACTATTGTTTTATCTTTAAACGGATTATCAAAAATCTCAGCTTTTACTTCTGGTACTTTTGGTACTAAAACTGCTCTTAAAGCTGCAATTTCTTCCGCGTTAACACGGACAAATTCCACCACCGACTCTGCCATCTCCGAACCAAAACCGTCCAGCGCAATAATCTGCTCTTTAGAGGTATCCATAAAATTAAGACCAAAAGCTTCACAAAGTGATTTGGATGCCACTTCGCCGATATGCTCTATCCCCAGGGCATTGATAAAACGCCAGCAGTCACTGCCTTTTGCTTTTTTGATGGCATCGAGCAGTTTTTTGCTCTTCTTCTCTTTAAAACCTTCCAACGCTAACAACTGTTCTGTGGTGAGTGAAAAAAGATCCAACACACTGTGAACCAATCTTGCCTGATAAAGCGTTTCAACGATCTTTTCACCAAGTCCATCGATATTTAAACACGGTTTCGATGCAAAATAGATGATAGAATTCACTACACGCGCTTCACAGGTGAGGTTTTGGCACTTTATCAATGCCCCTTCGTCCAGAAGCTCTTCGGAACAGACTGGACACCGTGTCGGTCTTTCAACTGCCTTTTCCGTTCCATTCCGCTCCGCCGTAATCACTTTAATGATCTTCGGAATCACATCACCGCTGCGTAAAATAATGACCCTGTCCCCAATACGGATATCTTTACGATCGATCTCATCAAAGTTGTGCAGAGTGGCACGTTCGACAACAACCCCTTCAATATCAGTCGGTTCCACAATCGCCACCGGTGTCACCACACCGGTACGGCCTACCTGCAAGATGATGTCCTTAACCGTCGTCAGTTTTTCCACTGCCGGAAATTTATACGCTACTGACCAACGCGGGTTTTTGACGGTATAGCCCATTTCCTCCTGCGCTTCGATCTGATCGACTTTGATGACCATACCATCAAGCATCATCTCGAAATCGTCGCGATCATCCTTCATCTGTTCATAAGATGCTTCAATCGCTTCAAAACCGGCAGTTCTCTGACGCATCGGCGCTGCTTTGAAGCCCAGATCATACACAAACTGCATACGTTCATGCAGCAATGGAATTTTAAGCGTGTTCTTCCCGATTCCATACGGTAAAAAGACGAGGTTACGCGAGGCAGTAATCCGCGAATCAAGCTGACGCAGTGACCCCGCAGCCGCATTTCGCGGGTTAGCAAACAGTGCCTCACCTGCATGAGAGCGTTCAAGATTTATTTTTTCAAATTCTTCTTTAAAAATAACCACTTCGCCGCGTATTTCGATACGTTCAGAATAGTCAATACTTAAAGGGATCGTGTTGATGGTACGGGCATTTTGCGTGACCTCTTCGCCGATGACTCCGTCCCCGCGGGTAATCGCCTTACTAAGTTTTCCATCTTCATAGATCAGGTTCAGACTGGCACCGTCATATTTAGGTTCGCAGTAAAAGGAGACATTCTCAGCCAGCTTATTAACGCGTTCAAGCCACTTTGTGAGATCAGCAGCATTAAAAATATCTTCGAGGCTCCACATACGGCTGAGATGCGCTGCCTTTTCAAAACCTTCACGGGGGGTTTCACCCACACGCTGTGTCGGAGAGTTATCTACAATCAAATCAGGATGTGCCTCTTCGTAAGCAACCACTTCGTGATAGAGCTTATCATAGACCTCATCTGTCGTGATTGGATCATCCAAAACATAATAGTGGTAAGCATACTTATTCAAGAGCGTGACATTTTCAAGATATTTATCGGGTATCATACGTTTAATCAACCTAAGAGAGTAATTACGTCATTGTAGCACCTGACGCCTAAAAAGGATGGGATAATGATACGAGTAATATTAATGATGTTCCTATTTACCTTCATGCTGTTTGGTGCAAATACAGTTCAGCTTGAACTGGATCCTGAAAAAGAGAATATTTTAGTGTTGCACTCGTGGCACGATATTTTATGGGATCGCACCTGGGGTAAAGGAATCGATAATGTCCTTGGATCTGATTATAATCTTATACGTTATGATTTTGATGCAATGAGACAGGACGAAACTGAGCTGAAAAGACGTGCAGAATTTTCCTGGAAACTGGCAGAGAAATATAACGTAGTCGGTATTGTTTTTGGAGATGACCAAACGCTTAAATACGCTGGCCCGCTTTTTCAAGGCACAAAGTATCCGGGGGTCTACCTGGGCATAAACTTCAGTCCCCGAAAATATCTTGACTACTCCAAGGCGGACAATATTACCGGTGTACTGGAACGACCACTTTATAAAACAGCCATTAAAAAGCTTTTTAAGATCTTTCCTGAAACACCAAAGAAAGTTCTGCTTCTTTCCGATTCGCCTTTAGGTGAAGAAGATATTACCGATATGGCAAAACTGTTTAAGCAATCAGAAACGATTAAAATCTTTAATACTACTTTAGAGTATCAGGTTCAGGATACATGGGAAAAGTGGCAAAAGGCCGTACTTGATGCACCAAAAAACGGGTTTGACTATATTATGGTAGGTTCACGCTATATTCTAAGAGATAAAAATGGTCTCTATATTGAGCCTGAAGCTCATCTGCTTGACTGGATGACTAAAAATTCGATGCTGCCGGTTTTTGGATTTTATGAAGACGGAATTGGCCCTGAATTTGATGTGGGAGGATGGGTATTAGGAGGGGTGGAACATGGTGAAACTGCTGGTAAGATCATGTATGACATTTTAAAAAATGGTAAAAAGCCATCCGATATCAATCCGGTTTTTTATAACTATGGACAATACATATTTTCAAGGACACTGCTTAAAAAGTACAATTTAACCCTGCCGAAAGCAATACTTGAACAGACTCAGTTTATCGAGGACAGACATAGTTTATGGGACTTTAAAAAACAGTCATTTGACAAAGGTGATGTCGCCTGGACACCTTCAAGCCTATATCGTAGCGAAAAACATGAGTGATCATAAATGAAAATATTTCTGTTTCTGTTCCTGCTTTTTTACAGCGTGCTTCAGGCTTCTGTACTGGAGAAAACGCAGGAGTTGGCAGAACGGCTCTCCAGTCCGCTAAGTGATTTTTATATTGACGGTGTAAAGCTTGCAAATGAAACCTACCTTGCAAACGATGCCATTAAAGCGATCCATGTTGAGGATGCAGAGTCAAGAAAAACATTTATCTTTGAGTGGGACGATGACGGCATGTTTCGCAGTTCCAAAGAGAACCTGTCCGCTCAGTATGAAGAAACACATCTCAGTCACACTACGGATGTTATGTATTTTGACAAAAAGATCGGAATTGTCACCGTCTACTATATTGAAGACAAAAGGCAGGTCATTGTCAATCATATTTCAAAACTTATGGGACTGCCGCTCAATGCCATTTTTCTCGAAGGGGCAAAGAAGATAACAGAGTCTTATCTGGGCAAGCACTCCATAAAAGCAGTTCAGATTCTGGATAATGAACTGGGCGATATCTTTCTTTCTTCCTGGAGAGAAGGTGAGCAGATCATTCATACATCAGACGATTTCCCTTTCGTCATCAATGGCGCTCTAACGCAATATCGATCCAATATTTTCTATCACAATCAAAAAGCCGGAGTCCTGATCGTCTATTTTTACAAGACTCAAGAGGCTGCCTTAAAGGATCGTAAGCCAAAAGTTGTTTTTGACAAAAGTGAGAAAGAATTCTTAAAAAACCACGCGATTATCAATGTAGGCTATCTCCAGAATAACGCACCCTATGCTTATGAAGAAAACGACAGGGCAAATGGCTATGCCATCGAGTACTTAAAACTGTTCGAAGCGCAAATGGGAATAAAGTTTATTTTTCAGCCAGCACAAGACAGCATGCAGCTTAAAGAGATGTATGAATCAAGTCAGGTAGATATGATCTGTGATATTGTTTCTATTCCTACACTGTTGGCAAGTGTACCTTATGCTGTAATTATTGATAATAAATTGAATCATGACAGCAGAAAGGTACTTAGATTTGGTGTACTAAAACAGTTCCCGCAACTGCAGCATATTCTAGATAAAGAAATTGAAAGTATCACTATTACACAAGAACAAGCACTGGCAAGGAAATGGCTGGGCACAAGAACAAATGCACTGATCCCACTCTCTTCCAGGCAGAAACAGTATCTTTTCAATAAAGGAGAGATCAAGATGTGTGCATTACCTGATTATCTTCCATATGAAAAGATAGACAAAAGCCGTCAAATGAATCAACATATCGGTATTGGTGCTGATTATATAAACCTCATAGAGCAGAAAATCGGTGTCGAAATAAAACTTCTACCTACAAAAACATGGAAAGAATCTCTCGAGCATATCAAAAACAGGAAATGCGATATATTGCCGATTGCAATGAAAACACCAAGCAGAAGATCTTTTTTAAATTTTACAGAACCCTACATCATTCAGCCGCTGGTCATTACGACAACACTTGATAAAATGTTTATAAAAGACGGCTCAGAGATAGGGTCTAAAAAAGTAGCCGTTGTAAAAGACTACGCCTATATAGAGATACTGAAGCTACAATATCCATCAATAAACATCGTAACAGTCAACAGTACAAAAGAGGGATTAAACAAAGTAAGATCAGGAGAACTATTTGGATATATTGATGCCAGCAGTACTATTGGCTATTATCTTCAAAAGTATGCTTTTAGTGATCTAAAAATTGCAGGGAAACTGGATATAGATATGGAACTCAGTATCGCTTCACGAAATGACGAACCACTTTTAAATGCCATACTGCAACAAGCACTTGATAGCATTGAGGAAAGTGACAAACAGGCAATTTTCAACAAATGGCTGTCCATAAAAGTTCAACATGTCACTAATTATAAATATTTACAAGAGATCATTATCCTCTTTACGCTTCTTGGCTTGCTTAGCCTATTTTGGATGCGCAGACTGACGAAAACAAATCAGAGACTGAAAAAGCAGGAAGCGGAACTGCACCTTGCCAAGCTGACCGCTGAAGAGAGTACCAAAGCAAAATCAGAATTTCTGGCCAATATGTCCCATGAGATCAGAACACCTATGAACGGCATCATAGGCATGTCTCATTTAGCCTTACAGACAGACTTAAATGATAAACAGAAAAACTATCTCCAAAAAATTGACAATAGTGCAAAAGCCTTGTTAGGCATTCTAAACGATATTTTGGATTTTTCCAAAATAGAAGCAGGAAAACTCTCCATTGAAAAAGTGGACTTCGATCTATTTCAAGTCATAGAGGCTACCGTAAACCTCATAGAGTTCAAAGCCCATGAAAAAAACCTTGAGCTCATCGTAAGCTATGACACTAATATCGGCAAAAATTTTTACGGAGACAGCCTTAGATTAGGACAGATACTTACCAATCTGCTAAGCAATGCGGTTAAATTCACCCAAAGCGGCGAGATTGGCATCTATATCAAAAAGATAAAACCCAATAGATTTAGTTTTGAAGTCAGAGATACCGGGATTGGTTTGACACCTGAACAGACTGCTAAATTATTTGAGTCATTTTCTCAAGCAGATGGGAGCACAACTCGAAAATACGGCGGCAGCGGACTTGGGCTTATGATCTCAAAACAACTGGTTGAGCTTATGAATGGAAGTATCCGGGTTGAGAGTGAACCAAATGTCGGCAGCAGGTTTATATTTGAGATAGATCTGAAAGAGAGAGAACATAGTAAAGCATTTAATCTTTTCAGCGGTAAAAAAGTACTGATCGTCGATGACAACAGTTCATGGCATGAGATCTTGGCGAATATGTTGAAGATGTTCGACATTGAGGTTGATCACGCTTTCAGCGGAAGTGAAGCCATTCAAAAAACATTGGAATGCAGGTATAACTATGACCTCATCCTAATGGATTGGAATATGCCTGAAATGGATGGCATTGAGACAACTAAAAGTCTGAATAAGATATGCAGTGTCTGCAGCAGCAAAGGAGACTGTGCCACTATTTTTCCGCCGGCAGTGATTATGGTCAGCAGTTTTAGGCAGGAGTCTATTGTAAGATTGGCACATGATGCCGGAATAGATCTCTTTTTACAAAAACCCATCAATCCCTCACTTTTGAATGATATTTTAAGCGGAATATTTTTAGACAATTTTAGCCTAAATCATGTGATAAATGAGCATCAAAAAACTCTTAAAAATGACATATCGACTTTAGAGAGCAGTACAATCTTATTAACGGAAGATAATATCACCAATCAGGAGATTGTCCTTGGTCTGCTTGAAGACAGCGGTATACAGATAGATATTGCAAATAATGGGCGCGAAGCTGTGGCGATGTTTGCATCCGACCCGACAAGATATGAACTAATCCTGATGGATTTGCAAATGCCTGTAATGGATGGGTATGAAGCGACAAGAATTCTACGAGAAATCAGCAGTTCGGTACCTATCATTGCCTTAACTGCCAATGCCATGAAAGAGGATATTGACAGAACTCATTCTGTCGGTATGAATGCACATCTCAATAAACCCGTGGATGTGGAGAAGCTTTATGAGACCTTATTGAAATACATTTCAAAGAAAACAGATAATCCCAGGCTCATTCATCATACCAACCTTGACATAGTCATTGCAGAGTTTGAGAACATTGATGTCGCAATCGGATTATCTCATATGGCAGGAAATCAAACGCTCTACTTAAACGTGTTACATGATTTTTATAATGAATATAAAATATTAAAACTTGAAGCGGCAGATGATGAGACCTTTCAAAGAGTAATACATACCATGAAAGGTCTTTCGGAAAATATTGGTGCTCTCGCTCTGAATGAGATATTAATAGCACTCGAGAAAACTGGCAATAGAGACTTATTGCCAAAACTACATAAAGCACTTACTGATGTAGTAGAGGAGATAGAAGATAAAGTTATCATAACACCCATAGAGTCTTCTACGAAAAAGGAGAGGATCGATACATTAAAAAGAGGGGAACTGACAGCTGAGTTAAAAGAGGCAATACAGACTAAAAAACCTAAAAAATGTGAGCCGATTATGAAGGAGATAGAAAAATATCAACTCTCTTCTGACGATAAAAAAGCTTTTGACACAATTCAAAGATTACTTGAAAAATATAAATTTAAAGAGGCATTAATTCTCCTGGAAAGATTAAATAAATGAAAATATTGATCTTTATATCACTACTTTTCTTCTCATCACTTTTTGCAAAGTCAATCGTAATAATCGATAGTAATGATATTAAAATTACTAATTTCACGCTCGATTACTATATAGATAAGACGGAAAAAATGGGCTTTAAAGAGATTAGAACTCAAGAATTTTCAAAGATCTCCAATCGATTATCTTTAGGAAAGAGAGCAAAACATACTTGGATCAGAATTGTATTTTCAAACGTAACAGACAGCGAAAAAAAATTATATATTCATAATCCATACGCCTATCCTGCTGAATATCTTCATTTTTATGAAGAGGAAGACAATGTACTTTTAAATGATATCGCATTTAATTTTGAAGCGGCAACTATTCCAAAAGGGATGTATGGAAGCAGTGCCATTTACGAATTAACACTTCAACCTCATCAAACAAAAACACTTTATATGAAATCTCAGTTTTTTGCGTATCAGATATTTTCAATTATGATCTATGATGAAAACAACTCTAAAAGAGCGTTAATGAATACGCAAACACCTATCGCCATAATGGTGGGTGTTCTAATCGCTCTTGCTATCTATAATTTTTTACTCTATTTCTCATCAAAATATAAAGAGAATCTCTTCTATTCACTCTATCTTATCAATGCCTCTATATGGATCGGATTCTCCTACGGTTTTTTAGCAAATGTTTTCTATATATATGGTTCTGTAGCCTACAGACTTCATTTTTCACTGATGATTATGGTTATATTTTTAGTGCTTTTTTTAACAAGTATCTTTAATACAAAAGAGCGCTATAAAACTGAGCATAAATTTTTAATATCTGTTATTGTAATCATTTTGATAGATATATTTTATGCTATCTTCAACTTTTATCATGCTTTAGAACTCACCACATCTATCGGTGCTTACTCCATCGTCATTTTTATGGGTATTGGTATCTCTTTATATCGAAAAGGTAATGCACTCGCTAAATATCTTCTGATAGGGCAGTTTTTTTACGTATATTTTCATGCTATGGCGCTGCTATTTTATCTAGGTTTAATAGAATTTACCTATACCTCAAGACATGCTGTAGGTATCGGAATAGCGATGGAAGCTCTCCTATTTGCTTTTATGATCTCCTATAGAATAAAACTGTTAGAAAATAAGGAGAAAGAGCTTCAAAAAACATTGGAAACTAAAGTAAAAGATAGAACGAAAGAGCTTGAAAGTGCAAAAATAAAAGCAGAACAAAGTACAAGATTAAAATCAGATTTTCTAGCAAATATGAGTCATGAGATACGAACTCCTATGAATGGTATTATAGGTATGACACATCTCGTTCAACAAACTTTACTAGATGGCAAACAGCTTGGGTATATACGGAAGATAGAGATAGCATCCAATAATCTGCTTACTATTATAAATGATATTTTGGATTTTTCAAAGATCGAAGCTGGAAAACTGAATATAGAGCGTGTGAATTTTGATATACATCAGGTTCTTACCAATCTAAATAGTTTAGCAGAATTAAAAGCAGTTGATAAAAATTTAACGTTTAACATCCATTACAATGACAACAATGGATCTATTTTTTATGGGGATCCATTAAGGATAGAACAAGTGCTGATTAACTTAGTAAATAATGCGATTAAATTTACCCATTCTGGCAAGGTAGAACTCTTCATAGAAGAACCTAAAAACAGTAGAGTAATGTTTAAAGTAAAAGACAGTGGTATCGGTATAAGTCAAGAACAGCAGAGTACTCTTTTTGAATCTTTTACGCAAGCAGATGGAAGCAGTACCAGAATTTTTGGAGGAACAGGGCTGGGTCTTAGCATCTCAAAACAGCTTGTAGAGTTAATGGATGGTAAAATTTCTGTACAGAGTGATCTGAAATATGGTAGTGAATTTATCTTTGAAATATATCTACCAAAAGGGGATAAAGAACAAATTATAAACCTGGATAATAACAGTAATCTTAGCAATTTACATCATGAAATAACAACATTAAAAGAGACAAATATTTTATTGGTAGAGGACAATGCTATGAACAGAGAGATACTACACGCTTTACTTGATGTTAAGGACATAAATATAGATGATGCCTATAATGGAAAAATTGCGGTGGAGATGTTTAAAGATCATAGAGATAAGTATGCGCTAATTTTTATGGATCTTCAGATGCCTATTATGGATGGATATGAGGCAACAAAACGTATAAGAGAGATGGATAAGACAATACCAATTATTGCATTATCTGCGAATGCCATGAAAAAAGATATCGATAAAATTGAGCGTATCGGTATCAATGACTATTTAAGTAAACCTATCAATATCGCCAAACTTTATGAAACTGTTTTAAAGTATATCTCTAAAAAAAGTGAATGGCCTCAAAATAAAGAGATGCTTGAAACAACGTCATATATTCCTGAATTCAATACGATAGATACACATAGAGGCTTAAAGAATTTGGATAATAATCAAAAGTTATATCTAAAAATTTTAAATGATTTTTATCGTAACTATACAACATTAATATTTAGTAATTTAGATCATCAAACATTCAAAAGAGAGTTACACACCATCAAAGGTCTCTCTGCAAATATTGGCGCGACTGCCTTGCATACCATATCAATACTGCTGGAGAAAGAAGCAGATCGTAATTTACTTTCTGAATTTCATAAAGAACTCAACAGTCTATTGGCAGAATTAAAAGAGAAACTTCCTCCTGAAATGATAGAGATAAAGAAAAAAACAAAGATGCCTTCTACCTCGAAGAGAGATCAACTATTTACACAATTAAAAGTGGCAATACAGACAAAGAAGCCTAAAAAGTGTGAATTAATTGTGGAAGAGATAAAGAAATATCAACTATCAAATGGTGATAAAAAACTTTTTGAAGCAATTCAAACACTACTTCAAAAATATAAATTTAAAGAAGCAATGAATTTAATGGATGGCAATTTTGGAAAATAAAGCAAACATATTGATCGTTGATGACACTGAAATAAATAT
>Ga0164318_10004188_pt1 | contig 13808 bp, 9 predicted proteins | sample GuaBasSedimGuay9_FD_113734 | JGI IMG/M metagenome (GOLD analysis project Ga0164318, IMG submission 113734) | Subseafloor sediment microbial communities from Guaymas Basin, Gulf of California, Mexico - Guay9, Core 4571-4, 0-3 cm | ecosystem: Environmental > Aquatic > Marine > Hydrothermal vents >...
AAATTTTATGATTTCAATAGTGGATAAATTGTCCTCCATCAACAATTATATCCTGCCCTGTAATATGGCGTGAAAGGTCTGAAACAAGGAAAAGTATGACAGAAGCCACTTCTTCTCCTTTTGGATACCCTTCTTTATTGCGGTAAAGAGGGATATTTTCTTTTGTCATTTTTATCCTTTCTTCCTCAGGGATATATTCAAGCATGGGTGTAAAGATTGTTCCCGGAGATACAGTATTAACATTGATGTTAAATGGAGCAAGTTCTTTTGCAAGCCCCTTTGCAAAGCATATTTTACCTGCCATTGAGCATGAATATGCATTTTTCCCTGTTGAATGGGCACAGAGTGAAGAAACAATCACAATTTTACCGCTTCTCTTTTCCTTCATCACAGGGACAACAAATTTTTCAAGATTATAACAGCTGTAAAGATGGACTCTCATTACTTTATCCCAGTTTTCAGGTGTATCAGGCTGTGGAGTTGGAATTCCAGCAGAATGGACTAAAAAATCTATAGTTCCAAATTCTTTTATTACCTCTTCCACTATTCTTCTAACTGTTTCATAATCAGATACATCTCCCTTCACAGTTATCAATCTTCCCTTTTTTCCTTTTGCCTCTTCAACAAGAGATTTTGCCTTTTCATCATTTTTACTGTAATTTGCTGCAACATCTATCCCGAATTCAAGGAAAAGGAGTGCTGTTGCTCTTCCTATTCCACTTGTTCCACCTGTTATGAGTGCTTTTTTACCTTCCACTTTTAAAATATCCTTCATACATCACCTCCTTGTTTTCTTATCCTTCTTTTTAATCTTTCAATATCTATCTCTGTAAGTTTTTTCCTTTCCTTTACCGACAATGAAGCTGCTATACCCGCTGCCTGTCCTGTTGCCATGCATGGAGCCATTACTCTTATTGCTGATATTCCTTTATGGGTTGCAGAGACACATCTTCCACATGCAAGTAAATTCTGTATATTTACTGAAAGAAGGCATCTGTAAGGTATTGTATAATAATCGTCATTTGGTGGATATAGATAGGTGGGAAGAAGATGTCTGTATTTTTCAAGCATTATGCATGGTTTATCTGTTGGGCAATCAGATTTACATAGATGAACATTTTTTGTTCTTCCAAGAGGGCAGTGTATATCTATCCAGTATGCAGATTTTGCAATCCCATCAGGATGTTTAATCCCTTTAAGAATATCGTTTTCGTTTAAAGAATAAAGCCCTTTCAATCTTCTGCTTTCTCTTATCCCTATCTGGGCTGGAAAGGAGATATATGCATTTTTAAAATATTCAGACACTTCTTTACAAATATTCAATATCCTGTATGCCTGTTCCCTTAAAAAAATTTCTCCTTCTGTCAGGTCTTTTACAGATAAAGGATTTCCAGAAAATCTTGTCATATTTGGTGTAAAATCAATCGTTCCATAACAGCTTCCCTTATTGAAGATTCGCGAATTATAGATTGAAAGATTACCTTTTCTTCTCTCTTCCTCAAGCGCCTCCATAATCTTTTCTTTATCTTTCTCCCATCCCTCACAAATATTTGATATCCTGAACATATTTCCCATTGACTGGACTTTTCTATCCGGTCTTCTTCCAAAATAATATTTCCCACCTGAAAGAAATATCAAGTCTCCATCTCCTGTTGAATCAATAAAAATTTTGCCTTCTATCGTTTCAATGCCTTTCTTTGTGTAAATTTTAATCCCTTTTATTTTTCTCCCCCTTTTAACCACCCCAATTAGAGTTGTATGGAGGAAAAGTTTTATGCTGTATTTTTTAATAAATCTATCAAGCACAAGTTTCATAATTTCAGAATTGAAAGGTATATGTCCAATTTCAACACTTTCTTCAAAACTCACACTTGCCTTTTCTTTATGCATTTCATATACAAGTTCTTCAACAAATCCCCTTATAATAGGGATTTTCTTGGATGGGATTGTATGTCCAAGGATTGGGCCAATGAAACCGGAAGTTGCAAGTCCACCAAGAAATCCATATTTTTCAACAAGAATCACATCCACACCTTCTTTTGCACATGATACCGCTGCAGAAACACCAGCAAGTCCACCTCCAACTATTACAACATCTGCTTTTTCCATTTTGAGAAAAATTATATAATATTTTTCAGAGAGGGGGAAAGACAGGTTATGGAACTCAGAATAGAAAATAGAATAGAACAGAAATTTTTACTTCTTCCAAGACAGCAACTTTTCCTTAAATTGCTCACCCTTCCAGCTATTGAACTTAAAAATTTCATTGAAGAAAAAGTTGAAGAGAATCCCTTTCTTGAAAGGGAAGATACATATTATGGTGAAGAAATATCTTTTATAAAAGAACCTGAAAGCAGACCTTCTTTTAAGGAAAATCTAATCCAGCAACTCCATATAAATGTTGATTCAGAGTCTTTAATAAAGATAGGCGAGATAATAATTGAAAACCTTGAAAATGATGGATATTTGAGAATTCCTCTTGAAGAGATAGCAGAAAATCTTAAAGTGAGTGAAGAGAAAGTGGAGGAAGCCCTGGAGGCTGTTCAGAATCTTGAACCTGCTGGTATTGGGGCAAGGAATCTACAGGAATGCCTGCTTTTACAGCTCAGAAGGAAAGAAGGGGAAAGTAGCCTTGCATTCCAGATAGTAAAACAATTCTGGGATGAATTGATTAAAAGGAAATATTCAGAAATCTCATCAAAATTAAAAGTATCTGTTGAAAAGATAAAAGAGGAGATAAAGAAATTGAAGAAATTGAATCCATATCCAGTTTCAGGAATTGGAGAAAATGGGAATATTTTTTATCCATTTCCAGATGGGGAGGTAATACAGGAGGGAAAAGGATTTAAGGTTGTTTTGAAAAATGATTATATTCCATCATTAAGGATAAATTCATATTATGAAAAACTCCTTTCAGAAGGAAGACTTGGGAAAAATTTTATGAGAAAGAAATTTATAGAAGCAAAAAATTTAATACAGATTATTGAGGAAAGGAATAAAAATCTATGCAGGATTTTCCAGGAGATTGTCAATCATCAGACAGAATTTTTTAAAGGAGGGAAACTCCTTCCACTGAAAGAAAAGGATATTGCAGAAAAGACAGGATTGAGTGTCTCTACTATAAGCCGTGCCATCAGCAGAAAATACCTTCTTACACCAAGAGGATTGATAAATGTGAAAAAGTTGTTTTCTTCAGGAGTTTCATCTATAAGTTCGCATTATATAAAGGAGAAAATAAGGGAAATATTGAGAGAAGAAAAAGGGCTTTCTGATAGGGAAATATCTGAGAAATTGAAAGATTATGGAATTAAAATTTCTCCAAGGACAGTGAATAAATACAGAAATAAGATGGGAATTTTAAGTTCTTATTTCAGGAAATAGGGAATTTTATGTAAAAGGATGTCCCTTTTCCTGGTTCACTTTCCACTTTAATTTTACCTTTGTGTCTTTCTATAATCTTTTTTGTTATAAAAAGTCCAAGCCCTGTTCCTTTTGTGGTGTAAAATGGTTCAAATATTTTGGAAATAATTTCTTCTGGAATACCAGGCCCATTATCCTTAAAAATAATATCAATTTTATCAGAATAACCTTTTACCATTATATCTATCTTTCCACCTGTTTTTTCTCCTATTGCCTCAATTGAATTCAGAAGAATATTTGTGAAAGCCTGGTGTATCTGGTTTGGATCACCTTTAATAATGGGTATATTCCCTTCAACTTTTACATCAAATTTAATATTTTTTGCAAGATTTGTATTTTTCAGAAGAGTGATTATTTTATTTATAATTTCAACAATATTTATATCCTCTTTATCCACTTTTTTCTTTGAAAAAGAAAGTATTGTTCTTGTTAAAGATTGGCATCTCACCATTTCTTCCTGGATTAAGATAAGCAAATTTTTTATCTCTGAAATATCCCGGGCATCCTTTCTTGATAATTCATCTGCGAGTAACTGGATATATCCCTGGATTACAGTAAGTGGATTATTTATCTCATGTATAACCTCTGCAGACATTTTACCCAAAGTTGCAAGACTTTCCATTTCTTCCATCTTTTTCTGCAATTCTTTATTAATACCCTCAAGCTGGATTCTCACTTTTTCTTTTTTCTCTTTCACTTTTTTCTTCTCTATTGCACAATTTACAATTTTCTTCATCTCATAAACATCAAAAGGTTTACTTATAAATTCAATTGCTCCAAAATGCATTGCTTTTTTTGCAGTCTCATAAGTCCCATATCCTGTCAGAATAATTACTGGAACTTCCTCATCTATTTTTCTTATCTCCTCAAGAGTCTTAATTCCGTCCATTCCTGGCATTTTAAGGTCAAGTATTATTAAATCAGGGATTTCCTTTTTCAAAATTTCAATACCTTTTTCTCCACAGTCTGCCTGCAAAACCTCATAATCATCTTTAAAAAGGATTCTCAGAGATTCCCTTGGCCCAATTTCATCATCTATTACAAGAATTTTCCCTTTCTTCATACTCCCCCCCTAAATTTCTCTTTTATACCCGGCTGATAAGAAATAACCTTTGGATTTATATTTTCCACTGTAAGGTTTATTTATAATATTTCTTTTTTTAAAGAATGATGTATTCAATGAGACTCTGAAATATCCATTTCCCATTTTTATCTCACTCCCAATAGAAAAGACCAGTCTATTTGAATCTGGAAGAGCAGGGTCAAATGTTTCATCACCGACAGGACTTTCAATATATCCAATACCACCTCTTAATTTAACATTTTTAGAAACTCTGTATTCGCTACCAAGGGAGAATGTAAAACAATCTTTCCATTTTTTTATATAATTGGATACAGTCCCGTTTACAGAAAAAGGAATTTTATCCAGACAGGAGTATCTGATGAATTCTCCATCAAATTCAATTTTTAAGTTCTCATCTGGATAAAATGCAATTCCAATACCTGCTATATCCGGAAATTTAATTTTGAAGTCTGCATCATATTCGTTAATAGTTGATTTAATTAAGTGTCGGAATTTCCCTTTATAATCAATTTCAAACCCTTTATTATATGTAAACCCGATTTTATATTTACCTTTCCTGTATAAAAATCCAATTTTTGGAGAGATGGAAAATCCTTCTCCCTTTATTTTTGAAATAGTTTCAAAGGGTAAAAGAGAAGGGGGAAGCAGTTGTTTCTGAACAATTCTGCTGTAATAAAAATTAATTCCAATACCTGCTGAAAACTCCTTATTAATTTTAAATGCAAAAGCAGATATTAAGTCAGAACATTGCATTCCTGAATAATAAGGAACATTATAATTCCATACATTCTTTGTAAATTGTACATCCCACTCTGTTTCCTGTCCATAAGGGCTTGTAAGTCCAATTCCAAATTTAAAATTTCTTCCACCTGCAACATAGTAGAAATGTGGAAGGTAAGCAAGATTGGATTTTTTACTCTCACATATTCCATTCCCGTTATATCTGGTGGCAGAGATAATGAATGTATTATCAAAAATTATTTCTCTTCCATTTATCTGGACTAAACCAGCCGGATTTATGGAAACAGCTGAAGCATCATCACATTGTGCAATGAAAGAACCTGCTTGAGAAAGAGATGAGATGCTTTGAGGAGGGTTTCTGAATCCCTGAGAAAAACACACACATCCTGTTAATATGAAAGCCAGCAAAATACAATTTTTTTTCATAATAACCACCCTTTTAAAAAATCTGTAAGCAAAAAATATGCCAACTTTAAAAATAAGAAAAATTTGGAATTTTGGGAAAATTTTAAGGGATATATTGGACAATTTTGTAACATTTTGACAAAAATTGTCTATTCAAATAATATTTATATTATGGGAATAAATTGCCTTTTAATATCTACTTCAGGTAGTCCAAAGATTCTTTCTGATTTCATTCCAGATAATGGCCTTGGAATACTTGCATCCTGCCTTGTAAAAGAAGGAAATAATGTTAAGATTCTTGATTTCAACAGGATAGAAATTTTCAGAAAGGTAATTCCTCCGGAAATAAAAAGGTTCCTTTTAAAATTGGGTAGAAAAATTTTTATTGACGGGAAAAGACCAAATATTTTTGAGATTTTTAAATTGAAAAGGGCTGAAGAGATAATAAGAAGGGAAAAGGAGAATTACTGTGAAATAATTAAAGATGAGGTTTCTCAGATAATTGAAAAAGAAAAAATAAATTTTGTGGGAATGAAATTATGGGCAGGGGAAGGTTTTGACTGGAGCATGGAACTGGGAAAATTTATAAAAAAGAGATACCCAGAAGTTAAAATATTTGGAGGTGGACCGCAGGTGGACATTTTTGGACAGGAGATTTTTAAAAGAGGAGAATTTTTTGATGGTTTATGTTATGGAGAGGGAGAGGAAACAATTGTTGGACTGGCCAATTTTGTACAGGGGAAGGAAAAACTTGAAGGCATACCAAATTTGATTTTCAAAAAGGATGGAAGGATTTTTAAAACTCCAAGGAAATATATTGAGAATCTTGATAATATTCCTTTCCCGATTTACCATCCAGAAGTTTACAATGGAATTGAAGAAAAGATAAAGATGTTTGTTCTTGATGAAAGCAGGGGGTGTCCAAATAACTGCTATTTCTGTATACATCCTGTTAAAAGTGGAAAAAGGAGGGTTAAAAGTCCTGAAAGGATAATTAAAGAGATGAAGCATTCCATTGAGGAGTATGGAGTTAGACTTTTCAGATATGCTGGTTCAAATACTCCTTCCTATCTTATGGAAGGTATTGCAAAATTGATTTTGGAAAATGGTTTAAGAATAAAATATACAAGTTTCGGACATTTCAAAGATATGGAAGGTGGGGATTTTGCTCTTCTTAAAAAATCTGGATGTGAAGCACTATTTTTTGGTGTTGAATCAGCAAATGAGGAGATTCTGGAAAAGGGAATGAATAAAAAATTGAAGAAAAAGGAAATGGAAGAAGTAATTAAAAAATGCAAATCTGCTGGAATATTTACTGTTGTAAGTTTGATTTATCCTGCCCCTTTTGAAAATGAGAAAACGAGGCAGGAGACACTCCAGTTTATGAGAGATACAAGACCTGATTCAGCACTTGTGCAGTTTCCTGGAATATATCCAGGGACAGTATGGTTTAAAAAACCAGAAAAATTTAATTTTGAAATAGATAAAGAGACTTACTGTGAGAAAGTTATGAATTATAAAATAAAATCTCTTTTTCCACCACGATTCTGGGACCCTCTGCCTTATAAAGTGAATGGTATGTCTTTTAAAGAATTTGCATATGAAACAGAGAAATTCCAGATGGATTTAAAAAAAGTGGGAATAAATACAGGTATCTCTGATGAAGCATATCTTCTTTATAAATACAGTGGATTTAATTCACTTGATGAATTTTTGAGGAATAACAGATTTTTCTTCTTTACAGGTGATGGAGAGAGTTTGATGGAGGAAATTTACAGGATAAACGAAAACAGTAAGTCAATATGAAAAGGAGAGTTGTTATAACCGGAATTGGGGTTGTATCTCCTGTAGGGATAGGGAAGGAGAATTTTTGGAAGTCTTTGAAGGAAGGTAAAAATGGTATTAAAAGAATAAGTTTTTTTGATGCTTCAGATTTTCCAACTCAGATTGCAGGAGAGGTGAGAGATTTTAAGCCTGAAAAATATATGGATAAAAAGAGAGCAAAAAGGATAGCAAGATTTTCCCAGTTTGCTGTTGCATGCGCAAAGATGGCTCTTGAAGATGCAGATTTGGATATTAACCGATTAAAAAGTAAAAGGGTTGGTATTTTTCTTGGAACAAGTTCAAGTGCAATGGATATGATAGAGAAGGAATACAGAAAGTATATTAAGGATGGATATAAAAAGGTTATATCTTATGGAATATTATCAGCTTCCCCATCTGCACCTTCTCTTGAAATAAAAGAAAATTTGGAATGTGTTGAAGAGATAATAACACAGACTTCAGATTGCAGAGGTGGAATAGATGCTGTAATAGAAGGTTATGAAAGAATTAAAAGTGGAGAGATAGATATCGGTATATGCGGTGGAGTTGATTCATGTATTACTCCACTTGTTTACAGTGGTTTTTTGAAAATGGGGATTTTATGTACTTCAAATGATCCTGAGAAGGGAAGCAGGCCTTTTGATAAACTGAGATGTGGAGGGGTTCTGTCTGAAGGTGGTGGGATATTGATTATTGAGGAGATGAAGCATGCAATATATAGAGGTGCACAGGTTTATGGAGAAATTTTGGGTTATGGGAAATATTTTGAGAAAAAAGGAGAACTCCCTGGAAGTGGATTATTTTTTTCAATGAAAAGGGCACTGGAAGTTTCAGGTGTATTATTTAACCAGATTGGCTATATTTCTGCTCATGCACCATCTGATCAGATTCTTGACGCTACAGAAACACAATCTATAAAGAAACTATTTGGGGAGTATGCATACAGAATACCTGTAAGTTCTATAAAATCCATGATTGGTAATCCCCTTTCTGCAGCTGGTCCTTTGCAGATTGCTTCATCTGTTATGGTCTTTAAAGAATCTGTAATACCACCAACAATAAATTATGAGTTTTTTGATGAGGAATGCGATTTGGATTATGTCCCTAATAAAGCAAGGGAAAATCTTGTTGAAAAAATACTTGTTAATTCTCACAGTTTTGGAGGAGCAAATTCTACAATTTTAATAGGGAAAGTGGAATGAATATAACAAGCATATTGCTTGGTTTGGCAGCAATACTTGATATTGTTGTTGGAATTTTAGTTTATTTTAAAAACAGGTTTAGAATGGCAAATATTTATTTTATGATTTTTTGTCTTAATCTTGCTTTATGGTGTATAAGTGTAATTTTAATCATCTATTCAAAAACTGTGAAGGCTGCAGATTTAAATATAAGGATTGCATTTTTAATAGGAGCATTTTTACCACCTAATTTTTATGCTTTCCAGAAAAGTCTTGGTGGATTTAATCCTTCATTATCAAGGAGAGAGAAAAATGAGATAAGATGTTTGTATCTTATTGCGCTGATTTTCTCATTTATGATCTTTTCCAAGAAGTTTTTAAAAGAAGTTATCCTTATTAAATTGGGAGAAGAGCCATTTCATTCACTTCCAGAGGCAAAATATGGATTTTTGTTTATACTCTATGTTATTTATTGTCTGCTTATTATGAGTTATGGATTGATACAGTTGAGAAAAAAGAAAGATAAAAGTCCAGGAATATTTAGAACTGAAATCCAATATGTATTTCTCGGCATTCTTTTAGGCACAATTATTGTTACATTCACCAATTTACTTGCTCCTTATATCTGGAAGACCACTCTTTTAAGTCAGTTTGCTCCATTTTCTTCAACAGTAATGATTTTCATTATAGGTTATGCAATTGCCAGGTATAAGATAATGAGTTTTTCTGCAGTAATAGAGAGAACAAAATTTTACTTTATTCTTTCTTCATTGTTATCATTTATCTATTTTATATGCTGGCTTTCATTCCTTTCCGCTTTCCGTTTTATCTTCCCTGATGCTCAAATTATATCAATGGTAATTGCAGGTTTTATAGCTATTTTGCTCTTTGTTCCACTGGCAAGTTATTTAGAGGAAAAGATTGTTGGATTAAAGGAAGAAGAATTGAGAGAGATGGAAGAAAAGGTGTTTTATGCACTTTCTGGAATTTCATCTTTCAATGAATTGAATGAGAAATTATCTTCTTTAATTCAGAAGTTTTTTGGAGTGAAAAATGTAAAGGTTTTTATTAAAGATGAGAATTATTTTTATAACATTATGGATAAAAATGAGATAATCCATTTCACCAATCCGGTTGTGCAGACTTTAAAGAGAAAGGGAGATATTTTGTGGAGGGATGAATTGGAAAGGAGGCAGACATATCCCCTTGAAATGCAATTACTTAAAGAAATAAGAAGATACAATCTGTATTTTATGGCACCAATATTCTTCAAAAATGAACTTGTAGCAATATGGGGATGTGGAGAAAAGTATATGAAAGAACCTTACTATGCCAAGGAGATAGATTTGGTTGCATCTATTTCAAGATATTTAGCATCTGCTTTAGAAAATTTGGAATTATACAATAATCTTTCAAAAACAAAGATTTTCCAGGAAACTTTGCTTGAAAATCTTGCTGATGGAATAATTGGGTTAAATGAGGAAGGGGAAATAGTCATTTTTAACAGAGAAGCAGAAAGACTTGTCGGTCTTTCTAAAAAAGATGTTATCGGGAGAAAATGGAATATATTGCCTTATCCATTCAATAACTGTCTTGAAAAAATACAAAAAGAAAAGGTATTTTACCCTGTAGATCCTGTAAAGTATCAAAAAAATGGAAATGAGATTTTTCTGAGAATTAGGGGAAGTTCCTTTTTGAGAGATGAAGAAATAAAGGGATATCTTTTAATTTTCTCAGACATAACCCATATAAAACAGCTGGAGGAAGAAGTCAGAAGGGCTGAAAAACTTGCATCTATCGGTGTAATGGCAGCAGGAATTGCCCATGAGATAAAAAACCCTCTTGTTTCAATTAAAACATTTGCACAGCTTCTTCCTGAGAAATTTATGGATAAGGATTTTAGAGATTCATTCACTTCTGTGGCTATAAGAGAGATTGATAGAATAAATAATTTAATTGAGCAACTTCTTACATTTGCAAGAAGAAGACCAACAAATTTCCAGAAAGTAAATCTTATAGATGTTTTAAAATCAACATTGTTAATATTCCTTCCCCAGATTGAGAATAAAAAAATAGATGTTGAGGAAGATTACTCTTCCCCTTCAATTTCAATAAAAGCAGACCCTGAGAAGTTAAAACAGGCTTTTCTGAATATTCTTATAAATAGTAAAGAAGCGATTGAAAAAGAAGGCAAAATTGTAATAAGTGTGAGGGAGGAGGAAGATAAGGTTAAAATGTGGATAAAGGATAATGGGAAAGGTATGAAGAAGGAGATAATAAATAAGATTTTTGACCCATTTTTCACCACAAAACCAAAGGGAACAGGACTTGGGCTTTCAATTGTTGCTGGAATAATAAATGACCATAAAGGAAGAATAAGTGTGGAAAGTGAAGAAAATAAAGGAACAACTGTATATATAGAATTGCCAAAAGGAGAGTAAAATTGAATTATGTGATTGTTATTACAGAGGATAAATCAATATCTTCATCCCTAAGAGTAATTCTGAAAGAGAATTTTATAGTTGAGGATGTTCCACCATCAGAAGTTTCAAAAGTTTTATCTTTAAGAAAGCCAAACCTTATTTTTCTGGATGGTGAGTTTGCAGATTTTAATCCCATAGATATTTTGGAAAGATTGCTCACAATAGACCCATATTTTACAATCATATGCCTTTTCCCATCTTTTAATCGCATTGCAAAAGAAGCAATTGAGAAAGGTGCATTCGCTGTAATTGAGAAACCTTTTGATGTTGAAAAACTTCTTATTTTGGTGAAAAGGGGGATTGAAAGAGATTTTATATTAAGGGAAAATCAGAATCTCAAAAAAAGTAAAGAAGTGGAAAAGGAAAAGATTGATAGAGAAAGTAAGGAGAATGGATTGTTTGAAAACTTTATACAGATAATTGTTGATAATTTTTCAAATTTCCCGAAATTTTGTGAAGAACTCCTTAAAGTTTTAAAGAAACATTTCTATCTTAACAGTTCAGTCCTGATACTCCAGAAAGATAATATATTTGTTCCTGTATCTTCTATAGGATTGGAAGGGAAAATTTTGAAAGAAATAAGAATGGATTTAAATGATGATTTTGTTCAATATTTTATAAAAAAACAGAAAATCCTCCATATTTCTGATGAGTGCCCAATTGGGATAAAGAATTTCTTGCAGATTTTAAATGGTGAAATAGTATTTCCACTTAAAACTGTAAGAGGAAAACTCATAGGTTTTTTAATTGTTGGAAGTAAAATTAGGGGAGAGTTTGACTTTGGAGAGATATGCCAGTTAAATACTTTATGCGATTACCTCACAATGATGGTTGAAAATATTGCACTTTATAATGAGATAAGTTTCCAAAAGGAGTTCCAGGATAAAATTTTTGAAAATGTCCCTTCAGGAATTATCGGTGTTGATGGAAGTGGTAAGATAATAATCTTCAATAAATCTGCTGAAAAGATATTGGATATAAAAAGAGAAGAGGTTATAAGAAAGGATGTGGAAGTTGTGGGTTCACAGATAGCAGACTATTTAAGGAAGACTTTGAAGTTTAAAAAATCAGTTTCAAGAGAAGAATTTGTTTATATTCCTAAGAATATAATTCTCGGGATAAGCACAAGTTATATTGGGAAAGAGGAAAAAGTTGAGGCTGCAGTTGCTGTATTCCAGGACCTTACTGCTTTAAAGGAATTGGAGAGAAGAAGGAAAGAGATGGAAAAGACAAAATACTGGAATGTTTTATCTTATAGATTATCGCATGAACTTAAAAATCCACTTGTTGCTATAAAAACTTTCTCCCAGATGCTTCCTGAAAAATATGACGACGAAGAGTTCCGCAATTCATTTTCAAAAATTATCCAGGAAGAAGTTAACAAATTAAACGGGATTGTTGAAAAAATAAACAGACTTGCGGAATCAGGCTCAGAGAGTGTAAATTTTGTAAAATTTGATCTTTCTCAATTTCTAAATAATCTGAAGAGAAAATATGAGAAAAAGTTTAAGGAAAAGAAAGCAAAGTTTATTTTCTCAGAAGGGAATATTAAAGAGATTAAAGCAGACCCTCTCAAATTGGAAGAAGCCCTTGGATATATTTTTGATTTTATATTTGAGGATTTAAAAGAAGAGGGCAGTTTAAAATTTTCATCAGTCTTAAAAGGTGAAAATGTTATCATTGAATTTATTGAAAATGGTGGGAAAATACAATTTTTAAATGGGAAGGATATTTTTGTTCCATTTATTGATAAACTTAAAGTAAATATCTCCATAGGTCTTGTTTTGGCAAAGAGAATTATAGAACTGCATGGAGGGAAAATTGAATTTGAATGCAATGAATCTGTAAAAATTTTTAAAATAAAAATCCCATTAAAAAAATGAAGAAAATACTTGTAATAGATGATGAGGAAGGAGTCAGAGAATCATTGAAATTTTCTTTAAAAGATAAATACAGGATTTTTCTTGCCTCTACAGGGAAGGAAGGGATTGACTGTATAGAAAAGGAAAATCCAGACCTTGTAATACTTGATATACTCCTTCCTGATAAAAACGGACTTGAGATTTTAAAAGAGATAAAAAAGATAAATGAGGATATCCCTGTAATCATGTTAACAGCGGTTTCACAGGTAAAAACTGCCGTTGAGGCCATGAAACTTGGAGCAATAGATTATATTACAAAACCGTATGATGTTGATGAACTTTTGATACTTATAAAGAATACTTTTAAAAATCAGAAATTGAAACAGCAGATAAATATTCTCAAAGAGGAAATAAATGAAGAATATCCGGTGAAAAAGATTGTTTTCAGAAGCAAATGTATGAAAGAAATAATAGATGAGGCTAAAAAACTGTCTTTCACAGATTCAACAGTCCTTCTTCTTGGACCAACAGGGGTTGGTAAGGAACTTATTGCAAGAGTTATCCACTACAGTGGCCCGAGAAAAGAAGAGCCATTTGTTCCTATCCATTGTGCTGCGATACCGGAAACACTGTTTGAAAGTGAACTTTTTGGTCATGAAAAAGGTGCTTTCACAAACGCTTTCCAGAGAAAAATAGGAAAATTTGAACTTGCTGGGAAAGGGACAATCTTTCTTGATGAGGTAAGTGAGATACCATTGAGTATGCAGACAAAACTTTTAAGATTCCTTGAAGAGAAAAAATTTACAAG
>Ga0164318_10004189_pt1 | contig 13806 bp, 12 predicted proteins | sample GuaBasSedimGuay9_FD_113734 | JGI IMG/M metagenome (GOLD analysis project Ga0164318, IMG submission 113734) | Subseafloor sediment microbial communities from Guaymas Basin, Gulf of California, Mexico - Guay9, Core 4571-4, 0-3 cm | ecosystem: Environmental > Aquatic > Marine > Hydrothermal vents...
TAAAAAATCGGCCTTGCAAAGAGTCGATTCAAATTTAATGGAAATTTTGCTTTGATAGAAACTCTGGCGCACTGCTATCGTTAGCAATAGAAATTAATTGAGGTTTCTTAATGTGGGGAATGCGGCACAACGCTATTGTGAACCCGAAGTGCAATTCAAATCTAAGGCATGGATGGTGGATGGCAAACAAGTCCTTGAAATTGACATTCCTGTTAGTAAATCAATTCCTCACCGCGCTTATGACCAGCAAAATGAGAATTACAAAGCATTTGTCAGGGTCAACGACCAGAACCTTCTCGCCAATGGTGTGTTGATGAAAGTCTGGAAAAAACGGGAATCCGGTAAAAATATCCATTTTGAGTACTCTGCGGTAGCACAAAAATTGCTTGGACATCTTAAAGACAAAGAACAAATAACACTTGCCGAAACAAAGAAAACAACAGGACTTTCAAAGTTTAAAGCCGAACAGCTTCTATCCGACCTCATTATTCTGGAAATTATCGAAATGCAAATGTCGGAGAATGAAACTATTTTTCGCTTAAGTGAAAAGCAAGCAAAATAAGCGCAGCAAAAACGCTGGCAGATAATTCAATAACCGATTGTTATTCGTCCTGGAAATTTTTAGCTTCAATCAGAAGTGTTTATTGTACTTTCACACGAATGCTTAAGCAAGTCATCCAAGCAAATCCAATCGTATATTTGCCTGATCGAACAAGAGAATACTTTCGTTTTACATTTGCCATCCTGCTTTTTATAGGTGCTGGCATTACTGTTTTCTCACAACACACCCACCTCCGGCGGGTGCTAATAATGAACAAATAATAGAATTACAATACAATTGTATATTTGTACATCAAAAACTAAAACAAAAAAAATGAAAACAGAAAAATTCAAAAATACAAAAGACGCTAAGGTCTATTTAATTGGTAGCGGAATCGCTTCATTGGCAAGTGCCGTTTATCTGGAAAAAGATGCCGGAGTTCCTGGCGAAAATATCATCATCCTTGAAAAAGACAATATAGCCGGTGGTGCCCTTGACGGTATCGGCGATACCGAAAAAGGCTTTGTAGTGCGCGGTGGAAGAATGCACGAAATGCATTACGAATGTTATTGGGAATTGCTTTCGCATATCCCTTCACTCGAAGACCCCAATGTTTCGGTACGTGACGAATCCTATGATTTTAACGAACGTTTCGTTTCTAACGGACAAGCACGTTTATTAAAAGACGGTAAAAAACTAGATGTTTCCAGTTACGGATTATCGAAAAAACAACAAGCCGATTTCCTAAAACTAACCTTTGTTTCAGAAAAATCACTAGGAAACGATCGCATAGAAGACTGGTTTGACGCAGCCTTTTTTGAAACCAATTTCTGGCATATCTGGACTTCGATGTTTGCCTTCCAAAAATGGCACAGCCTTGCCGAAATGCGCAGGTATATGAAACGCTTCATCCATTTGGTTGATGGCCTGTACAAACTGGGCGGCGTAATGCGCACAAAATACAACCAATACGATTCGGTGGTTAGGCCAATGAAAAAATACCTTGAAGAAAAAGGGGTGAAATTTGAATTGGGTAAAGAGGTTGTAGATATCGACTTCAACATAGCGGCCGACAAGAAAACAGCAACTGTTCTTCACATGAAAGACAGTAGCGAGATTGTACTTGGAAAAAATGATTTTGTGTTTTTCACCAATGGTTCGCTAACCGAAAGTACCGACAACGGTACATGGGAAACGCCTGCCAAATTGAAAGGGTTAGAAGAATCAGGCTCGTGGAAACTCTGGAAAAAATTGGCTGCAAAAGACAAGGCATTTGGAAATCCGAATCCGTTTTGCGACCACATTGAATTACAAAAATGGTATTCGTTTACCGCTACCATGAAAGACAATACTTTCCTCGATTATATGGAAAAATTCTCTGGCAATGTTGACGGAACCGGCGGACTTGTTACTCTAACCGATTCCAATTGGTTTATGTCGTTTGTAATAGCACGTCAGCCACACTTCCCAAATCAGCCCGATGACGTGAAAGTTTTCTGGGGCTACGGACTTTATCCCGACAGAAAAGGAAATTACATCAACAAAACAATGGCCGAATGTACAGGTGCCGAAATGCTTGAAGAATTGTATTACCATTTAAAAATTCAGGATTTGATGAAACCCGTTACCGATGCCGGAAAAGTAAATTGTATTCCTGTGGCCATGCCATTTGTTGACAGTTTATTTATGCCACGTACAATTGGCGACAGACCTGATGTTGTGGTAAAGGGAGCAACCAACTTTGCCTTCCTCGGCCAGTTTGCCGAAGCACCAAAGGATTGTGTATTTACGGTTGAGTATTCTGTAAGAACAGCACAGATGGCAGTTTACGGATTGTTTGAAACAGACAAAGAAGTACATCCAATGTACGATTCAGCACACAATCCAAAGTACCTGATTGGCGCATTGAAGGCAATTAGCAGGTAAGAGGAAATAGCAAATCTGACCCGCCGGGTTTTTATCAACCCGTCGGGTCTTTAGCTGACGCACAACTCCGACTGTTTTAAGTTTGCAGCTTATACAAAAGTATTCGTAATACAGGATTAAGTTACAAACTTAATCTAGCGTAGTCGGGTCTTTAGTTTATTTGTTACCCGACTGGTTTTGTAACTTAAACCAAGGCATTCGTAATACAGGATTAAGTTGCAAACTTAATCTAGCGTAGTTATTTGTTACCCGACTGTTTTAAGTTTGTAACTTAAACCAAGGCATTCGCAATACAGGATTAAGTTACAAACTTAATCTAGCGTAGGGATTAAGTTACAAACTTAATCCAGTGTAGTTATAGACTTTATTTGCAAGCAGTGCAAGAGTTTGAGATTTGATTTTTGAGCTTTGGAATTTATTTGTTATTTGTATTTTGAACTTTGAATTTTTGTCACCTAATATATTATTCACAATTTAAATACTAAAACTATGGATTTAACATCATTACTTATTTTTTTGGCCCTTGGGGCAGTAGCTGGCTGGTTAGCCGGCTTAATTATGAAAGGCGGCGGATTCGGCCTTATTGTCAACATTATTGTCGGAATTGTTGGTGCAGTAGTCGGGGGCTGGGTATTCAGTTTCTTTGGATTTGAAAGCACCGGCCTAATTGGCTCAATGATTACTGCAGTTGTAGGTGCAGTTATCCTGCTTGCTATTATCGGATTGTTCAAAAAGAGCTGATTATTTTTCTTTTTGGCGTTGCTGAGAATTTTTTGGAATATTGAATAATTCACCTTTTTGTGAAAAAGATAGTAGGACTTTCTTTTTTACTATTCATCAAACTGAGAATAATTATCTGAACAGTTCTTGTAATTTTCGCTTTAACAAAATTTTACAAAAAGGAGTTGGCAGATGTCAGCCCCTTTTCTTATTTTTGCTGCATAAAATTTATGAGACAATTCACGAAAATAACATTCATTTTACTTTTTGGTTTCCTGATTGGTGGAATCTCCGGATTGTATGCTCAGGAGTTTGGCAGCAATGTGAAGCAAGAAGGCAAAGTAACACTGCAGGCAGAACAAGAGGGATTTAAGCCTGATGTTCGTGTCTCCATTGGTACCTCTTTTTCAAGTTTTGGTCCCGGCTTCAATTCCTTCGGAACTTATATTGCTCCTGAAATTAGTGTGCCGGTTTCAAATAAATTCAGCGTACAAGTTGGATTGGGTTATTCAAGTATGTTTTTCAGCAGTCCGGGAGAAACAATGTTCTCTCAAAATAATTCGCAGTATGGAAGCATTTATATTTCAGGAACCTACCAGGTAAATGAAAAACTGACCATCCGTGGCACAGGCTACAAAACCTTTCTGCTTAATCCGAATAACTTTAACGAAAGCGGAAATGCCAATTTCTATGATTTCAGCAAGCAAGGTGTTCGGCTGGATATGGATTACAAAGTCTCCGATAAGTTTAGAATAGGAATTAGCTTTGAATACCGCGAACAAAATTACCCCGACTTTTACCCTTACGGCGACAATGGAATGAATGGATTTGGGGGCTCCCCCTTTCAACGGAATCCGGCTTTTGGCCCTGGATTTTAATCTTCAGTAAACCTTTTTGATTTTTCTTTGTCTTTATATTGTTCTTGGCGTAGATTTTGTGTAAAATCATCATCAAACCATCAAACCATCAAACAATGAAAAAGACAATCATTTCCATCCTTGCCCTTGCTGCCCTCATCCTTTTTAGCGGCTGCCCGTTCAAAAATAGCTTCAATTATACAGAAGGCGTTTTCCCGGAATCTCCCGTGAACTTTGCTGATGTGAACACTCCTTATGATGACTACAATTCGGCCCTGCCGGAATTGCATGTAGGCCGTAATCTCATCTTTTCATCAAACAGAAAAACACAGGGTGGAAACTACGATATTGTCGGCAAAGACATGCACATTACATGGCTTATGGAAACCGGCGAACTACTTATTGACGATACTTACGGATGGGTTGACAAAGACTATGTTGCACCTTTGTTAGGGCGATTGAATACGTATGGGAATGAGTTTGGCCCCTATGCACTTGGGTATTACCAACACAGCAAAGCAAGCATTTCTAAAAGGATTAATTTAATTACCTATTCAAGTAACGACTCGTCAGACAGTTATCGGTCGCGTATGATTTACCACGAAACCATAAACGAAGGAGATTCTACAAATATATTTGGCCCTTACGATTTAAAAATTATCAACAACAATCTCAATGCACAATATGTTTCATTTTTTGGGGAAGATGCAAAAACAATTAGTATTGGATATTTTGAACCTCATGAACTTACTCAAATGTATTTTCAGGCTGAGGGCGACGGGCAGACAGACATCTTCAAAATCGATATCCCTGAAAACAATGATTTTATTGGGTTTCTTATAGGTGATACCTCCTACCCTGCACAAAAAGTTGAAGAACTTTCAACAGCATCCGAAGACAAATGCCCGTTCATTAATGGGCATGTAATGGTGTTTACTTCTAACCGTCCAGGTGGTTTTGGCGGTTACGATTTGTACTATTCAATATGGGAAAACGGACTTTGGGGATCAGCAATAAACTTCGGTGAAAAATTCAATTCAGCTTATGATGAATTCCGACCAATTACAGTTTTTGCCAGCGGTTTTAAAACCGACCTGATGATTTTCTCATCCAACCGTCCCGAAGGCCAGGGTGGCTTTGATTTGTATTATGTGGGCTTGCCATTTAAGATTTTTGATTATGGATATGTAACAGAATGAAACAGTGACAGAACAATAATTAATCATCACAATGCACTATAAAACCTTATTGAGATGAAGACTTTTATGAGAATAATTTTGAGTGCAGCAATATTGATGTTTATGTTTATTGCTTGTGAAAAAGAAAAGGATGAAGAAAGCATTAATGGAAAAGTGATTAAGCAAACTGATTGCAAAACATTTAAATCCATCATAAACAACGCTGAAGTTGCTGACACCTTAAGTTGCGTAAATTATTCTTTTAATACATCAGAGAATTTGCTCACCTTAAAACACATCAATACGGGTTTCAATTGTTGCCCGGGAGAATTAAGCTGTAAAGTTTCGTTTAACAACGACACAATTATCATTCAGGAATTTGAAGAACAAAATGCCTGTGACTGCAATTGCCTGTTTGATTTGGATATTGAAGTTTATGGGCTTAAAGCAAGAAACTATTATCTGAAATTTATCGAACCCTATCGTGGGGAGCAGAAAAAACTATTCTTCGAAATTGATTTACAAAACCAAGCGGACGGCACACATTGTGTTTTCAGAGATCAGTATCCCTGGGGGATGTTTTAGTCATTGAATTGCGCTAAAAATGCGGATGGCTTTTCTCCCTCTCACCCCATCGCCTATTCGCTCTCTCTCCCACTCGCCTTTCCCTCCAACTCCATAAAAGCAATCCCCTGATCGATATCCTCTTTCATGTCTTTGATGGTTTTTTCGGAAAGCATTTTAAAGAAATCGCCACGAAATATCTGGTAATCTTTGTGGATGGGACAGGGCTTATCGTCGTTGCATTCGTGCAGACCCAATCCGCAGGTATTGAAGAATGCCAATCCGTCAATTGATTCAATAATTTTTAATAAGGAAATTTCCATTGCATTGGCATCCACACAGAAACCACCATTTGGGCCTTTGGCTGAAGAAATAATGTTATTCCGGGCCAATTGCTGCAATACTTTACCAAGGTAATGTTCTGGAAAATCCAAATCCTCGGCTAATTTTTTGGCACCAAAACGCTTATTGGGTGAAGCATTCACAGCAAGGTAAACCAAAGCACGGATTGCATATTCGGATGATTTTGAGAAAACCATTTTTTGAGGTTAAGGTTGAGTGTTGAGGTTTAGATTGAGGTTGTTTGATGTTTGCGTCCAAGTCTTCCCGCGCACAGGCCAATGCTAAGACTTGAAACGGGTGAGACTTCCAACTAAAAACTGTCAACTACCCAATCGCCTCTCTCCCTGCATCAGTAATCAGCTCTGGTGTCCATTCGGGTTCCCAAACCAATTCAACATTTGCTTTATAATCAGGATAATTGGCTTCGACCACCACTTCCACATTTTGCATAATGGTATCGCCCAAGGGGCAGCCTCTTGTTGAAAGGGTCATCACCACATGAATCTCTTTTTTGTCCTCAAGCAAATTCACTTCGTAAATCAAACCCAAATCAACAATATTAACAGCGACTTCGGGGTCCATTACAGTTTTCAAGAGCTCAAATATGGGCTGCTCTTCGGCAGTTAGATTATCTATTTTCATTGTACTTTTTCTTTGTGAAATAAAATTTTAAAAACATTGTAATTGTATAAAACGGCAGTAATGATAATGAAGACTGCGGCTATTTGAATAGTAATGACATTACCAATAAATACGCCAACTATCAAAATGGGCATCCCAATCAGATAAGTATAAAAATGCCAGTTAGCTACTTTATCGGAATACAATTCCTGTGGAAGCGGTACTTTTCCCTTGCCCACTTTTGAATGGTAATATTTAAGCCATATGATAAACGGAAGTGTTTTATAAGTCTGTCCCAAAACCAACGAAGTCAGGAATCCCAGGATAATCGTGATTCCATAAAGCACATCCGTACCCAGATGTAACGCTTGCAGGAACGAAGGTCTGAAAAGGGAAACCAGTCCAAGTAAAATTGTTAAAGCCAGCATAATAAATCCCATAGCCGATAATTTCATCCCTACATCCAATTTCTTGCGAAGCCTTTTACCAAAGGCAATTTGGTTAAAACGAAGGAATAAAATTATCCCACTCACGACCAATAAACCAGACAAAGCCAGCAGCCATTTCTCAGGATAAAAGGAATAAGCAAGTGATAGCAAAACCAATCCGCCATTGATCAGGAAATAAGAATAATTCAGCAACTTGGTTGGCAGCTTGTGAACAATTAAAAACATCGGCATTAATTTGCTGGCCACGCCTATCACCAACAGTAAAAACCAGCCGGCCAATCCCATGTGTGCATGCGTTTTTAGCAATTGCAGATGCGATATCGAAAGGAAATTAAAAGCAAAGTTGAAAACAATTACAAGTCCAAGAATCACAGTCAGCAACAGCCACAAAACGGCTGTAACGATAAATGTATTTTCAATGGTTTTGCGCTCCGTTTTGGCAGCACTCTTTATGGCATTGATGGCAAAAAGAATAATGGCCAACAGTACCAGGCCACCCCCAATTTCCATCCATAAACTATGGCTAAATGTAAAACTCCAAAACGAAGCTGATAAAAGAATAAGCCCTGAGCTAAACAAAGCAAAAGTTGAAATGGCCAGTTTTTCACTGTATAATTTCACTTCCATTACAACCGGAATGAGTTGGTAGAGTGAACCAAAAATTACCATACTGATCCATCCCAAAACCAGTATATGGGTTAAAGCAAGTAGGTGGGGACTGAAAAAATACTGTGCATTTTTTAGGTCTTCCGAAACAAATAACAGCATCACCGACGCTGTTAGAAATGCGAGCGCACCAAAGGCAAAATGAGGCAAAACCACACTTGCCGAAGGGGCGTTTTTTGTACTTAATCCTGCTTGCATTACTTAAAAACGATTAGTTTCAAATCACCTTCCGAAATCTCATTTGAGACCCATTTGTAATTTCTGTCTTTCAACTCGGGCAACAAATATTGGGGAAGCTGTTTGTGATTTACAAAAAGGGCATTGTCTGCATTCAAATGCTCCAGTTCTTCCAAAATAGTTACCATTGGCATGGGCATTTCCAGCTCGCGGACATCAATTTCCTTCATCTTTCCGGAATACTTTTTCAATACTGTATCGTAAGACAATTCTTGTACCGGAACCGCTTCTTCAGCCGTTACCTCAATTGTAGCATCCGATTTCTCCAAATAAGTATGCACTACTCCAGCCTCAGGTCGCTCTGTCTGATAATCGTATCCTTTCTTTTTCAGAATATTCAACAAGGGAATAGGTTCAAACGTGTTGATAATCCGTAATGTATCACTGTCATTTATGGTTTTTAACTTCGCCATAATGGCTTCAAAAGGATCCACACCGCCAGCTAAAATCGGGCGCACATCCAAATCAATTATGTTTTCTTTTCTCATTATTCTTTTATTTTTAGTATTCATACTTTCTTTAAATTCAGAATCTTCTTCACAAAGACAGGCATCCTCCACTTCAAAACCAAAATCCCGCAATTTGTCAATCATCACACAAACCGGAACACCGCCAACCCTTGCAGCATCGGCAATGCTCACCCTTGGTGCCAACATCTTTCTTAATACCGGATTTTTTAGTTTTCTAAAATGCTTATTTATTGACGCAATCACCTCAATAACATCTTCATTTTCATTAATCAGTTTTGAAATCTTTGTATTGGCACTAATTTCCATCTCAATATATTTTCGGCAAATATAAAATATTTTTAAATACCGGATATAAAGATCTTTTAATCTTTTAATAAAATAGTTTTGTCCTTTTCAGGCCTTATCTTCTCGCCTTTTATCATCCTCTCGCCCAATCACATTTTCACCAGCCACACTAACATTCCAGAATTAGTCGTCTGACCACTTTTTGTACAGCCTCATAGTGGTCTGACGACGTTTCAAACCCCTCGCCCCCTCGCTCAGTCACCTTTTATCGCCCCCTCGTCCTCTCTCATTTTATCTCCCCCTCGCCACCAAACTCCCCTCAGGCAACCTTCTTAAAAACCATTGTCTGGCTTTTAGAACAATATCTTTTAAAAAATGCAAAAAAATAAATTCAAGATTTAATATGTTAATTTTCTGTTAATTCTTTTTAGCAAAACACAGATTATTTAAAAAAAACAACAATCTTCGCCGCAAAAATTCAAATATGAAGTTCAGTAACTATCAATACACAAAACCATTAGAAATTAAAAAACAACAATGAAAAAGACATTTTTACTACTTATTACATTTGTGCTGGTATTTAGTTTACCCAAATTGCATGCGCAAAATGATGGTCCACAAAAAGCGAGTTCCTTTGGAAAACTCCAGGGGCCAACTATTGTTCCAAGTATTGCCCAACAAATTAATGACGGCACCTTTAAAGGGGTTAACCCTAATAAAGAAATAAAAGAAGCTCCTCCAAAAAGAAGGGGAGCCAACATGCATATTCCCGGAAAAGGTTTTCCAAAAGGAAGCGATGAATTGCTTCAAATCCAGAAGTCTGCAAACAGGCATCCCGGAAAAGAACCTTCACTGGTATTTGATGCAGCAGTTTCAAGTTACTCCGTTTCCGACGCAACCGGGGCAGTTGGTCCAAACCATTTTATTGGTGCTTGGAATACAAGTTTCAGAATATTTGATAAAGATGGAAATCCTTTAACAGATGAAGCTTCGCTTGGTACATTATTCCCCGGGAATACCATCGGTGACCCCATTGTTTTTTACGATGCCGAAGCGGACCGTTTTGTAATTACCGAATTTGACAGTAGCCCCAATGGATTTAATATGGCTGTCTGCCAGGGTTCCGATCCGGTAAACGATGGCTGGTATATTTACACCACTGGTTTTGGTACGGGAGAGTTTCCTGATTACACCAAATTCTCAGTTTGGTCTGATGGCTATTATGTCACCGCTAATATAGGTGCTACTGACAGGGTGTTCGCAGTTGAACGCGAAGAGATGTTGCTGGGTAACGAGTCGCAATTTGTTGGCTTTCCTTTAACAGGAATTACAACTTCTGGCTTTTACAGTCCACAATTTTTTCATGTTACTGATGACAATCTTCCTGCAGCCGGAAACGCCACAGTTGTATACCTACAAGATGATGCCTGGAGCGGTGTTGACGAAGACCATTTAAAGCTTTGGACAGTAGATGTTGATTGGGAAACGATAGATAACTCAACAATTTCTGCGCCCGTAGAAATTACAACAACCCCTTTTATTTCCGTTTTCGATGGCGGTTCGTTTTCCAATGTTCCCCAGCTGAGTGGCCCCGACCAGGATGTACTTCAGGCAACAATAATGAACCAGGCACAGTTTAGAAAATTCGCAGATCACAATTCAGCAATCTTTAATTTTGTTGTCGACACGGATGGATCAGGAGAGGAAATGGCAGGTATTCGTTGGTTCGAATTACGTCAGGACAACGATGGTGACCCCTGGACAATCTATCAGGAAGGAACCTATACTTCACTCTACGAAGACAAGCACGCCTTTTCAGGAAGTATGGCTATGGATGGCATGGGAAACATTGGCATGGGCTATACGACTTGTAGCGAAAACCACCGTATCGCAATTAATTATACAGGCAGGTATGCTGCCGACCCACTTGGGCAAATGACTGTTAACGAAACACTTATTGCGCAAAGCACATCCAATAATCCCGGAAACCGCCTTGCCGATTATGTGCAATTATCCCTCGATCCTGCCAACGATAAAACTTTTTGGCATATTGCCGAATACTTCGTAAACAGCCAAAGAACAGATGTTGTTGGTGTATTTCAAATTGCATCTGACTTTGCAAACGATGTGGGTGTTGTAAATATTGACGAGCCAATTGATGGTGAGCTGTCAGAAGCCGACACCATTAAAATAACAGTTTTCAATTTTGGTGAAAACGAACAATTCGATACCCCGGTAAATTATCAAGTTGATGGCGGTGCTGTTGTGAGTGAAATTATGGAAGACACATTGGGATCAGGCGAGTCGGCACAATATGTTTTTTCAACTACTGCCGATCTGGGAAATGTTGGCCAAAGCTATCAGATTACGGCTTTCACCAGTCTCGATATTGATGAATTTAATGACAACGATACAATAGTTAAAAATGTTGACTATTTATTCCCCAACGATATCGGAGTAGTTGCCATCAGCACCCCTGTTTCTGGCGTAGGTCTAACGGCTGACGAGCAAGTAACGGTTATCATCAATAATTTCGGAACAGCCGAACAAAGTGATTTTGATATAAGCTATGATCTTGATGGCAATACTGTTACCGAACAAGTACCGGACACTGTTAGATGGAACGATACTATTTCCTATACATTTATCCAAACCGGTGATTTTTCAGCATTCGACACCCATAACTTATCTGCCTACACTTCACTTTTCGAGGATACCGACAACAGCAACGATACCATTACAACTGAAATTGAAAACAGCTTTTGTCAGCCCGAAGCCAATTGTTCAGATGGTGATGGTTTCTTTTTGTTTCAAGTGGGAACCATTGATAATACTACTGCTTGCTCACCCGGTGGATATGGTGACTACACAGACCTTTCAACCGAACTGGCAAATAATAGCATCAACGATTTAACCGTAACAACACATTACGGAAGTCAAAACGTCAAGGTGTGGATTGATTTTAACGACAATTTTGTTTTTGAAAACGATGAAGTAGTTGTCGAGAATTTTGTGATTGCACCCGGTAGCGGCAGTGGCATTTTTACTGAGGTTGTGGATCTGATAATTCCTGAAGGCGTCAACCTGGGACAGCATTTAATGCGGGCAAAATCGAACTATGATTCTGAGGTTCCAGAGAATGCTTGCGAAGGAACCGAATATGGTGAAACAGAAGATTATACTGCCGAACTTGTCCTTTACATCGGTGTTAACGACCTCCCGCTGGCAAACACAAATATGGTCATCCGGTCTTTTGCAAACAATCAGTTCGAAATCTCAATGCAAACTACCGAAACCGACGAAACGCTGATCATCAACCTGCACAATGTCCTCGGTCAGAAATTGGTTGAAAACAGGGTCGCAAACATCAATGGCCGCTACACTTACAATCTCGATTTATCCTATGCAAAACCCGGCGCCTACATTATCCGGCTCGGAAACGCACAATATGGAAAAGTCCAGCGCATTATTGTAAAATAATACAGCAGAAAAATACAATGATAAAACCTCAGGTTGTCCTTTTCATCAGAAAGGATATCTGAGGTTTTATCATTCAACATGTATTCGCTTCCCTGCCGCGGATTCAAGAACTTCGACGCAACACTGGTTCAAGTCTTAGCGCAGGCTGACTTGGACCGATTTCAAACTTCTGTTCTTCCGGCCATCAAACAATCACTTCTAGTTCAATTTGTAGCACAGCCCGTGTGCAATCTGACTTGGACAAACAATCAAACCATCCTACCATCAAACAGTCAAACCATCCAATCCAAACCCTTTTCTTACTTTCGCTCACTTATAAACATTAACACATAATCTTCCCCTATGCTCACAATCATTTCCCCAGCAAAAACCCTCGACATGGAGACTTTGGTAAACAGCAAAATCCAGAGCTATCCGATATTCCTCGATAAAAGCAAGCAACTCGTTGCTATCTTAAAAAAGATGAAAGCCCCGGAACTATCCCAACTCATGGGTATCAGCCCAAAATTGGCACAACTGAATTTCGAACGATTTCAGGAATGGGCTACACCTTATCTTAAAGAAAAATACAGACCGGCAGTTTTTGCCTTCCGGGGAGAGGTCTTTACAGGCTTGAACATCGACACGTTTTCAGAAGAAGACATCATTTACACCCAAAACCATCTACGCATACTTTCTGGATTATACGGATTGCTTCGCCCCATGGACTACATTTTAGCATACCGTCTCGAAATGGGAACAAAACTGAGTGTTGAAAAAAAGAAGAACCTTTATGAGTTTTGGGGAGACGAGATAACCAATAGGTTAAACGAAACTTTAGCGCACCTAAACAATGATATACTCATTAACCTAGCCTCCAACGAATACTTTAAAAGTATCGAGCAAAAAAAACTCAATGTCCGGGTTTTCACCCCTGTTTTCAAGGACAACAAAAACGGCCAATACAAAGTCATTAGTTTCTTTGCAAAAAAAGCACGTGGACACATGCTTCGCTTTATCCTCAAAAACCAGATTTCAAATCCCGAAGACCTCAAACATTTTGAAGATGACGGTTACTATTTTAACGAATCCTTTTCAACTGACAATACTATCACTTTCACAAGAGGATAAATCAAACCCCTTGGATAGCTTTATTCCTGCATGCTTGAAATTCGATTCTATCATTGGTTCAAGTCTTAGCAACAGCCAGTGCGTTGGCTAACTTGGACCTTACACTGTTCGAGTCTTGGCATTAGCCTGCCCTACGGAAGACATTGGACAAGCCATTCAACATACTATATTTCACAGGTTTACCCTGTTCATAACTTTAGGCCAACCATTTGTCATTTCCTATTACAAACATTCTACATTTGCCGCCCGATTCAGACCACGTTCTTTTTATTATTGAATCAAAAAATCATTGCAATATGATTTTTAAAGCTGTAAAAAAAATTATTTTTCAGCGTAACTAAATGAAGTTTAGCCACGTAA
>Ga0164318_10004190_pt1 | contig 13805 bp, 11 predicted proteins | sample GuaBasSedimGuay9_FD_113734 | JGI IMG/M metagenome (GOLD analysis project Ga0164318, IMG submission 113734) | Subseafloor sediment microbial communities from Guaymas Basin, Gulf of California, Mexico - Guay9, Core 4571-4, 0-3 cm | ecosystem: Environmental > Aquatic > Marine > Hydrothermal vents...
GGGGTAGTATTACCGCCTAAGGAAGATATACTCCACAAGATGGAATCGATGATCTTTCATTTCAAGATTATCACGGAAGGCTTCAAAGCCCCAGTAGGTTCAATTTACCAAGCTATCGAATCGCCCAAGGGTGAAATTGGATTCTATATCACTGGTGACGGTACCAACAAGCCGCGTCGAGTACGAGTCAGACCACCAGCATTTGTTAATTTGGCGGCGTTGCCCAAGTTGGTGGAGGGTGGTCTTTTTGCGGATGTGGTCTGTGCCATTGGGTCTATTGATATTATTTTGGGAGAGGTTGACCGATGATCCTGACTGAAGAATCGGTAAGAAAAATCAAGGAGAAGCTGCAGCAGTATCCCCAACCCAAATCGGTTATTCTGCCCGCACTCACAGTCGCCTATCGGCAAGTGGGGTATGTCGATGCCGACATCTATCGCGAAATCTCCCATATCATCAATATTCCAACAGTAGAAGTAGCCGAAGCCGCAACATTCTATACAATGTTTGCCAAAAAGCCACGAGGGAAATACCTCATTCAGGTTTGTCACAATATATCGTGTGCTTTGCTAGGCGCTGATTCGCTGATTGGCTATATTGAGGAAAAGCTCGGCATTAAAATCGGCGAGACGACCGAGGATAATCTGTTTACCCTTGTTACTGTTGAATGTCTGGGGTCGTGTGCCACCGCTCCCATGATGCAGATAAACCAAGATTATTACGAGAAACTGACCAAGGAAAAGGTGGATCAGATTCTTGAAGATTTGAGAAGTAAGGCGTGATGTTCTATTCTCCAGTAAGAACAAATGCTGCAGAAGTAGCCCAAAGTAATAGACTTCACTTGTTCAGATATGTCGAGGATCCAGAGCAGGTAAAAGTTGAGAAATTCGAAGAACACGGTGGATATGTCGCTTGGAAGAAGGTCCTTGCTGAGATGGAACCATCACAGGTGATAGAGGAAGTAAAAAACTCCGGTTTGCGAGGAAGGGGTGGAGCCGGATTTCCCACCGGACTGAAATGGAGTTTTGTCCCTAAAGATTCTCCCAAGCCGCGCTACCTGTGCTGCAACGCTGATGAATCCGAGCCGGGGACTTGCAAGGATAGGGTACTCATGGAGCGCGATCCCCACGCTATTATAGAGGGTATGGCTATAGCTTCGTATGCCATCGGTTGCCATCAGATGTTCATCTATATTCGCGGTGAGTTTGCCCACTGTGCTGACTGCATGGAAAAGGCCATGAAGGAAGCTTATGAGCATGGTCATCTGGGCAAGAACATTCACGGCAGCGGTTTTGATCTTGACATGATTGTACATACCGGCGGTGGGGCATATATCTGTGGTGAGGAAACATCCCTGCTCAACTCCATTGAAGGTGAACGTGGGATGTCCCGCATCCGACCGCCATTTCCGGCTATTGAGGGACTATATTCCTGTCCGACTATAGTCAATAATGTTGAATCACTTGCCAGCGTGCCTCATATCATTAACCATGGTGCTGGATGGTACAAGTCACTCGGGACCGAGAAATCATGCGGAAGCAAAATATTTTCATTATCAGGGCATGTGAAACAACCGGGCAACTACGAAGTGGAATTGGGGTTCTCTCTGAAGAAGCTTATTTATGATAAAGATTATGGCGGTGGTATTCTCGGCGACAAGAAACTCAAGGGCGTAATTCCGGGTGGATCGTCAACGCCTTTCCTGACACCAGACATGATAGATATAAAATTGGACTACGAATCACTGGTGGAGGGTGGCTCTATGCTTGGCTCTGGAGCTGTGATCGTTTTCCATGAAGATACCTGCATTGTTTGGGTTATCAAGAGACTTATTCGTTTCTACCGTCACGAATCTTGTGGCAAGTGTACTCCTTGTCGAGAAGGAACCGCATGGTTGGAAGAGTTGATCAACCGCATCGAAGCCGGACGAGGGAAGCCGGGTGATGTGGAAAAAGTAGAAGAAATCTGCGGCAACATTCTGGGTCACACCGTGTGTCCATTGGGTGATGCGGCCGTGATGCCCATTTTATCAACACTCAAGCTCTGGCGTGATGAATGGCAGTATCACATTGATCACGGTAAGTGTATGGTCAAAACGGATTTTGAATTTAAGTAAGTAATCTATGGCTGATGATATAAAAGACAAAGTAAAGACCGACGTCCCCACTGTAACATTTACAATGGATGGTCAGGAAGTCACTGTTGCCAAGGGCACAACTATTCTGGAAGCAGCCCGGTCTATAGGTATACATATACCAACGTTTTGCTGGCACCCCAAGCTTAAACCTGTGGGATCGTGTCGGATGTGTTATGTCGAAATTGAAAAATGGCCCAAGCTGGCTGTCTCCTGTGTTACTGAAGCAACCGATGGAATGATTGTTCATACCGAGTCCGATAAGGTAAAACGTGGAAGAAGAGCTACTCTAGAGTTCCTTCTGCTCAATCATCCTCTTGACTGTCCTACTTGTGACCAAGGCGGAGAATGTGAACTTCAGAATCTAACCTTCGAGCATGGTATCGATGACAGTCGCTTTGATTTTCAAAAGAATCGTTTCACCAGCGATACTGACAACACTGTTTTCGATGATAAGCGCATTGGCCCGGAGATCATACTCAATAGAAATAGGTGTATTCTTTGTTATCGCTGTGTTCGAGCTAACAAAGAGGCTTTTGGGGAATACGATCTGGGAGTCTATGAAAGAGGAAATATCGCCGAGATAAACGCAGCTCCTGGACAGCAGGTTAATAGCCCGTTCTCGGGAAATCTCCCGGAGATTTGTCCTGTGGGGGCATTAACAAGTGTTGATTGGCGCTATAAAATGCGAGTTTGGCTGGCCGGTAAAACCCCTTCAATATGTCCCTATTCCAGTTCTGGATCTAACATCCTGATTTACACCGACGACAACAAGAATTTGATCCGCAGGGTTACATCCCGTTGTAACGACGACATTGATGATGGTTGGTTATCTGATATTACCAGATATGGTTACCAGATAGCCAACTCTGAGGAACGATTGCAAACACCGCTGATCAAAAAGGAAGGCAAACAGGTCGAGGCTACCTGGGATGAAGCTCTCGAGGTGATTTGTAATCGGTTCAAGGAAATCACGGAAAAGAAGGGCAAGGTATGTATCGGCGGACTGATATCACCTTCTCTTGATAATGCTTCTTTATACTGTTCTTCAAAATTATTTCGGACTGTATTTAATAACAACAATATCGATTTTCGCACTGACTACCGCATGTTGCCCAATAAACCCGACAGCTATTTTGGCATGTTGTGCAATCGCTCTTTCAGAATTACAGATATCGATGATAGTGATGTGATAGTGGTGCTGGGCTCCGATCTTATTCGCGAGCATCACAACGAATATTTACGGATTCGTAAAGCAGTTAATTTTAACAACGCACGTGTGTTTTCGCTGAATCCATACTCAGTAAAATCGGCTGATGTTGCACAAGCTGAGATCGTTTACAATATTGGTACTGATGAAATTATTCTGGTTGCGATTGGTTTGGCTGCAATTGAGATGGGACTTGTCGAACAGGGGTTGGCTCAAGGCTTTAAGGAGAAGGTAAAGCTTGGTTCTCTGGCGGAAGCAACCGAAGTTTGCGGTGTGTCTTCTGATGATGTGAAACTTGTTGCTCGCGCATTGGCTGGAGATGGCAAGGTTAGTGTCATAGTTGGTGAACTGATTACTCGATCTCATGGTCGTGAGGCTGTTGCCTCTGCTCTGTTTAACCTGTCTCGGTTATTGGGAATTGATAAAAAAGGTCAAATGGCAGTGCTTGCTCGATATGCCAATTCCCGGGGGGCTGAGAAACTTGGACTGTTGCCAATCCCTACCGGTGCTCAGGTAGAAATGCTCAAAGCCATGTGGGGTAAGTTCCCGGATGCGGAACCTCAAACGACTGATGCTATGCTGGCCTTGATGCACAAAGAAGAGATCAGCGGTGGACTGGTTCTGGGGGGAAACCCAATCATGCTCTATCCCGATCGACAGTTTATCACCGAAGGGCTGGAGAAACTCGACTTCTTGGTAGCGTGTGATCTGTTTGAGTCGGAAACCACCGAGCTGGCCGATGTAGTCCTGCCTATGTCCAGTTGGGCCGAGTATGAAGGTTCTTATGTGAACCTTGAAGGTTGTAACCAGGTAGCATGTCAAGCCATCAAACATATTGGTCAGTCCAAGCCGGCCTTTGAGATCATTCGTTTGATAGCTGAAAAGATAGGGACTTCGTTATTTGAATCCGATGAACAGATGGCCACTGAGATTGAACAGTTGCTATCATGTGAACCCGACAATGCAACTCCTGATAATTTTGTGGATGTCTTACCATTGAGCGAAGAGGTTGATCCCGACTTCCCAATCCCCTTGTGTATATGTGACGATCCGCACCATACTGGAGCTTTGACTCAGAAAGCACCTTCGTTGACAAATTTTACTGGGGAGGCATACATCGAAATGTCTCCTGATTTAGCTGCCAGACTTGAAGTTTCCGAGGGACAGCCGGTGCGTGTGGAATCGCCGGTCGGTAAAATAGTCATGCCTGTTAAAGTATCGAAGCATATTGACAATGATGTTGTTATTATACCCAGGAATTTCTCGCAAATAAGAGTGACATCATTGCTGATGCGCAAAAAGCGAGTTGATCGAGTCAGGATTACAAAGGTGGACGAGTAGATATGTGGGAAATAGTCATCATATCGTCAATTAAGGTTTTGCTTGTCGTCGTAGCAATCCTGACCGGATGTGCCTACGCAACCTATATGGAACGAAAGGTACTGGGACACATGCAGCACCGCATCGGACCTTTGTATGCCGGCCCTTACGGGTTGCTGCAACCTGTAGCTGATGGCTTGAAGCTGATATTCAAGGAAGATATTGTCCCGGACAACGTTGAAAGAACCACTTATGCGCTGGCACCTCTCTTAGCCTTTGTACCGTCCTTGCTTACCTTTGCTGTGGTACCCTTTGCTGCAGATGTTGATATGTTTGGGTATCGAATCACTGGTGTTATATCCGATCTCAACATTGGTATCCTGTGGGTATTTGCGGTAACATCGCTTGGTGTCTATGGTCTGGTTCTGGCCGGGTGGTCATCAGGCTCAAAATATTCCATGTTAGGTGCTATTAGATCATCAGCTCAGATGATATCTTACGAAGTAGCCTACGGTCTCTCAATCATTGGGGTCATCTTAATAGCCAACACCTTTTCATTGCGCGAAATAGTGGAACAACAGGCAAGTATTACTGACTGGTTTGTCTTCAGACAGCCACTTGGATTTCTGCTGTTTATCACGTGTGCCATAGCTGAGACCAATCGCGCCCCGTTTGATTTGCCGGAAGCAGAATCAGAACTCGTAGCCGGATACCACACTGAGTACTCCTCAATGCGTTTTTCAACGTTTTTCATTTCGGAATATGCCAACATGATTGCGGTTTCCAGCGTAGCGACAACACTATTTTTCGGTGGTTGGCAAGGACCTTTGCTGCCACCGATTTTATGGTTCTGTATTAAAGTGTTCCTGTTCATGTTTCTATATATCTGGCTGCGAGCCACCTTCCCAAGATTCCGTTATGATCAACTTATGGCTTTCGGGTGGAAAGTGCTTTTCCCATTAGCGTTGCTTAACACAATTGTGACAGCAGGTTTGGTTATGCTGACAGATTGGTTGTGAGATAGGATAGTAATGAAAGAAGTCATTAAAGCTGTCGGGCACGTTTTTATTAAGATGCCGCAGGGTTTGTTAGTAACTCTGAAGCATTTGTTTAAGAAGCCAGTGACACTTGACTACCCACGCAAGAAAAAGCCGATGATGCCCAGATATCGCGGTCGCCACTATCTGGAACGTTATGACGATGGCTCCGAGCGATGTGTTTGCTGTGGTCTGTGTGCGGCAGCCTGTCCTGCGGATGCTATCTACATGGAACCGGAAGAGGGTGAGCATGGTGAACGCCGTGCCAAGGTGTATGAGATTAACCTCCTCCGTTGTATATTCTGCGGCTTTTGTGAAGAAGCCTGTCCCGAGGAGGCTATTTTTCTTGGACAGGAGTATGAGTTCGCAGCAGATAAACGAAATTCATTCCTGTGGACCAAGGAAGATATGCTGGTACCTCATCCGCGTAAGGACAATCCCTTTAAGAAGATTATTCGACGGGTGAGAAAAGTATATGGGGTAACGGAGCAATAGTCATGAGTTTGGATACTCTCATATTTGTAATTTCAGTCATAGTGGCCGTTTTCAGTGCTACCATGATGATTGTGCAGCGCAATCCCATAGCATCGGTGCTATACCTGATTGTGTCGTTAGTGGCGCAGGCTGTACTGTATGTCCAATTAGGAGCTCTGTTCCTCGGTTCCATATTGATTATTGTCTATGCTGGCGCCATCTTGGTGCTGTTCCTCTTTATAATAATGTTGCTTAATCTTCGAGGTAATGAAGACCTTGGAGAGAAATCACCTTTAGTGAGTCAGGCGACTAAGTTTATTGTCTCAATTCTGTTCGTGCTTGAGTTGGTGTTTGTAGTGCGAAGTGGCTATGTGGCAGAGAGTATCGCCACTGGTGTAGCTGATACTGGATCTACTGGGTTCGGTTCGGTTGAAGATGTGGCCTTGTTGTTATTTACCCGCTATCTGTATCCCTTCGAGTTGACATCGATTTTATTGTTGGCGGCTATCGTGGGAGCTGTGGTTATGGCTCGACGGGAGAATCGTGATATCCAGCAATCTATGTTTGTAGAACAAACGCCATCAGAAACATTTAAGAAAGGGCAGGGTTAGAATTTTATGGTACCTGTGTCTGCATACTTGATTGTGGCGATAGTTCTGTTTGGCATCGGAACAGTGGGAGTGTTAATATCGCGCAACATGATTGTTATGTTCATGTGTATCGAGCTGATGCTTAATGCTGCCAATCTGGCCTTGATAGCGTTTTCACGTTCGTTGGAAGTGATGGATGGCCATGCCTTTGTTTTTCTGGTGTTGACTGTGGCTGCTGCCGAGGCGGCAGTTGGCCTGGCGATCGTGCTGGCGATATATAGAAACCGAGAAACTATCAATATAGACCGCTTCAGTATTCTAAAATGGTAGGTACGTTGTAGATGTCTGATTACTTGTATCTCATACCGTTGTTTCCGTTGATTGGGTTCCTGCTTAATGGACTACTACTGGGACGTTTGCCGCGAGTGGTTGTCAATATCATTGCCTGCCTGTCGGTAGCAGCGGCTTTTATTATATCGGTACTTGTCTTCTTCGAACTAAAAGCTTTACCGCCTGATGTTCGCGTCATTGAGCAAACACTCTTCACCTGGATTCCATCGGGAATATTGCAGGTCAATTTCGGTCTCCTGCTGGATCCCTTATCAGCGATCATGATTTTAGTTGTGACTGGAGTTGGGTTGATTATCCATATTTACTCTATTGGCTACATAGCACATGATCCATGTTTTGGGCGATTTTTCACCTATATGAATCTGTTCATGTTTTCCATGCTGACCCTTGTCCTTGCGGATAACTTCCTGTTTATGTTCGTCGGTTGGGAAGGTGTGGGATTATGTTCATATCTGTTGATTGGTTTCTGGTACCATAAAAAATCGGCAAGTGATGCAGGCAAGAAGGCATTCATTGTTAACCGCATCGGTGATTTTGGATTTCTGATTGGAATGTTCATTATCTTCTGGGAGGTTGGATCGCTTGAGTTCCGGGTGGTGATGGAACAAGCGCCTGTTGTGTTTATTGCGGGCGGTTCCTTGATAACGACCATCTGCCTGCTTCTCTTTGTTGGAGCTACCGGCAAGTCAGCCCAGATACCTTTATATGTCTGGTTACCGGATGCTATGGAAGGTCCGACGCCGGTGTCAGCTCTTATCCATGCTGCTACCATGGTAACTGCTGGTGTATATATGATCGCTCGTACTAATGTTCTGTATATGCTGGCTCCTGATGCTCTTATGGTGGTGGCTATCGTTGGTGCGGTAACAGCATTTTTCGCAGCCACGATCGCTTTGACTCAGAATGATATCAAGCGGGTACTGGCTTATTCTACTGTCAGCCAACTTGGCTATATGTTTCTTGCCTGTGGAGTGGCGTCCTTCAGTGCTGGTATCTTTCACCTGATGACGCACTCTTTCTTCAAGGCGCTGTTGTTCCTTGGTGCTGGCTCGGTTATTCACGCCATGTCAGATGAACAGGACATGCGACGTATGGGAGGATTGGGGAAACATATCAAAATAACCTATATAACTATGCTGGTTGCTGCACTGACTATTTCGGGTATCCCCGGTTTTTCCGGTTTCTTCTCCAAGGACGAGATACTCTGGAAGTCATTCTCATCACAGCATGGACATCCGATTTTTTGGGTGGTTGGTTTTGTTACTGCCGGACTAACAGCATTCTATATGTTCCGATTAATTTACATGACGTTTCATGGCAAAGAACGCATGGATGAGGAAACGCGCCAACACATTCACGAATCGTCTAAGTCAATGACCATACCTCTGATGGTTCTGGCGGTTTTGTCGGTTGTCGGCGGTTGGATTGGGATGCCGCATATTTTTGGAGTGAGCAATTTCTTCGAACACTGGTTGGAACCGGTTATGGCTGGTGGAAGTTATGAACCAGTCTCTCACGCCTTGGCTGCGGGCGGTGGCGATGTTGGTATGGAATGGGGATTGATGGCTGCCTCAGTAGCCTTGGTGCTCGTTTCTATCTATTTTGCGCGTACCTTTTATAAGACAAAGCCCCAACTGGCGACCGCATGGCGCAAGAAAATGTCAGGTTTACATCAAGTCTTGCTAAACAAGTACTATGTTGATGAATTCTACGGAGCTGTTATAGTCAGACCCTTGATTGTATTTTCATTGTTCTTGTGGAAAGTGGTGGATGTGATCCTGATTGACGGTTTTGTCAACGGCTCAGCCCTTGTTTACGAGGGCGTGTCGGAATCTCTCCGACGTGTTCAAACCGGTCGACTGCGTAGCTATGCTACGTTGTTCGTATTCGGTGTGGTGATCTTGGTAGCATACTTTGTTATGGATTAGGATATGGAAAGCCAGATACTGACACTCGTAACTTTTTTCCCGTTGCTCGGCATTGTTCTCATGCTGGCGATTCCGAAAAATCAGCATGACTCGATTAAGTCGATCTGTTTAATTGTGTCGTTTATCACGATGTTGCTGTCGTTCTGGATGTATGCTATGTTTGATCCGATCGCCAATGGTATGCAATTCGAGGTTGATATCCCGTGGATTACCTCACTTGGAATACATTACCACATGGGGATCGACGGAATTTCACTTTTGCTGATAGTGTTGACCTCGGTTCTTTCTGTACTGGCAATTCTTTCCTCATGGATATCTATCACCAAGGCGGTCAAAGGATACTATATCTCAATGCTACTTCTCGAAGTGGGCATGATTGGTGTTTTCTGTTCTCTTGACCTGTTCATGTTCTACGTTTTCTGGGAAGTAATGTTGGTTCCGATGTATTTCATCATCGGACTCTGGGGGGGTCCAAGGCGTTTGTACGCTGCCATCAAATTTGTCTTGTTCACGATGTTCGGCTCATTGTTGATGCTAGTTGCGATTCTGTACCTGGTGTTTGCCTACCAAAGTTATTCCGGTGAGTATTCCTTTGATATGTTAAAGATGATGGAATTGCCGATTGCTTATGGGCCGCAACTCTATTTGTTTGGCGCCTTTGCTCTGGCCTTTGCTATCAAAGTACCATTATTCCCATTCCACACGTGGTTGCCAGATGCTCATGTCCAAGCTCCTACTGCGGGTTCTGTCATTCTGGCTGGAGTGCTGCTTAAGATGGGCACCTACGGATTTGTGCGGATTTGTTTACCAATATTCCCTGAAGCTACAGTTGCATATCTTCCATATATATGTGTTCTGTCACTTATTGCTATCATCTATGGTGCGTTAGTGGCTATGGTGCAGAAAGATGTCAAGTCTCTGGTAGCATTCTCGTCGGTGTCGCACATGGGTTTTATAATGCTTGGGATATTCGCCCTTAACCTGCAGGGGATCGAGGGGGCCGTGTTGCAGATGATCAATCATGGGGTGTCTACCGGAGCATTGTTCTTAATAGTTGGAATGATCTATGAACGTCGGCATACACGTTTGATAGAGGAATTTGGGGGTCTTGCTAAAGTAATGCCGGTTTTTGCAACTTTCTTTATGATAACTACACTGTCGTCTATCGGGTTACCGCTGACTAACGGATTTGTAGGTGAATTCCTTATACTGCTTGGGGCTTTCAAGGCTAATACTGTCTATGGTATTATAGCCGCCAGTGGTGTGATTCTTTCAGCATGTTACATGTTATGGATGTACCAAAGAGTTATTTTTGGAAAAGTGACAAAGCCTGAAAATGAGAAGCTGAAGGATGTCAACTGGCGAGAAAAGCTGATTCTCATTCCTCTGGTACTGATAATATTTTGGATTGGTGTTTACCCCAAACCGTTACTTGATAGAATTGAGCCTGCAGTTAAGCAGGTGCTGACGTATGTAAGCAAAGCTACCACAGTGAATATAGGCGAAGGTATTCAAATCGATCAGGCTCGAACAACCGATGAAGTTGAAATAATCCTTGGCGAAGTTGATCCCGTTAAAGTCGGTTCGGAAGGAATGGAAGAATGAGTGGTGTTATCATTTATACCAAGGATGGTTGCCCGTATTGTGCAGCAGCTAAAAAACACTACACGGAACAGGGAATAATTTTCGAAGAGATTAATATTTATCAGACACCATCTGCGAAACAGAAAATCCTTGAGCTTACCGGGGGAGAGGCGATGGTGCCGGTGATTGTAGATAAGGATGAAATTAAAATCGGCTTCGGTGGAGGCTGAGGTTTTTAGAGTTCAGGCGACGGTCGTCGCTTGCAGAAACTGAGAGATAATGATAGACTATACGTCCGCTGGAATAGATTTCGGATTGATCGCACCGGAGATTGCGTTGCTGGTAACAGCCTTTGTTATCCTTCTGATTAGTTCCATCAGGAGACTCAATGCTTTTCCCATATATATAGCGTTCATCGGGTTAGTGGTTACGTTGGCACTGAGTATCCAGCAGTGGAGTAATCAGGAGTCGGGATTTTTTGGTATGATTTCGTGTGACAACTTCGGTATTGCTTTCAAAATCCTTTTCTCGGCTACGTCGTTGTTGGTTCTGTTATTAGGGTATCGCTATATGATAGCCCGTGGGATTGACCGACCGGAGTACAGCGCACTGTTACTCATTTCTACAATGGGTATGATGGTCATGGCTAACACGACCGATTTAGTAGTGATGTTCCTTGGCCTCGAAATAATGTCTGTGCCGCTCTATGTTATGGCTGGTTTTGCCCGACGGTCACTGCGCTCAAATGAAGCCGCTATTAAGTACTTCATGATGGGAGCCTTTGCCAGTGCGTTTCTTTTAATGGGAATCGCTTTCGTCTATGGCGCTTCAGGAACTACTGAGTTGCGTCGTATCGTAGCCGATATAAGCTTTATTTCGAGTCGACATGGTGCCTACATCTATGCTGGTGCAGCTTTAATCCTTGTCGGATTTGGATTCAAAGTGGCTGCTGTGCCATTTCATAGTTGGGTGCCTGATGTCTACGAAGGCGCTCCTACTCCTGTAACTGCCTTTTTCTCAGTTGCTCCCAAGGCAGCCGGATTTGCAGTCATGCTGCGTATCTTTCTGTTTGGCTTTGCCGATCTCGAAATACTCTCCGATGTGTTCTGGGTGTTATCGGTTCTTACTATGAGCGTTGGTAATATCCTGGCTCTGCGACAGGGGAATGTCAAACGTCTCCTTGCCTATTCTTCCATTGCTCATGCCGGTTATATCATGGTGGCGCTTGCGGTTGGAGGTGAGGAGGCAGTGTCGGCAGCAATTTTTTATCTGGTAGCCTACACGATTTTCAACCTCGGTGGCTTTGCTGTTGTCACGTTGCTTGAGACTCGCTCGGGATGCCGGTCGAATTTCTCCGAACTTCCCGGTCTGGCGGCTACTCATCCATATCTCTCAGCGATCCTGGCGTTGTTTATGCTCGCATTGGGTGGGTTCCCACCCACGGTTGGTTTCTTAGGAAAGTTCTACCTTTTTGCAGCCGCAATCAAATCTGGATATATCTGGCTGGCAGTGATTGGAGTGATGAACTCATTTTTATCTGTATATTACTATCTACGAGTAGTTAAAGCTTCATATTTTGAAACTTCTGATGAACCATTTACTCCGGTGTCATATACACCTGCCATTGTAGCTGTACTGATAATAACAGCGGTTGGTACTCTGGGATTGGGCTTTTTCCCTCAACAGCTTCTTGAGTTCTCTCGTTCAGCTATCTTTGCGTTCTTATAATAGTTACGCAGAGAAAGAAGAAATATGGGGACAGATAAAAAGAGGCTGTCTCGAAAATCGCATGCGATTATTCCCGACTTTGTGCGAATCAAGTCCCATCTAAACATCTGTCCCCCCAATAAATATACAATGTCGGGTTAGTTAAAAGAAACCCAACACATCACTAAATCCCCGGTAGATTGAAACAGACCACCTTCGGCTCGGTCATCTCCTGAAGCGAGAACTTCAACCCTTCCCGACCAAGCCCGGAGTACTTCACACCGCCGAACGGCATGGAGTCCAGACGATAATCAGTGGATTCGTTTATCATTACACCACCACAATCCAGTTCATAAGCGGCTTTGAAAGCAACCTCGATATTGTTAGTGAAAATCGCTGCCAGTAACCCATAAGGTAGTGAGTTGGCCTCTTTGATTGCCTCATCAAGATCGTCAACCGGATACAGGTTTACAGTCGGGCCGAAGACCTCTTCGCGATGAATGATCATATCTGGAGTAACTTTCTCCAATACAGTTGGCTCGTACAAGGCTCCCTTTCGTTTCCCACCTGCGAGAAGGGTAGCGCCTTTTTCGATTGCTTCATTGATCCAGGTCTCGACGCGCTTCGCCTCAGTCTCGGTAATCATGGGACCCATGTCGGTTGCTTCGTTCATCTTGTCGCCGATCTTGTATTTCTTCGTAAGTTCGACAAAACGGCTCTTGAAAGTATCGTAGATATCACGATGCACCAACAGCCGTTGTACCCCGATGCAGTTCTGACCAGCCGCCCAGAAAGAACCGGAAACACAAGATTCAACCGCGAGGTCGAGATCGGCATCTTTCCAGACAATAACCGGCGAATTGGAACCAAGCTCCATACCGATTTTCTTGATGCCAGCCTTAGAGACAATATGCTTACCAGCCTCAACCCCCCCTGTGAAAGAGATCATCCGCACGCGATCATCGCTGACCAGCGGATCGCCTATTACTGAGCCAACTCCGGTTATGGCTTGAATAGCCTGTGGCGGTAAGCCAGCCTCAACAAGCACTTCGACGAGCTTGAGAGCCGATAAAGGCGTTACTGTGGCTGGTTTGAGAATCACCGAGTTCCCTGCAGCAATCGCCGGACCCAGCTTGTGGGCAACGAGATTGAGCGGGTCATTAAACGGAGTAATCGCCAGCACGACACCAATCGGAAAACGGTAGTAGTAGCCACGGCGTTTCTCACCACCAGGGAAAGAATCCCAAGGAATAGTCTCACCGAGAATGCGTTTAGCTTCCTCGGCTGAACAGGTGATAGTATTGACACACCGCGAAGCTTCTCCTCTCGCTTCCTTGATTGTTTTGGAACCCTCGCGGGCGATTACAGTCGCGAACTCGTCCAGACGATCAGATATGAGGGCGGCAGCTTTAAAGAGAATCTGTGCCCGGTCGTAAACGGTCATCCTCTTCGTGACCTCGAACCCCTTGA
>Ga0164318_10004191_pt1 | contig 13804 bp, 14 predicted proteins | sample GuaBasSedimGuay9_FD_113734 | JGI IMG/M metagenome (GOLD analysis project Ga0164318, IMG submission 113734) | Subseafloor sediment microbial communities from Guaymas Basin, Gulf of California, Mexico - Guay9, Core 4571-4, 0-3 cm | ecosystem: Environmental > Aquatic > Marine > Hydrothermal vents...
AAAAAGGAAACGCAGCAAGCTGCGGGGAATTAAACCATAGATCCTTCGACTCCCTTCGGTCGCTCAGGATCAATTCGGCTATAGACTTTTTCTTCGAAAAAGTCTAAGTCTCATTGATTAAACAGGATGCTGAGCCTTATACATCTTCTTTATCTTTAAAAGCTGAGGCCTTATCTTTAAACGGGTAAAGAACGGCACCCTGTCAATAAATACCACTCCGTTTATATGGTCTATCTCATGCTGTAAGATTACCGCTAAAACACCTTCAGCCTGTAAATCAATGCTCCGGCCTGAATCATCTAAGTAGTTTACCCACACCTGCCTGCTGCGCTTTACAGTTAACCCCAAACCCGGGAAACTCAAACATCCCTCATCAAAAAGAATCTTCCCCTTACTCTTAAGAATTTTAGGATTAATTATCTTATAGAGTTTCTCTTTTGTTTCAATAACAATAAGGGAGATATCCAATCCGGCCTGATTAGCGGCTAATCCCACTCCGTCTTTTCTCCTCATCATATAAACCATCTTGTCAAGATACTGACGGATATGAAAATCAATTCCTTTTACTTCCCGGCATTTCTTTTTCAATAAAGGGCTTCCGTAAAGCTGTAAAGAAAGTTTATTTTCTTTCATCAGTAAATCTCTTTAAAAAAGTTTGCTGTTCCTAAGGAGTTTCTTTGATACGGTTATTATCATCTAAGACAACCTTTTTAGGTTTAAAAGAAGCTGCTTCTTTGTCTTCAATTAAGCAGTAGGAAAGGATTATTACTTTATCTCCCGCAACCCCTAACCTTGCTGCCGGGCCGTTAAGGCAAACTTCTCCCGTCCGGCTGCCTTCGATGACATAAGTATAAAATCTCATTCCGTTATTTACATTTAAGACTTCTACTTTTTCACCCGGAAGAAGGCCGGCAGACCGGATAATATCCTTATCAATGGTAATACTGCCTTCATAATAAAGCTCAGTTTGAGTAACAACGGCATATGAAACTTTTGATTTAAGCATTTCACGCAGCATGTCCTTCTCCTATTATAATCACCAGATATAAATCTTAGGTGTTATTGTACATATACATAGCACCATCATTTCTTCTTTTTGATAGACTTGTAAACAAGGCGGGCAATCATCAATTCTTCGTTAGTAGGCACAACTAATATCTCAGGCATCTTTTTCAAAAACTTTCTTAACCCTGAAGTTATCTCTTTTATAAATCCGGGATTGTTTTCTCCAATACCGGCAGTAAAAACAACGGCATCCGCCCCGCCTAAAACTCCTAAATAAGAAGACACATATTTCTTTATCCGGTAAACAAACATTTTCAATGCTAACTTAGCCCGTTTATTGCCGGCGATGCTTTGAGACTTTATCTGCCTCACATCATTGCTTATACCGGAAATGCCTAAAAGGCCGCTTTCCTTATTCAGTAACTCATCAATTTCATCAATGCTTAAATTGAACTGCCTTGCCAGATAGAAAATAACAGCCGGGTCAATATCTCCGCAGCGGGTGCCCATAATCAGGCCTTCTAAAGGAGTAAATCCCATAGAAGTATCAACGCATTTCCCCCTATCTACTGCCGAGATGCTGCATCCGTTGCCCAAATGAACGGTAATAAGCTTTACTTTGTTTAGGGGTTTATGCAAAATACGGGCAGCCTTTTCAGCAACATACTGGTGAGATGTCCCATGAAAACCGTACCTCCGGATTTGGTTCTTGGTGTAAAACTTGTAGGGCAAAGCATATAAATAAGCGTATTCAGGCATTGTTTGATGGAAAGAAGTATCAAAAACAGCAACCTGTTTTATATGAGGAAGGATTTTCTGGCAGGCTAAAATGCCTTCTAAATTGGCCGGATTATGTAAAGGGGCTAATTTTATATCTTTCTTTATCTCAGATATAACCGATTTGTTTATTACTACCGGTTTTGTAAATTTTTCTCCTCCATGGACAACTCTGTGGCCTATGGCTGAAATCTTATCAATCTCAGTGCCTAACTTGTCAAAAACTATCCTTACTGCCTGATGGTGTGTTTTAATCTTAGAACCTGCTTCTCCTATCTTCTCTACAAGGCCTTTCTGCAAAAGGGAGAACGAAGGAAGGGCAAATAGCTTGTATTTTATAGAAGATGACCCGCAGTTTATGACTAAAATTCTCATTCTGCTATGCTTTCTTCTGCGCCCGGACAACCGTAATTGCCGCGCAGTCTACAATGTCTTCAACCGAACACCCCCGTGATAAGTCGTTGCAAGGCTGGTTGACGCCTAAAAGGACAGGTCCTAAAGCGCGGGCGTTTGCCAAACGCTGAGTCAGTTTGTAAGCAATGTTTCCGGCATCAAGGTTGGGAAAAATTAAGACGTTAGCTTTACCGGCAACAGGGCTTGAAGGAAGCTTCCTTTTAGCTACATCGCTGTCTAAAGCAGAATCCGCCTGAAGTTCTCCGTCAACTAAAAGAGTCGGCACTTTCTCCTGAGTAATCCGGGTTGCTTCTTTGACTTTATCTATCCACCTGCCTTGAGCAGACCCTTTTGTGGAAAAACTTAGAAAAGCCACTCTCGGGTCTATTCCTAAAACTTTCTTGGTAAAACGGGAGGACGATATGGCAATTGAACTCAACTGCTCAGCGGTAGGATAAGGAATAATTCCGCAGTCAGCATAAATAAAGACTCCTCTTGCCCCGTAATTACAGTCAGGGACACTCATAATAAAACAGCTTGATATCAAATTGAGTTCCGGGTCTAATTCTAAACAGCGCATTGCCGCCCTGGCAACAGCTGAGGTTGTATAACTGGCACCGGCTACAAACCCATCCATTCTCCCGGTCCGGACAGACATTGCCGCGTAATAAAGAGGATCTTCCATTAACTCCCTTACTTCTTCAAAACTGTAACGGTTAGGATACTTTTCATAATAGATATTGGCAAATTCTTCCTGCAATTCCGTTTCCATCTTATCCTGAGTAAGCAAAAAAGGAACAGCTATTCCTTCAGCTTTTATAATTTCATAGGCTTCTTTTACTCTTTCATCCTTGCAGTCGGGAAAAACTATTTTTTTGGGTTCTTTCTTAGCCTGTTTTTTTATTTCATCTATAATCCAGCTCATACCCCTCCCTCTTTATCTAATGATTCGTATTGTCAAAAGTTTAATAACCAATAACCAAGATAGAAAGAAAATCCAAAATCCCAATATTACCAATACTACCAAATAAACTCAAAATCCAAAAATAAGAAGAATCAATATCCCTCTCTTTTAGATTTGGGATTTGGAATTTGGGATTTATTTTGAATTTTGTAGTATTTGGATTTGGGGGTTATCATTTGGTAATCTTGGTGATTATTTCTTTTAAAAACAATTATTTCAAAGTCAAGTCCTCTTTGCTTTAAAAAAGCTTTGCATCAAATCAAGACTTTTATCTTCTAAGATTCCTGAAACTACATCCACTTGGTGGTTTAACCCGATTTTGTTTATGTCTATTACTGAGCCGAATGCTCCGGTCTTAGGCTCAGAAACTCCGAATAATACTCTGTCTATTCTCGATAAAACTATTGCATCAGCGCACATTAAACAAGGCTCAATTGTAACATAGAGAGAACATCCCTTCAACCATTTACTTTGTAAATAACTCTCCGCCTGAGTAATGGCTATCATTTCGGCATGAGCTGTGGAATCTTTGAGTTTCTCAACCTGGTTATAGGCTTTGGCAATAACTTTATTCTCATAAACTATAACACATCCTATAGGAATCTCATTCTCATCAAAAGCCCGTTCAGCTAAGGATAAAGCCTTGCCCATATAATAAACCCATTTTTCGTAATCAGGCAGGTTTTTGAGGGACATTCCTTTTAATACTTAAAGATATAACTTATTTAATGACTGAAAGCAAAGATTCAACTATTTTAGGGTCAAAATGTGTCCCGCTCTCTTTCTTTATTATTTCTAAAGCCTTTTTCTTTGAATAAGCCTTACGGTAAGAGCGGTCGGAAATCAAAGCTTGATAAACATCGGCCAAAGCTACAATTCTTGCGGATAAAGGTATTTCCTCCCCTTTCAGACCGTAAGGATACCCTTGGCCGTCATAGCGCTCATGATGATGAAGCACTGCCGGCAAAGAACCTGAAAGAGCATGGATAGACTTTAAAATATCTGCCGCAATCAAAGGGTGTTTTTGCATTTCTTCCCTCTCCTTTGCCGTTAAATTGCCCTTTTTAGACAGGATCTCCTCCCTGATGCCAATCTTTCCTAAATCATGAAGGATTGCCGCGTGTTTTATATCTTCTATTTCCTTCCTGGAAAGATTCAGTTTTTTGGCTATCTTTTCAGCAAACAAAGCAGTCTCTTCTACATGGTGGCCGGTATATTTATCTTTGGCCTCAATTGTCCTGGCAAACCCGTAAATCATATCAATCAGGCCTTGGTTTACATTCTCATTGAGACGGACAAGCTTTGATTTCAAAATACTAAGGTTCTCCTCTTTACTTTTTAACTCTTCGCTTCTGTGGTAAACAAATATTCTGTCCTTCCTCTGCCTTGCTATTTTCAAGGCTGTATTAGATGCCTTGACCAGCAGAGAATAATTTTTTATTCCTTCTGTCGGATAAGAAGCTATGCCTATATTGACTAATAGCTTAAGGCTCTTAACTTTTATCTTAACCCTTAGCTTCCGAATAATGTTCTGCGCTTTTACAGCAAACTTTTCAGCTGACTTGGAATCTGTCTCCGGTAATATAAGATAAAACCTGCCTCCGCCAAAACGGCAGATTATATCGTCCTCTCTAACCTTAAGCTTTAAAAGACGGGCTAATTTAACAATAATCAAATCAGCGGATTTCTCTCCATAATCTTCATTAATCTTCCCAAAAGAGTCTATATCAATCAAAACTATAGATAAAGGAAGAATGTGCCGTTTAGCCCGTTTCAACTCTTCTTTAAGCCTCCTGATAAAATAACGGTAATTGTAGCTTCCGGTAAGAGGGTCTATTAATTCCCGGGAAGAAATCTCATCCTTTAAGCTCTTAACTTTCTCTTCCAAGTCCCGCATAGAATAAAGCTTGTTCCTATAGTTTTTAAAGAAATCAATGTAGGCCTTTATTTCTTTAAAAGTAAAAGGTTTTTTAATATAGAAAGTAGCCTCTCTGCTGATAAAAGAAAGAGATAGGCTAAGAAAAGGAGGGCTTGCTGTAAGAATTAAAGGGATGAATTCGTCTCTCTTTCTAATCCTCTGCATGCTTTTTTTCAAACTGCCTGTTCTCCCCGCGTTAGACAGGTCGGAATCAATGTCAAAAAGCACAAGCAAGGATTCTTTTCTTTTAAGAAATTTCTCCATAGCATAGAGAGAAGAAAATATCTTAAGAACCATATCCTGCCGAAAAAAGATATGTTTCAAGTCAGAGAAAGCTTTCTTATCTCTGGAGAATAAGATAATGTAATTCTTAGTATTCATATACACTATTTTATCCTAAAAATATAGTTTTAAAAGAAAAATCGGGAACGGACTATCTCATATAACCCGGCTGAGAATATCTTTTAAACTTCCATGTATTATTTTAGAAGAAGTTATATATCCTTTTGTATTGGGAGTAACTGCTTCTCCTTTTAGCCCTGAGAATACACCGCCGGCTTCTCTAATAATAGAAACAGCTCCGGCGAAATCCCAGGGTAAATCATGGAATTCCACCGCGAAATCAAGCTTGCCTTCAGCTATGTAAGTAAGCTGACGGACAGAAGACCCTAACATCCTGATATTAAAACAGTCAGCCGAAACTTTCCCTAAAGCTTTAAGCATAATTTCCGGTGAATAACGGATACTGGAATCAAACGAACCTGAAGCTTTCTTGATATCGCTGACTTCTGAAACATGTATGCTTTTACCGTTTTTGAACGCGCCCTTACTGTCTTGAGCCCAGTAGAGTTCTTTATCTTTAGGCATATAGACTACGCCTAAAATGAACCTGTCTTTATGCCACAATCCTATAGATACCCCAAAAATATCAATAGAGCGGATAAAGTTATGGGTCCCATCCAAAGGGTCAATAATCCACAAGTAACCATCCTCACTTTCTTTAGCGCTTCCTTCCTCAGCAAGTATTCCATGTGAAGGAAATCTTTTCAAGATAGCGGAAGTTATTGATTTTTCGGCTTCTTTATCTAAATTGGTAACTAAGTTCCTGTCCCCTTTAGAAACAATCTCGGTTATGTTTCCGAAATTTGAATACAGAAAATCCCCGGCTTCAACCGCGGCCCGTTTAGCTGTTTCTATCATTTTTCTCCTGCCTTGTTTATCCCGTTAGAGAACAAAGTTCTCTAACGGGGTTTACCAAAAACAGATTACAGAAAACAGATGACTGAATACAGAAGACAGATTAACGCATTGTTAAATGGTTAAACTGTTAAATTGCCAAATAGGCCCTCAGACACTCCGTAAGTGTTTGTAGGTTATTCTTACGGAGTGTAATTAGCGTTATTAGCGTTATTAGCGTTATTGACTTAGCGTAATTAGCGTTTCTGCCACTTGCCATTAAATACTGTACTTTACAAAGGTATTTCTGTCAAGCAGGAATCCGCTAAAACTTTTTTATCTGTTTAGGCCGGGACGGAGAGATTTTAGATATTTGAAATAATCAGAATCTGTAGTCAGGATTATCCGGGAATCTTTATTTAAACTTTCTGAATAGGCGTCCAGAGATTTCATGAAAACAAAAAACTCAGGGTTTTTGCTGTAGGCTCCGGCATATATTCCCGTCGCCTTTTTATCAGCTTTTCCTTTTATCTTTTGGGCATCCTTATAGGCTAAGGAAAGTATAGTCTTGAGTTCTTTGTTTGTTTGTCCTTCTATTTCCTCTTTCTTCCCCTTCCCTTCAGAACGATACTGTTCAGCCGCTCTCATGCGTTCAGAAACCATACGGTCATAGACTTTTCTCCGGACTTCTTCTACATAATTAACCCGCTTTATCCGAACATCCACCAAATCTATACCATACTGAGGGACTAATTCTTTAGCCTGTTTCAAAATGGCCTGGCGGAGTTTTTCCCTTCCTTTTTTTATTTTTTCTAAGGCCTCTTTTTCAACAAATCCTTTCTTGGAAATAATGTTCTCTTCCAAAAGCCGGTTAGATGAACGGACAATCTCTACCAGATTATGCGAAGTAACCAAATCCATAACCGCTGAGCCTATAATGTTATCTAATTTAGCATGGCCTCCCCTTTCATTATATACTGACTGGTAGAACCTAAGAGGATTGGAGATTTTCCAACGGGCAATGGTATCTACCCAAATATATTTTTTATCTTTAGTGGGAATTTCTGAAGGGTCGCCATCCCATTCCAAAAGCCGCTTGTCAAAGTAAGTAATTTTCTGGATAAAGGGTATCTTTAAATACAATCCGGCTTTCTTTTTAGCTGTCCCTATTGGTTTTCCAAACTGGGTAATCACCGCCTGTTCATACTCATTAACCACAAAGAAAGGGCTGCCGGAAAATATCAGCAATAAAGCTCCCATAACTAAAATAATAAGTCTGTTCTTACTACTCATTTTTATTCAAATTTAATAAAGGAAGAAGCCCCTTTTCTTTAGGATCAATGATATATACTCTTCCGGCTTTCTTAAAAATATCCTTCATTTTATCAATATACATCCTCTCTAAAGTAACGTCTTTCGCTTTTTCATAAGCTAAGAGGACTTCTTCAAACCGGACAGCGTCTCCCTGAGCCCTATTCACCGTTTCATTAGCGTAGCCTTCAGCTTCACTGACAATTTTCTTAGCTTCTCCCTTAGCTTTGGGTATCTGGCGGTTATAGATCTGCCAGGCCTGGTTTATCATCTTTTCTCTTTCCTGTTTCGCCTGGTTGACTTCATTAAAAGCCGGCTGGACAGGTTTTGGAGGATTAACATTCTGAAGCTTTAAAGTAACAATCTTTACCCCGCTTCCGTATAAATCTAAAAGGGACTGCATTTTCTTCTGAGCTAAAGTATTGATTTCCAGCCTTTTTTCAGTCAAGATCTCGTCAAAAGAATAATCACCTATTATCTTGCGGATAACTGATTCGCTTATATCTCTCAAAGTTTTCCTCTGGTCCCGGATATTAAAAAGATACTTAACCGGGTCATTTCTCTTAAACTGGACTATCCACTTTACTTCAAGAATGTTCAAGTCCCCGGTAAGCATTAACGATTCATCGTCATAATTCTTAGGAGAATAAATACTTTTTACACCGGGAACAAGTGTCCGGTAGCCGAACTCTTCGGTATCAATCCTGTCAACCGGGACTTTATTTACTTTTTCAAGTTTAAAGGGGAGTTTAAAATGAAGGCCAGGGCTGGTGACTCTCACAAATTTGCCGAACCTCCGCACTACACCTACTTCATTAGGGCCTACGGTATAAAACAAAGTGGGTATAACAGTAATTAGAAGAATTAGGACAATTACAGGAAGGATGGCTTTAAAAGAATTGCCTTTAAAAATCTTCTTACCTTTATATATTATATCTTCGGGTGTTACGTGTTCAAAATCCATAGCGGATTGATTGTAACATCAGTTAGATAATTGTCAATATCTTTTCTTATGAAGTTTGTGTCAAGTTTTAGTAGGTAGTTTTTTAGCGGCCTTAAAAAGTTAAGGTATCAGCGTCCACTTACCCGGCTATTACTTGAGTATTTTCTATAACCCCGCAACTGTCAGTGCTTTTTCTAACAATGTCCACGCCTTTTTTTATTTATCGGCAATACCTCTCAGAAAAATTGCCTCAGGTTCCCCTTTAAGGCCATTCAAAAGAACCAAGCCATATTATAATACCCTTTCAAAAAAGCTTTTTTCGCCTCCAGAGGGTATTAAACTACCTTACTATATCTTACACTAAGAATGCTGAAGTTCTCTGAATCCCTCATACCCTCACGGGCACAGGCGGGACATTGGAGGCCATATATATATGTTAGAAGATGTTTATTTTTTCTTTAATTTTAGACTTTGATAAACCTTTTTCCGATGCTCTAAATTTATAACCATTATAACCAATTCATTTTTTATAATTTGGTAAATTATCCGTAAATTTCCAACCCGTTTTGACCGAAGGCCCTTCAGTGGCCCATGCAAAGGTTTGCCTAATAAAGGGTCAGGCGCTATTTCTTCTTCGAGTATTTTTGCGATTTCTTTTTTTGCTTTAGAAGGAAGATATCCGAATTGTTTTCTTGAAGTACGAGTAAAGCAAATAGAATAGATGTTGCAGCGGTTCATTTCTTTTGTTTTCTTCCAACAACATCTTCAAAGGAATAAATTGTACCTTTTTTGATGTCTTTCAAAGATTCAGCAATCGCAAGTGAAACTTTACTATTTTTTAAAATATCTAAAGTTTCTAAAAGCCCCTCGTAATCTTCGTTTCCTAACAGGACAGCTGAATCCTCACCACGATGTGTAATTAGATAAGCTTGCCCTAATCTGTGGGCTTTTCTCACCATTGCTATAAAGTGTGCTTTAGCATTGCTTGTAGTAGTTGCTGTTAAAGTAGTCATTTTGCCTCCTTTTGCCTCCTTTAATGGTTAATTTAAGTAACCGGTCAGCTAATCTGACTATATTAAATATACCATATTTTAAAGGTTTTTGTCAACTTATTATTTCCCCCCCCTTCTAACATAAAAATCAGCCCCGGCGTCATCCCGAGGCTGGATTGCTGGGTTATCATTGAATTTATTTTATAATAATAATGTATTGGCCCAATTTTATTTCATTACGGATATTTTCGGTATTTTTTAATTCTTCGTCAACGATTAAACCATATTCATTTAATTTTATTTTCATATCATTGTTAACTCTCTCGCAAAGATATTTCCACGATTTTTTGAATAAACGGTTATAAAATCCCTTCCAATTTCAGAATAATCGTAATTCTTCAATATTTCTTAAGTCCCCCCGGCCTTATCCGCTTTTCCACGCCTGCGGCGGCTGTAACGTGGTAAACGCGGGGCCGGCCCAAGCGGAGATTACCCTTTAGAATATCCGGGCATATTTTTCTAATGAAAAATATGGATTAAACTACAGCTGTCTCAGCTCTTTTTAAACATTTTTGAATATTTAATAAGTTCGGTTTATTCAGAAAAGAGCGAATTTCCTGTAGATCTTTGTCTTCAAGTAAGTCAGTATCATAAGTTGTACGAAATTCGTAGGGGACTCCGCTATGTTCAATCATCCTGATACTCTTCTTGATATCTTTAATATCGACTTCTACCGCGCAAACCTTATTATACTTTTGGAATGGGCCTTTAATATCCATAGCTATATAATCAATCAAATTGCCCGAAAAGATATTTTGTAAAATCTGAGGATTACTTCCGTTAGAATCAAGCTTAACTAAAAACCCTTCTTTTTTAATATCTTTTATAAAAGGAATTAGATCTTTTTGTAAGGTTGGTTCTCCTCCTGTTATTGCCACCCCATCTAGTTTTCTTTTTCTGCTTCTTAGAAAATCAAAAATATCTTGAACTGGAATTGTTTTAGAAAATAAATGCGGGTAAACAAGCTCGGGATTATGGCAATATCCACACCTGAAATTACAACCCTGAGTAAAAACAATACAGCAAACTTTACCGGGATAATCTATTAAAGAAAATTTCTGGAATCCCCCTATTCTCATAGTTTAAACACCTTTCTGTTTTTAAACTCTTCCTGTTTGCCTTTATTCCACTGATTCACGGGCCTTAGGTATCCTACTACACGGGAATAAACCTCGCAATCTTTGCCGCATTTCGGGCAAATATAATGTTCACCCCTGATATAACCGCAATTAGGACAGATAGAAAAAGTAGGAGTAATAGTAAAATAAGGAAGATGATAATTCTGGCAGACTTTTCGCACTAATCCCTTAACAGCATGATAATTTTTAATCTGTTCGCCCGCGAAAATATGAACGACTGTCCCTCCGGTATAAAGAGTTTGAGTTTCGTCCTGAGAATCTAAAAGCTCAAAAACATCATCGGTAAAATTAACAGGCAGGTGAGTTGAATTCGTATAAAAAGGCTCCGCTCCTTCTTTATACTCCTCTTCATTGGCACATTCAATTTCGGGGGATTTGGTTTTATCCATTTTTGCTAAACGATAGGAAGTTGATTCTGCCGGCGTGGCTTCAAGATTATAATTATTCCCTGTCTCTTCCTGAAATTCTATGAGTTTATTCCTCATAAAGGCCAGGACATCTATCGTAAACTTTCTCCCTTCCTCTGTCCCTATATTTTTCTTTAAAAAATTAAGGCAGGCTTCATTCATCCCTATAAGGCCGATTGTCGAAAAATGGTTTTTCCAATAAGAATCAAATCTTTTCTTTATGTCTCTTAAATAAAACTTCGTGTAAGGATAAAGATTCTTCTCTGTGAGCTTCTCTAAAACTTTTCTTTTTATCTCTAAGCTTTCTTTTGATAAAATCATCAGCCTCTCTAACCTTTTAAAAAAATCCTCTTTTGTTTTAGATAAATACCCGATTCTGGGCATATTAATTGTAACCACGCCGATTGAGCCGGTTAAAGGCGCGCTCCCAAAAAGCCCCCCTCCTCTTTTTCTCAGCTCTCTATTGTCGATCCTGAGGCGGCAGCACATACTCCTCGCATCTTCCGGATTCATATCAGAATTCACGAAGTTCGAAAAGTAAGCAAACCCATATTTACCTGTTGCCTCCCAAAGATATTCCAAATTAGGATTATCCCAGTCAAAGTCTTTCGTCATATTATAAGTAGGAATAGGAAAAGAAAAAATCCTCCCCTTAGCATCTCCTTCCAGCATTATTTCCAAAAACGCTTTATTAAATAAATCCATTTCTTTCTGAAATTTTTTATAGGTATCAGCCTGAGGCCTGCCTCCGATAATTACAGGCTGGTCCTTATAATAGGAAGGAACGGTCAAATCCAGAGTAATATTGGTAAAAGGCGACTGGAAACCTACTCTCGTAGCCACATTCATATTAAACAAAAATTCCTGTAAGGTTTGCTTCACTTCTGAATAAGATAAACGGTCGTAGTAGATAAAAGGGCTTAAAAGAGTATCAAAGTTAGAAAAAGCCTGCGCTCCTGCGCTCTCTCCCTGAAGAGTATAAAAGAAATTCACAATCTGGCCTAACGCGCTCCTTAGATGTTTGGCAGGACTGCTTTCTATCTTACCTGACGCTCCTTTAAAGCCTTCTCTTAATAAATCTCCTAAATCCCATCCGACACAATAAACCGAAAGAAGCCCGAGATCATGGATATGAAAATCTCCAAGCGTATGCCCTTCTCTAACCTCCTGGGGATAAATCTCATTTAACCAATAAACCTTGCTTACTTCTGAAGAAATATAATAATTCAACCCCTGCAGGGAAAAACTCATATTGCTATTCTCATTAACCTGCCAATCCAGCTTTTCTAAGTATTGATTGACCAAATTCACACTCGCCCTTGTCGTTATTTTCCTTAATCTTCTATGCTGTTCGCGGTAAAGAATATAAGCCTTGGCAGTTTTCTTATAAGGAGAGGACAATAATACTTCTTCAACTATATCCTGTATTTCTTCAACATTCGGTTCATGCCCGCCGACGGCCATCTGAGACAAAGTTAAAACTTTTAAGGTAAGTTTCCTCGCAGCCTCAATATCAAACTCTCCGGTATTTTGGCCGGCCTTGGCAATAGCCATAGTAATTTTATGAGGACTAAATTTTTCACGCGAACCGTCACGTTTAATAATTTCAGTAAAGACTATACTCTCCGTCTGCATATACCCCTCCTTTTTTTACAAAAAAACCCCCGCCTTTTCTTAATGAAAAAACGGGGGGCTGCACCCTGATTAAACTTAGACCCCTTTTAACAGATAAACTATTCCACGATAGTTATATCTTCAATTCTCCTGGCAGGTATTCTGACTCTGGGATCAATCTAATCAGTATATCTTCCCGCCTTAATTTATAAAGCAGTGACTTTTTGTTTTAGTTAAAACTAAAACTTAACACTTTTCGTCCCCCATTACAGCACCGGGAGTGTTTCCGGTTTCCCGCCTATCAGCAGGCAGGTCACGGAATTCCCAATTAAGCCTTTTACGGCACCGGAAGAAATAAAAACTATAAAGAACTATTAATGATTATATTGTAACCACTACATTTTGTAAGTCAAGATATTTTTAAACACAATATGTGGTTATTAAACAATCTTTATATATTATTAAGCAGTATCCAACGAATCCGATATTTTTCTCAATCTTTCTAACCCATCTAAAGACAATTCCCAGCTTCCGGCAGAAGCATTAGCGCTGAGCTGTTCGTAATTGCGGCAGCCGGCTATCGTGACAGCAATACCTTCCTGCTGATTAACCCAATTCAAGGCTACTTCAGCAGGATTCTTATTTCTTTTCCGGGCAATATTTTTTATCTCTCCGATTAAAACCTGAATCTTACTCCAATAAGGCTCTTTATAATAAGGGTAGAAGAAACTGCGCGCGTCACCTTTAGGAAAACGCGGAGGATTTATATACTTGCCGGTCAAAATCCCGCCTCCCAAAGGCCCGTAAGCAATCACCCCAATGTCATTCTCCGAACAGAAAGATAATACCCCTTTTTCTATACTTCTGTCTAAAAGAGAATATTGAACCTGCAAAGTAGTTATAGCAGTAATTGATGAAGCTTTTTTCAATAAAGACAAATCAAAGTTTGAGACTCCGATATATCTAATTTTACCCTGCTTTCTGAATTTTAATAATTGGCCTAATGTATCTTCAATAGGAGTATGAGGATCGGGATAATGACATTGGTAAATATCTATAGTCTCAATCCCTAATCTTTTTAAAGAATCCTCCAACTCTTTGGCTA
>Ga0164318_10004192_pt1 | contig 13803 bp, 14 predicted proteins | sample GuaBasSedimGuay9_FD_113734 | JGI IMG/M metagenome (GOLD analysis project Ga0164318, IMG submission 113734) | Subseafloor sediment microbial communities from Guaymas Basin, Gulf of California, Mexico - Guay9, Core 4571-4, 0-3 cm | ecosystem: Environmental > Aquatic > Marine > Hydrothermal vents...
CTGTGGGAGGGCTCTCCAGAGCCCGATTGCATCAGCGTCTGGAGACGATTCCATCAGCGTCTGGAGACGATTCCTACATCTGTTTTCAAGGTAGAATGGAGCCCGTTTTCTGTGAAATTAGCATTTTTCAGCAGAATCTGGGCAAGAGATAGAAAAATCTTTAGAGGGGTTTTTCCGAATCTGGGATTAATCCTATTTATCCTGTCAAAAAATAAAGCTTGAATAGCTACCGATCTCATAACTACTACCACCTATACGAGAGGGACATTATGCAAAGATATTTTTACATCGGGCTGAAGATAATAGCAATCTGGATGATGTTTTCCTGTACCCAAAAAGCCCAAAAGTTTCCTGTGCTAAGCACAGAACAAATTACTCAAATTCAAATGCAGATGCGCCAGTTACCTATGCAACCCGTGCTTAAAGATGAGGTGGGAGTAATCGAAACCAAATTCGGCAAGATAGTCATTGAATTTTTTCCTGAGGTTGCCCCTCAACATTGTGCCAGTTTCAAGAAATTGGCCAATCATGGATATTTTGATGGTGTGCTTTTTCACCGGGTAGTGCCCAACTTTGTCATTCAGGGTGGTGATATTCTTACCCGCGATGCTGATCCCAGTAATGATGGTACCGGGGGACCAGGATACACTCTACCAGCTGAATTTAGCGACCGACCGCATCGCCGCGGTACCGTCTCGATGGCACGGCAAATGGATGACATCAATTCTGCTGGAAGTCAGTTTTTCATTTGCCTCGCTGATCTTCCTCATTTAGATGGTAAGTTCTCTGTGTTTGGTCAGGTAATTAAAGGCATGGACGTAGTAGACAAAATCGCAAGGGTCCCATGCGATTCGAAAAATCATCCTATCGAACCAGTAATAATGAAAAAAGTTGTCATAATTAAAAAGAGTGAACTTTAAACTATGCTGGCTTCGTGGCAAGTTTTCAACCTATTAGCTATTAGTATCCTGTTAATGTGGAATTTACAGGCTCGAGCCATCTCGAGCCCGAAACCCACAACTAAATATTGGGTGTTTTTCACCGATAAGGGAACGAAGTGCGACAGCGACCAAGCTCGATTGTCTCGAATTGCTCAGGCACAACTCAGCCAGCGTGCTATTACCAGACGACTTAAAGTCCGAAGTCCCGAAAATCTGATTGACTTTACTGATCTGCCAGTGTGTGCAGACTATGTCGCACAAGTTCGAGCATTGGGATTATCACCAATAGTTATATCAAAATGGCTGAATGCAATTAGCGTACGGGCTACGGATGCTCAAATTCGGCAACTTGCAGCACTTCCCTTTGTACATCAAATTCAGCCGGTAGCAGTCTTCCGTGACAAATCGGACTCTCTGCAAGCCTACAATCTGACTAAACCCAGAATAGATTCTCCCGGTGCTCAAAATCATCAGTTAGATTACGGCCCTTCGTACACACAAAATGCTGTCATCAACGTGCCTAAGGTACACGATGCAGGAGTAGATGGTTCAGGAGTATTGGTTGCCATGTTAGACACTGGCTTTCGCTACCAGCAGCACGAGGCTTTTCAAAAATTGAATGTAGTGGCAGAATACGATTTTATCCACCAGGACGAGGTAACCGCCAACCAGACTAATCAGGATGTTTCGGCTCAGGATTCTCATGGTACAGCTACATTATCAGTAATTGGTGGTTTTATGCCCGGACAGCTTATTGGCGTCGCGTACGGTGCTTCTTTTTTGCTGGCGAAGACCGAAATTTATGAAAGCGAACTACGGATAGAGGAAGACAATTGGGTGGCCGGTATTGAATGGGCTGAGGAACTTGGCGCTGATGTGGTCTCAAGTTCGTTGGGGTATGCATATTTTGATAACGGTTTTTCTTATTCTTTCGATGATTTAGATGGTAAAACGGCGGTAACAACCATAGCTGCAAATTTAGCAGTTTCTAAAGGTGTGGTTGTAGTAAACGCTGTGGGTAATAATGATTCTAAATGGCATCATAATATTTGGACTCCGGCCGATGGCTTTGACGTAATTGCAGTAGGCGCCATAAGTGCTGATAGTCTACTTGCTCCTTTTAGTTGCAAAGGGCCAACCGCCGATGGTCGTATTAAACCAGAAGTGGTAGCTCTGGGTGTCAATGTCTTCGCAGCAACACCACACTATTATTCAGCAAAAGCAAAGTATGCTTACTTTAATGGTACCTCATTATCTTGTCCCGCAGTAGCAGGAGTTTGTGCTTTGATTCTTTCTGCTCATCCGGAGTTAACTCCCCAGCAAGTGCGAGAAGCATTACTAAATACTGCCAGTCGTGCCACAAACCCCGATAGTGTCGGCGGTTATGGTTGGGGAGTAGTAGATGCCTACAAAGCGGTCACTTATTTTGGTGAACCTCAGAAAAAAACTGTAGAGGTTAAAGATTGGAAACTCTATCCACCCTACCCTAATCCTTTTATTGTTTCCAGAGATTTTTACACCACAATCGAATTCGATGTAAATGATGATACTGCAGTAGCCATAAAAATCTACAACATCCTCGGGCAACCGGTGGCTAATTTGTTGAAACGAACATTCTTGCGGGGGCGGAAAATCGCTATATGGACTGGTGTTGATAATAACGGCAGACCAGTAGCCTCGGGGGTTTATTTCTGCCGTTTGCAAATAGATGGACATCACCAGACCAAACGGATTGTTTTATTCAGATAACGAGTAATCTCTAATTCAACAGTTCTTTCTAAACCCTACTAAGGAGATTAAACCGTGCGAATCTCTGATATTCTGAACGAGTCGAGAACTTTTTTCGACGTACCAGGAAAAAACAAACAAGAGCTTATTGTTAACATTGTCGAGAGAGCAGCAAAGGCATCTAATGAGATAAAAAATGTTAAGAAGTTCACTCAAGAGGTTCTGGAACGTGAGGCATTGGGAAGTACTGGTATTGGTGATGAAGTAGCTATCCCTCATGCACGTACAGAAAATGTAAATCAGCTACTAATGGCATTTGCTCGGGCCAAGGAACCCATAGATTTCGAGGCGGAGGATGGTCTACCGGTACGACTAATTTTCTTAATGGGCGTACCAATTAAAGAATTGAAATCTTATCTTAATATTTTGGCCAAATTATCGCGAGTAATTAAGATCCAAAAAGTGCGTGATGTTCTTTCACAAACCAATAATCCTAAAGAGGTAATTGAGATCATCAAACTCGCTGAGGATGGATTGATTACTTAAGTTAAGAGGTTATCTAATCTTGAAACCAACTACTATTCTAATTTTTAGTTTCCTAATACTAATTTCAGTCGGTTCAATTCTATTAAGTTTTCCGTTCGCTTCACAAACTGAACCGCTGAGTTATGTAGATGCTTTATTCACGGCAACATCTGCAACTTGTGTCACCGGTCTAACTGTGGTAGACACTGGTTCTAAACTAAGCACGGTAGGTCAATTAATTGTTTTGACCCTTTTTCAGCTCGGTGGATTGGGAATCATGACCTTCTCGACCTTTTTTATTTCCTTACTGGGTGGACGCGTTGGTTTTCGCGAACGCGACATTGTTAGTTCCACCCTCCAATCTTCATCCCTTCAAGATATTAAAACATTACTTAAGTCAGTAATAGTAGTCACTGCTGTGTTAGAACTTGTCGGTGCTGTTATTTTAACTTTTCGCTTTTCGTCAAAATTACCAATTACCGTTGCCATTTACCATGGAATTTTCCACGCCGTCTCTGCTTTTTGCAACGCAGGATTCAGTCTTTACACCGATAGTTTCATTAGCTATCAAAGCGACGCAGTCGTAAATCTCACTTTAATCGGGTTAATAATAGTAGGTGGTATCGGTTTTATTGTGCTTTTAGATTTAAAAACATGGAGTTGTCAACGGCGACAAAAAGAACGGTATAGAATTAGTTTTCACACCAAGGTTGTGCTTTCCATAACAGCTATTTTGATTATGAGTGGATTTTTACTTTTTTTCATGTTCGAGTTCAACAACTCTCTTCAAGGTCTTCCCTCGTCGACGAAAGTTTGGGTTTCGTTGTTCCAATCAATTACGCCGCGGACGGCTGGCTTCAACACCATCCCTATGGAAAAGTTGACAGCCTCAACTTTACTTGTGCTAGTCATTCTCATGTTTATCGGCGCCTCACCAGGTTCTTGTGGTGGCGGTATTAAAACCAGTACCTTTGCTGTTCTAATGGGACTCATGTCTTCCACTTTCCACGGTCGGGAAGATGTTGAACTTTTCCACCGTACCGTACCGCGAAAGGTAGTAACCCGTGCTGTACCAATTGCCTTTTTGGCTCTTATTGTAATTATCACTATGACTCTAATTTTACTGACTGCTGAAAGCAAATACTTAACAACCTCAGCCACACATAACTCATTTTTAAAAATACTTTTTGAAGTAGTTTCTGCTTTTGGAACAGTAGGGCTATCGCTTGGTTTGACATCTTCACTTACTACAATTGGTAAAATAGCACTTATCGTTACTATGTTTGTTGGTCGATTAGGGCCACTTACCATCGTGATGGCTATCGCTGAAAGACAAAAAGAGGTAAAATTTCAGTACCCCACTGAAGAAATTATGGTAGGCTGAAACATTGAAGCGAAAGACTTTGTTAAACGCGGAGATAAAAATGAAACTATCTTTAGAAGAAGCAGAAAAATTTCATGGACATTTAGGACCCTACCTTGTTATTGGTATGCGTATTGGAGAATATGCTATGGAACAATTAGGTATAACTCCCTATTTCGATCTAAAAGTAGAGGTCGAATGTCCTCCCAAACCACCAGTACGTTGCCTAGTAGACGGGCTGCAACTTGTTACCGGTGCTACCTACGGTAAAGCAAACATCCTGGTCAAGGAACAAAATAAACACGTAAGGGTAAAAATTACTAATACTAAAAATAACAGGGAAATTCAAATAGAATTGCATCCAGATATCCCGATAAAAATCGAGAGATGGTATCAGGAAATGTCCGAGAAAAAAGTAGTTCAAAATATTTTGGCAATGGATACCCGGGAGCTATTTCAAATCGTAAAGAATCAAGTGGGAGAATGAACATTTAGACTTAAATATTTTGTTAATTACAGCAAAACGTTCTAAATTAAAGGAGAAAAACCATGCTTCCAGAATTTCGTAACCAGGTTTACACTAATTTTTCTGATGAAAAGATTTACCGACAGATGGAAGAAACCCTTGCTGAAGTTGAGGCAAAATTTGGGCATGAATACAGTTTGCTGATTGATGGTCAACCAGTAAAGACACAAGAAAAGTTCAAATCTTACAATCCTTCCGATAAGGATCAAATAATTGGAGTCTTTCAAAAGGCCTCTTCTAATGAAGTCGATCTGGCAATCAAAGCTGCAACCCGGGCCTTCGAAAGTTGGCGTCATTTTCCAGCGAAAGAGCGAGCGATGGTGCTCCTGCGTGCTGCTGAAATCATGAAACGACGTCGTTTGGAAATCGACGCCTGGATGATTTACGAAGTTGGTAAAAGTTGGATTGAGGCCGATGCTGACGTAGCCGAAGCAATCGATTTCCTTGAATTTTACAGTCGGGAGATGTTACGATATGCCGAAACTCAACCAGTAACACCAGTTCCTGGTGAGTTTCCCGAACTGGTGTACATCCCGCTGGGAGTGGGAGCTATTATTCCTCCCTGGAATTTCCCAATGGCTATTCTTACTGGCATGTCCAGTGCTGCCATTGTTACTGGCAACACAATCTTGCTTAAACCTGCCAGCGATGCCCCTATGATAGGTCAGCTTTTTGTTGAAATAATGCAAGAAGCCGGATTGCCTGCCGGTGTCCTAAATTTCGTCACTGGGAGTGGGGCTAATATTGGCGATTATATTGTTACCCATCCGCAAATACGATTCATATCTTTCACTGGTTCCAAGGAAATCGGATTACGAATTAACCAACTTGCTGCCAAACCCCAGCAGGGACAGATTTGGATTAAACGTGTGGTTGCCGAAATGGGTGGTAAGGATACTATCATAGTGGATAGTGAATGCAACCTGGAAGCTGCAGTGCAAGCTACGGTAGCCTCGGCATTCGGTTATCAAGGTCAAAAGTGTTCTGCCTGCTCGCGTGTGGTAGTACTGCAAGACATCTATGATGAATTTGTGGAACGGCTGGTGGAACGGACGAAAAAAATTACAGTAGGTCCTGTTAAGGATCACACTAACTACATGGGCCCAGTAATTAATCAAAGCGCTTTGGAAAAAATTCTCTACTATATCGAAATCGGTAAGAAAGAAGGAAAACTGGTAATAGGTGGAAATAAAGTTCCGGGTAACGGTTTTTTTGTGGAGCCCACCATTATCAAAGATGTCTCTCCGACGGCTCGTATTGCTCAGGAAGAAATTTTTGGACCGGTTTTAGCAGTCATTAAAGCTAAAGACTTTAACGAAGCCGTCGCTATCGCAAATAATACCGAATACGGCCTAACAGGGGCAGTCTTCAGCACTAACAGGGCAAATATTAATTATGCCAAACAAAAATTCTTCGTGGGAAATCTTTACATCAATCGAAAATGTACTGGTGCGTTGGTTGGAGGACATCCGTTCGGTGGCTTCAATATGTCTGGAACCGACTCCAAGGCCGGTGGGCGCGATTATTTATTGCTTTTCCTGCAAGCTAAATCTATTTCAGAAAAACTGGATTATTAGATATCCCACTATTTGTAAGCAAACTCGGAAAATACCACCAATAAAAAATACTTGAATTTGACAAATTGAAAAGTTATATTATTGTTACTTTTTTTACCGAATAGAGACTTTGAGGTGGTACCATGAAGAGCAGGCTTCTGGGATGGATTCTGGGAGGTATCCTTCTACATTGCCTTTCATCTCCTCTCCTGGGACAAATTTCGCTTTCCGGCGGCAAGGGCTTATTACGAGTAACATCGGCCAAACCTGTAAGATCAGGTGACCTTTACATCAATCTCTTTGGCTCAGCTTACTTTGAAAAAATCAACAACGCTTTGTCTAAAGAATATCACCTTACTCTATCCACAAATTATGGTCTTACTAATTTTCTTGAGTTAGATATTCGTTTTGTACTCTATCAAGATGACCAACGCCACATCTGGGGGCCTATCGGTGATACCGAAATGGGAATCAAGCTTGGATTCCCTATCGATACCCACAAAATACTATTCTTTGGACTTAGAAGCTACCTGATTTTACCTACTGCTCCCAACCACAATGTAGAATTCGAACCATTCTCTGCCGATCACGTAGGTTGGACGAACATCGTCTGTTCCACTATAGATTTCACTGAACCTATCCATTACCCTCTTAAACTTTATTTCAACTTCGGCTATTTAGATCATAACCTACAAGACAATTTATTTGCAGCCAAGATTGATCAGATATTTTTAGGCGCTGGAATAAAATTCCCGATAAAAAGCACTATTTTATTTTGGGAGTTTACCACCGAACAGTTTTACAATCGGCCTGAACTAAGTTTCCGACAAAATTCTATGCGCTCATCGCAAGGTATTGTGTTTATCGGACCATTTAATACCATCGTAAACCTTTCTTGCGATGTAAATTTGTCCAAACCTACACCTACAACATTCTTTTATCCCAAAAGATTAGCCAATTGGAAAATCTGGTTTGGAGTCACTAATTATGTCTCATTACGTAGATATTTCAGTAAAATATCAGAAAAACGACGTCATGAAAAAGAACTACAAGAAGAATTAAAAAAGCAAGAGCGTATCCGGGCTGAACGAAAAAAAGCAATAGAAGAAATGAAAAAGATGCAACAAATATTGAAGAAACAACCTGAAAATGGAAAAGAAAAGTAAAAAATTGAGGCTTTATTTCCAACTTAATTATGCGATTCTAATAGGACTATTGCCGATCTTCTGGATAGGAAATTCTTGGAAGACGTCTCAGGCAGCTCCGCAAAAAGAGCAGCATCAACTTACTGATTTAGAACTAGAACACGCAGCATCTAAACTACTAACTAAATCGCAAGCCTATTTTGAAAAAGGAGAGTACTGGAAGGCGGCCCAGGACATGATCCTGATTATGGATTATTATCCTGATTATAGTCGACTCGACGAAGTGATCTACACATTGGGCAATTGCCTCTTTCAAATGGAATTATTTAAAGCATCCGAAAAAATCTATAGATATTTGATACTAAATATACGTAACAGTTCCTTTGTTCCCTATGCTCTCTACGGTTTGGAACGAATTTACTATGAGACAAAACAATATGAACGTGCCATTGAATATTTTCATTTGTTACGCAAAAGATTTCCTAACATCACAGTTGATGAAGGAATATATTACTATGGCGGATTAAGTTATTTTTACTTAGAAGATTATGATAATGCTATTTTGATCCTCAGCGCTATTGATAATAAAAGCGAGTATTGGGGGTATGCCCTTTACACTCGCTCTTTGGCATACTTTAAAAAAAAAATATCAATAATGCTATTGCAGACCTAAAAAATGTGGTTAAACTTCCTCGACTTTACAAGGCATGGTTTAAACTGCGCGAACGAGCTAAACTGGTTCTGGGACTAACCTATTATGAAGTGAAAGAATACGATAGGGCAATTTATTATCTCAAGCAAGTTTCACCACAAAATGAGAATTATCCGAAGGCTTTGTTGGGATTGGGATGGTGTTTTTTAAAATTAGAGCGCTATCAAGATGCAGTTTCTCCATTAGAAGAATTTCTTCAAAAATACCCCCAAAGCGAATTTGTCCCCGAGGTCTATCTCTTGCTCGGCCAGTGCTATCTCAAAATTAGGCTCTATGATAAAGCTATCTCCTTCTTCAACAAAATCATGGCACTTTTCCCTAACGATTCAGAAACTGAGGACTGGATCAAGAAGATGAGCAAGAGGATTTCTCAATATCGAAAAGAGATTGAACAGCAACGGGCTGACTTATTAATATTGGAGTCAAAATTAATAGAAACTATTCATCTGCCCTCGAAAAAGTACTTACCGCGGTTTATGTTGAAAGAGTGTGAACTATTGCAAAAAAGGCGCACCCATCTATTAAAAAGCATTGACGAAGAGCATAAGAACTGTGTGAAAATGATGCAAGAAATCGATTATCTAACCCGAGTTATGGAAAAGCGTAGCCGCGATTGGCGAAGCTATGCCCAATATGGAATTTCGCGCGCCCTTTTTCTCAAAGAACAGGAGTAAAGCTTTTAAAGGAGTGTGGCTATGGATGGCATCTACCAAAATTGGATCAAAATATTAGCTTTGTTTCTTTCCTTTAATTTTATTTCCTCTCACTATGCTTTCTCCCAAATTCAAAACCGCCTGAACAAGTTGGACGAAACTATTCAGCGCATGGAACTAAGTGTAAGGGAAATGACTGAAAAAGAGCTTGAATTTGCCATCGCTAAAAATGAAGAGCTTCTACAGCGATTTCCTGATAGCGAATTCACTCCTACTGTTCTCTTCCAATTATCTGAACTATATGTAAAAAAAGCCCGCCAGGATTTTGAAAAAGCTATGGAACAATATGAACAACAGCTGAAACAATACGACAAAGGCAGGCTAAAAATCGAACCAGTTATGCCACGGGTGAACTTCGGCGACGCTATTTCTACCCTTTATGAAATCCTGAATCGATATCCGAACATCAGCTTTAAAGATAGAGTACTTTACCGGATTGCATTATGCCATCATGAAGAAGGCAATGGTGAAAAAAGTAAACAATATTTTGAACGTTTGATATCCGAGATGCCTGGCAGTCCATTCGTAGCAGAAGCTTACTTTCGTATCGGCGAATATTATTTTGATCAGGGACAATATGAATCCGCCATTCGGTACTATTCTCACCTGGTAACTGAGGAAATGTGGCACAATTCGTTTTTTGATATGGCCCTCTACAAATTGGGGTGGGCGAATTACAAGATCAACAAATATCCCGAAGCGATTAGTGCTTTCATGTATTTACTAAAAGACATCCAGGTTTTGGAGCATCTGAAAACTCAAACCCTGAACCACAGTCCAACTGATTTGCGCCAAGAAGCTTTAGATTATATTGCCATCAGTTTCAGTGAATATGGGGGACCAGAAAGAGCCAAGCTCTTTCTCCAGGCTACCCCCGATAATCAGTTCACAGACGAGATCCTAAAACGGTTAGGTGAAGTTTACCTCAAACAAGACCGTCTCGATGAAGCCGTGGAAACCTTTCGAGCATATCTCGGCCTTTTTCCTTTTGCCAAAGATGCACCCAAAATCCAGAAGAAAATCATCGATGCCTATGAAAAACAATGGAATTTGATCGCCTCAAATAAGGCTCGATCCCAGCTGATCCGAAACTATGGACCTAATAGCCTCTGGTATCAGAAAGTGTCAGACCAAAACGCCAAGGCAGAGGCATTAAAATTAGTTAAAGATGCACTTTACAAAAGCGGTATCTACCATCAACTCCAGGCACGTGAAGCCAATAACGACCGCCAAGAATTACTGCTGGCTATCCAGAAATATCGACAGTTTTTAAAAGACTTTCCAGATGATGAGCGCGCGGATAAAATAAACTATTTCTTAGCCGAATGTCTTTATGCAATCGGTGATTATGAAACAGCAGCTCAGGAATACAAAAAAGTCGTATTTGATTACAAAAAAAGTAGCTATCAAGAGCAAGCAGCTTACAATTGCATTCTTAGCTACGACAAGGCACTTCAACTGTGCAATTATTCTCGACCAGAGAAATTTTACTTACAACATTTTTACAACATGCCCGATTCCATTGTAGTAGAAGCGGGAAATCCAGTAGTAAAAAACTTCATCCAGGCTTGTGAAGACTTTGTGACTTTGCTGCCTAAGAGCGATCACGTTACTGAAATCCTGATGAAAGAGGCACAGATCTTCAACGATATTGATCGTTACGATTTAGCCAGAAAAATTTACCTAAAAATCATCACTGAGTACGCCAATTCTCCCTACGCAGGCAAAGCCATGATGATGATTGCTCAATCGTACTTCAACGAAGAAAACTATATTAAAGCAGAACAGTGGTATTCCACCGTGGTAAATACTTTACCTGACACTGCTGCGCTGGTAAGAAAGGCTGAAGTAATGATGTCATCTTCTCGTTTCAAACTGGCCGAGAAATATCGTGACTCTGGTAATCATATCGAAGCAGCTAAACAATTTGCTCTGGCTGCTATGCGATACCCCAAATCAAAAATAGCTGAAGCAGCACTGATAGAGGCCGCAAAGCAATTTGAGTACATGGGAGACACTACCAAAGCAGCCCAAGTCTATGAAAAATTTCTCGACCAATATCCTTACTCCAACCTGTTAGAAGAGGCGGTATTTACGGCCGCAAAGTACCGTGAAAGTGTACATCAGTGGGACAAAGCGGCAAAGAATTATCTACGATTACGTTTTAAAAATTCACCTTTGCAAGCACAAGCTATTTTTGCTGCAGGGAAGTGTTACTACAATCTAAAAGATTGGACCAAAGTGGTCAATATTTTCAACGAATATCTGGTACTGTGTAAAGACGACAACCGTTTTATCGAGGCATTGTCCTATATCGGTGAAGGCTATCTCGAACAAGGGCAAGAAAAGATTGCTCTGCAAACATTTCGGCAGTTACTAAACAAATTTAATTCCTCTACTAACCGGGAAGCTACCCTGTACTTTGCTGCCAAAGCTCAATTTATGATTGGCGAAATTTATTATCGAGAATATTCAAAAATCACTATTCAGCCCCCGTTAAAAACCACCTTCCAGCGCAAAAAAGAATCGCTAACAAAAGTAATAAAGAGCTACGCCAAAGCAGCAAAATATCGGGTAGCAGAATGGACAACAGCAGCTTCATTCCGCATCGGACAGGTATTCGAAGAGTTCGCCAACGCGTTGCTTACCTCCCCCATACCTGAAGGTTTAACGCCCGATGAATTAGTGGCTTATGAACTGCAAATCAAAGATATGGCTTTACCCTTCCAGAAAAAAGCTTTGGAAACTTACACTGCTAATGTTAACCGGGCAGAAAAAAATAACGTCAACAATATCTGGGTAAGCAAAAGCCGTGACCGCATTAGAATTCTCGGTAACTTGATCAACCAACATAAGCACAATCAGTAAACCCACAGACATAATCTTAATTAGGGTGTAGCAATGAAGATAATGAGTTCTCTAATCGTACTTTTCTTGCTAATTTCCGCAGGACAGTCTCCAGTTTTTTCTCAACAGAAAAAATCAAAGGCTTCAGTCAAATCTTCTCCACAGCAGGAAACCGGGAAACTTTCTCCTGAGTCGGTCAAAATCCTTCTTGACAAAATTGAAGTGCGGGGTTGGATTGAAAAACCGCAAATGGTTTACGTGGTGCCTGGAATAAATCCTAAGATCGATGATATTGTTCTGGATCGATCTTTTTTAGATGAAATTATGAAACCAATTGACAAAAAGGATTTTGAAAGAAAAAAAATTGGCTATATCAAGGAAATGGCAATCCCCTGGTAACTGAATAAGAAATGAATTGAGAACCAATAAAAATAGGAGGTATTACTTTTGGAAGCAATCATATCTTTCTTTCAACGAGGCGGATTCTTTATGTATGCCATTTTAGTAATGGGAATTTTTGCACTGACGATAATAATCGAGCGGATGATAGTCCTGTTAGGTAAAAACCGTATCGACACCGCCGGTTTTGTTAATCAAGTAATTGGCTACATTCGCGATGGCAAGCCAGATAGAGCTCTGGAATTTTGTAACTATTCCAGAGCAGCCTTGCCGGAAATTGTGCGTGCCGGTTTGGAGCAGGCTAACCGAACACCAGATGAAATACAAAATGCCATGGAAGTAAAGGCCATGTCGGTTATCCCTAAATTGGAAAAACGTACAGGATATCTTTCGATGACGGCAAATGTAGCCACACTATTAGGTCTTTTAGGAACTGTATGGGGATTAATTCAATCATTTCAGGCAGTAGCTCATGCAGATGCCGCTCAGAAGGCTGCCTTACTCTCAAGCGGTATCTCGGTAGCAATGAATACTACCGCTTTTGGATTAATAACTGCTATCCCCTGCATGATTGCCTACGCTTTTTTGCACGAAAAAACCAACGAATTAATTGACGAAATCAATGAAAACGTTGCTCGCATCTACCAATATTTGGTACATCGCAGCAAAACAGTAGAAAGCACCCATGAATCTCCGAAAAACACTTGGTGAAAGTAGACAACAGCAGGATACTGATATCAATATCACTCCAATTTTAAACATCTTTGTGATATTGATTCCTTTTCTGCTGCTAACTGTCACCTTTGTAAAGATTGCAATAATTGAGTTTACGCTTCCAACCCTGGAAGGAGCTACGTCCGCAATATCGGAAACACAGGCTAAGGAACTGACTGTTTTGGTAGTGGCCATCGAGCCCTCGGGATTCGAGGTCAAGACTTCCCAGAAAACTTTTCCCAAAATCCGCCGCAAAAAAAATGAGTACAATTATGATGAATTAACAAAAAGGCTGAAATCAATCAAGAAAGACTTCCCAAAACTGGAAGATGTGATAATTTCTCCCGACAACGATGTTCAATATCATATAATCATAAAAGTGATGGACGTTTGTCGGGAAGCAGGATTCCCTAATTTTTCAATTTCAGGGTAATGTAATGCTAAATCTTAATCAAAAAAGAAATCAATACCAGATTGTCCCTAGACTACGACGAGACAGAAAAGCAACTTTTACCCTACGATTAACTTCTATGATCGACATGTTTACCATTCTGTTAGTATTCTTGTTAAAAAGCTATTCTACTGAAACTCAGATTATGTCGGTATCGCCAGATTTGCACTTACCAATCTCTAC
>Ga0164318_10004193_pt1 | contig 13801 bp, 11 predicted proteins | sample GuaBasSedimGuay9_FD_113734 | JGI IMG/M metagenome (GOLD analysis project Ga0164318, IMG submission 113734) | Subseafloor sediment microbial communities from Guaymas Basin, Gulf of California, Mexico - Guay9, Core 4571-4, 0-3 cm | ecosystem: Environmental > Aquatic > Marine > Hydrothermal vents...
ACGCCTTCCCAGGTCTCCCCAGTGGCATATGTGGGCGGTTCATCGGCCGAACACAGTGGCGGGGCCGCGCCGGATTCTCACCGGCTTCCCTATTCTCCCCTTCCGGGGCACCTGGCCCGTATGAAGGACTTGTCCTACATCTCACCTCTAAAGATACCAAAACGTTCCCTCCCTGTCAAGGGCCTCGAAACTTTCAACTCCCTTACGAGCGGGATGGGGAATTTTGGGCAAAAAGCTTGACATTTTCAGAAGCTTCTATTATTTTTACCTTCGTTCCCCCGTCGGGGAAGGATCGTGGAGGCTCCCAAACAAAGGAGGTGCGCCTTGAGGAGTAAGCTATGCATATGGGGTCTGGCCGTCGCAGTGGCCTTGGGAGGGGCCGCAGGATGCGCAAGGCATCCCTCCCAGGAGGAGTTGAACCGCCTGGAGGAGGCCAGAAAGGCGGCGGCCCTGGCCGAGAAGGAGCTCGAGGCCAAGAAGAAGGAGAAGGCTTCCTTAGAGGCGAAGGTATCCAAGAAGAGGGAAGAGTTGAGGAAACTTGAAGCGAAGAGGGACGCTGTAAAGGCGAAACTGGGGGGCAAGTAACCGAGGAGGCGAAATGCGCTGGGGATACATCTGGGCGACCGTCCTCCTCTTGGGGCTCTCCTCTCCGCTCCAGGCGGCCCAAAGGAAGATGACCTACGAGGAATACAGGGCGGAGCTGGAACGGGCCCTCAAGAGGGAGAGCGAGGCCAAGGCAGCTATAGCTGAGCTCGAAAAGGAGATAAAGGCGCTCAAGGAGGAGCTCAGAAGGCTGGAGGAGCGCATAGCCGCCGTGAAGGAGGAGATCTACTCCCTTATAGGCACCGACGAGCAGGGGGTGAGGGCCTTCCAGGCCCAGGTGGAGGAGATAGGTAAGGAGGTGGACGCCCTGAAGGGCCTCTCTCCCGACGACCTGTTCTGGAAGAAAAAGGAGCTTAAGGAGATAAAGAAGCGGCTTGAAGAACTCAGGGGGAGCAGGATAGCGGCCCTCCCCGAGATAGACGAGAGGCTGACCGCCTTGGAGGGGGCCCTGGCGCAGATATGGGCCAAGGTGCCGGAGCTTCCTTCTCCTGGACATTACACCGTGCTCAAGGGGGACTGTCTCTGGAACATAGCAAAGAAGAAGGAGGTATACGGCGACCCTTACATGTGGCCGAGGATATACCTGGCCAACGACCAGATAACGAACCCGGACCTCATATACCCGGGTTGGGAGCTTACGATCCCGAGGGGGGTGAAGGAGAACCAGCACCTCGTGGTCTTCGGGGAGTGGCTGTCCAAGATAGCCGGGTACGAGGAGGTCTACGGCGATCCGTCCAAGTGGCCCAAGATATACGAGGCCAACAGGGACCAGATACTGGACCCCAACCTGATCTACCCTGCGCAGGTACTGGAGATACCAAGGGATTAGATGGAGGAGGAAGCGGAAGATCCCGAAGCTCTTGGCCCCTTTCGGGGGTCAAGGGCTTCTCTTATGTTCCGATCCGGACGATGGAGGATAAGGTCCAGAAGCGCATATCGGTGGCAGGCGTAGATCCCCTCCTGCTCTACGGGAGGAGGGACGCACATCTGACCGCCATAGAGCGGAAGTTCTCGGTTAAGGTGGTGGCGAGGGGGGAGGAGGTCATGTTGGAGGGGGAGCCGGACAGCGTTGAGCAGGCCGCCAACCTCTTAGAGAAGCTGAAGGGTCTGATAGAGAGGGGGACGAGGCTGGACGAGGCTGACGTAAGTTTCGCCCTGGACTTCCTTTCGGAGGAGGGGAAGCTCCCCCCGCCCGAGGTCGTGCTCTCCACCCACAGGGGGCCCATCCGCCCTCGTTCGGTGGGCCAGTACCTCTACATCCAGGCCATCCGTTCGTACGACGTGGTGTTCGGGATAGGACCGGCGGGCACGGGTAAGACTTTCTTAGCCGTCGCCATGGCGGTGGCAGCCCTGAAGGAGAGGAAGGTCTCAAAGATAGTGCTCAGCAGGCCGGCGGTGGAGGCCGGCGAGAGCCTGGGGTTCCTGCCAGGTGACCTCCTGGAGAAGGTGGACCCGTACTTAAGGCCCCTGTACGACGCCCTGGAGGACATGCTCCCCCCCGACAAGCTCAAGGCCCTGTTGGAGAGCCGCACCATAGAGGTCATCCCCTTGGCGTACATGAGGGGAAGGACCCTCAACAGCGCCTTCGCAATATTGGACGAGGCCCAGAACACCCTGCCCGTCCAGATGAAGATGTTCCTCACTAGGCTCGGGATAGGTTCCAAGGCCGTGATCACCGGAGACGTAACCCAGATAGACCTCCCCGACCCCGGAGCCTCGGGCCTCGTCCAGATACAGAAGATATTGGCGGGGGTCGAGGGGGTGAAGTTCGTGTACCTTTCGGAGCAGGACGTCGTACGCCACAAACTGGTAAGGGACATAATAAGGGCCTACGACAGGTTCAAGGGGGAGGCCACGGGATGAAAGAAGCCTACCTAAGAGGTGAGGTCCTATGAGCCCGGGGAGGGTCAAAAAACCTCCTCCCAAGCTCAGGAAGGTAGGAGGAAGGTGGGTCAGGGCGGGGATCTGGGTGGGGAGCGTGGCGCTGCTCACCGCCCTCTCCCCCCTCCCAAGATCCCACGAGTTCTCCGACCTAAAGCCTGGCATGGTGAGCGACAGGGAGATATTGGCCCCCTTCACGTTCTTCGTGAGGAAGACCAAGGAGGAATTGAAGAGGGACAGGGAGAAGGCCCGCTCGGCCGTCCCCCCCCTCCTCAGGTACCATCGGGATGTAGGAGGGAAGGAGCTGAAACGTTTGGAGGACTTCTGGAAACTGGCCGCACGTGCAAGGAGGGATTCCGCAGCCCTCCTTTCGCTTAGAGACTATCCCCTCCAGGAGGAGACCCTCAGGAAGCTCGTCCTGACGAGCCGAAGGCCCAGGACGTGGAGGAGGTTCGTGAGGGCCTGCACCGAAGTCCTCAGGGACTTCTACGGAAGGGGCTTTTTGGAGGATAAGTCCAAGGTCCCACCCTGTTCCACCGGGAAGGTCATTATAGCCTACGAGGGGGGGGAAAGGGAGGTACCCCTGGAGGACATATGGGACCTCAAGGGACTGAGGGAGAGGCTCCTCTCAGAGCTGCGGGCCAGGCTCCCTTCCGAGGACCTCGCCCTCTTGGGATATGAGGTCCTGACAGCGTTCCTCTCCCCTAACCTTTCCCTGGACGAGGTCGAGACCGAGCGCCGCAGGGAGGAGGCGGCCGGCAAGGTGGGTATATATAAGAGGTTGATACCTAAGGGATATCGTATAATAGGCAAACATGAGCTCGTGACCGAGGAGCACATAGAGATACTGAGGTCCCTGGCACAGGAGAAGATGAAGAGGAGCATGGAACTGGGGGCCTGGCCGAGGGTGCGCACCATGGCAAGTTGGGCTGTCCTGAATTCCGCCTTCTACTTCCTGGTTATGGGTTACCTCCTCCTCTTCAGGAGGAACATCTTCAGGAGGAACGGGAACATCCTCCTGCTCTCCATACTGTTCCTCGTCCCTGCGGGTACGGCCTCGTACCTGAGGACCATGCCCGAGCCCTTCTTCCTCCTCCTTCCCCTGCCCCTCTCCTCGATGTTGGCTACCGTGCTCTTCGATGTAGGGGTGGGGTTCGTGATGACGGCGTCGGGGGCGCTCCTCTCCGGGCAGTTCCTGGGGAACCTCGGGATGGCCGTGCTTTCGGTCTTGGCCGGGACTGTCGCCGTCGCCTCCGTGCGCCAGGTCCGCCACAGGAGGCAGTTCTACGGGGCCCTCGGAGTCCTGCCGTCGGTGTACTTAATAGGTGTGCCGGTGCTTTCCTCGGTACATCTTCTGGAGATGGGGCCCCTGGGCAAAGCTATGACCTTGGGAGCACTGAGCGGCATCTCCTTCCCCGTGCTCACCATAGGTCTCCTGCCCATATTCGAGACCCTTTTCGGCATAACCACGAACATAACCCTCGTGGAGCTTTCCGACCTTAACCATCCCCTCCTGAGGGAGCTCGCCGTCAGGGCGCCGGGGACCTACAACCACACCATAATCGTGAGCATACTGGCCGAGACGGCCGCCGAGGCCGTGGGAGCCAACTCCCTCCTTGCGAGGGTAGGGGCGTACTACCATGACATAGGCAAGATGAGGAAGCCCGAATACTTCATAGAGAACCAGATGGGGACCCCCAACCCCCACGACAGGCTCAGCCCGACAATGAGCGCCCTGATCCTCGCAGCACATGTCAAAGACGGCCTGGAGCTCGCCAGGGAGCACGGCCTTCCCAAGGCCGTACAGGACTTCATCCCTCAACATCACGGAACCTCCATCATGGAGTACTTCTACGACAAGGCCAAGAAGCAGATGGGGGACGTCTCCGAGGCGAACTTCAGGTATCCCGGCCCGATACCTCAGAACAAGGAGGCTGCCATCGTCATGCTCGCTGATTCCGTAGAGTCCGCCGTGCGCTCCCTGGGGGAGAGGACGCCGGCCAGGGTCAGGGGGATGATAAGGGAGGTCACAAGAAAGAAGCTCGAAGACGGCCAGTTGGACGGAAGCGACCTCACCCTCAGGGACCTCAGGAGGATAGAGGAGAGCTTCCTGCCCGTGCTTATGGGGGTGTTCCATCCCAGGGTGGCCTATCCCGAAAGGAGGGAGGGTGCTGGAGTTCGTGTGGGGGACGGAGGGACCCAAGGTTGAGCTGGAGGGGCTGCGGGAGGTCGGGGGGATGATAGTGGAGAAGTACGGCCTCGGCGATGTGACGGTGATATTCGTGGACGATGCCCGCATCACAAAGCTCAACAGGGAGTTCTTGGGCAGGGACTTTCCCACCGACGTCCTCGCCTTCGACCTCAGGGACCCTTCCCCCGAGGGGCCCTCGGGGGAGGTATACGTTTGCCTGGAAAGGGCCGAGGAACAGGCCCAGGAGTTCGGAGTCCCCTACGAGGAGGAGGTCGCAAGGCTCGTGTTCCACGGGCTCCTACACCTCGCAGGGTTCGAGGATGCGACCCCGGAGGACAGGAGGAGGATGGAGGCGGAAGTCGAAAGGTACCTGAGCGTATGGAGGAAGCATGCCCTGGAAGGTTGAGGTCAGGTACAGGCAGGGGATCTACGACGCTGAGGCGCACTCCAAGGCCGGGGAGATGAGGGAGGCCGGGGTGAAAGTGGAACGTGTTGAGATAATATGGGTCTACCGTTTGGACGGGAAGATGGGGCCCGACGAGGCCGGTAGGATAGCCCGGGAGCTGCTCGCCGACCCTGTGACCCAGGAGTACAGGGTGGGGAAGGACGCACCGGAGCTTTGGGAGACGCCCGAGGGGGCCCTGAGCGTGGAGGTCGCCTACAACCCCGGGGTCATGGACCCTGCGGAGGGTAGCATAAAGAAGGCCATTGGGGATATGGGGATATGTGTAGATACAGTACGCACGGCCAAGAGGTACATACTCTGGGGTGCGTCCGAGGAGGACCTGGACCTCCTCGCAGACGGGGTCCTGGCCAACCCCCTTATCCAGCACTTGGTCGTGGGAGGCGAAGCCCTCCGTCCTCCCGAGGAACCGTGGAAGTTCGAGAGGACCGAGGTCCCCATAAGGGAGGCATCGGACGAGGAACTTATGAAGATAAGCAAGGAGAGGCTCCTCTCCCTGAGCCTGGAGGAGATGAGGGCCATCAGGGAACACTTCAGGAGGACGGGCAGGGAGCCCACGGACGTCGAACTTGAGACCTTAGCACAGACTTGGTCGGAACACTGCGTGCACAAGACCTTCAAGGGGAGGATAATCTACGAGGGAAGGAAGATAGAAAACCTGCTTAAAAGCACCATCATGAAGGTCACCGAGGAACTGGCCAAGCCCTGGTGTCTTTCGGTCTTCGTGGACAACGCTGGCGTCATCGCCTTCGACGAGGACTGGGCCGTATGCTTCAAGGTCGAGACCCACAACCACCCCTCCGCCTTGGAGCCCTACGGTGGGGCAGGGACGGGGATAGGAGGGGTCATAAGGGACGTGCTCGGCACGGGGCTCGGGGCCAAGCCCATACTCAACACCGACGTCTTCTGCTTCGGCCCTTTGGACCTACCGAGAGAGAAACTTCCCAAGGGCACGCTCCACCCCAGGCAGATCTTCCGGGGGGTGGTGGCTGGGGTCAGGGACTACGGGAACAGGATGGGGATCCCGACTGTGAACGGGGCGGTGTGCTTCGATGAGGGGTTCACGTTCAACCCCCTCGTGTACTGCGGAACGGTGGGGATCATGCCGAGGGATAAGGTGAAGAAGGAAATAAGGCCCGGGGACCTCATAGTGCTCGTGGGAGGAAGGACCGGAAGGGACGGGATCCACGGGGCGACGTTCTCCTCCGACGCCCTTTCGGAAGGGATACCCGGAGGGGTGGTCCAGATAGGGAACCCCATAACCGAGAAGAAGCTCGCCGACGTGCTCCTCAAGGCACGGGACAGGGGGCTCTACAGGGCGATAACCGACTGCGGTGGAGGGGGGCTTTCCTCGGCCGCCGGGGAGATGGGGAGGGAGGTCGGGATACTCGTGGACCTGGACAGGGTCCCGCTCAAGTACGAGGGACTGTCGTACACCGAGATATGGATATCCGAGGCCCAGGAGAGGATGCTACTTGCCGTCCCCCCAGAAAATTTGGAAGAGCTTCTGGAGCTGTTCTCGAGGGAGGACGTGGAAGCTACGGTCATAGGAAAGTTCACGGGGGACGGCAGGCTCAGGCTGAGGTACAGGGGCAAGCCCGTGGCCGATCTTGATATGAACTTCCTGCACAAAGGCCTTCCGCTTCCCGAAAGGAAGGCAGAATGGACCCCCCCTACCTATCCCGAGCCTGACTTCCCCCCTCCGAAGGACCTCACCGACGCCCTCGTCGGGGTCCTCTCCCGACCGAACGTGTGCAGTAAGGAGTGGATAATAAGGCAGTACGACCACGAGGTCCAGGGCGGGAGCGTGCTGAAGCCATTGGTCGGAGCCGAAAACGACGGACCCGGAGACGCAGCTGTCGTGCGGCCCGTCCCGTCGTCCAAGAAAGGGATAGTCGTCGCCAACGGCATATGTCCCAAGTTCGGGAGGATAGACCCGTACTGGATGGCGGCGTCCGCCGTAGACGAGGCCCTCAGGCAGATCGTCGCAGTGGGAGGGAACCTCGAACGCACGGCCCTCCTGGACAACTTCTGCTGGGGGACGCCGGAGGACCCCCAGCAGCTCGGGGGGCTGGTAAGGGCGGCTTCGGCCTGCTACGACTTCGCCAAGCTCTACGGAACCCCCTTCATATCCGGAAAGGACAGCCTCAACAACGACTACCTTCTGGACGGCAGGAGGGTCTCCATCCCTCCTACCCTCCTGATCTCCGCCCTATCCGTGGTGGAGGACGTGGGAAAGGTGGTATCCATGGACCTTAAGAGGCCGGAGGACCTGGTCTACATAGTGGGGGCGACCTACAGGGAGCTTGGGGGCTCGGAGTACTGGGGACTTATGGGTCACATAGGTAACTCCGTGCCGAAGGTGAGACCCGAAGGAAGGCAGGTGCTGAGGGCGGTCTCCCGTGCGATATCCGAAGGGCTCGTGAGGGCATGTCACGACCTCTCCGACGGAGGGCTCGGCGTAGCTTCGGCCGAGATGGCCTTCTCCGGAGGGCTGGGCCTCAAGCTCGACCTGAGGAACGTTCCGAGGGAGGGCGTGGAAAGGGACGATGAGATACTCTTTTCGGAGTCCAACTCGAGGTTCCTCGTAGAGGTGGCCCCGGAGCAGGGAGGAAAGCTCGAAAGGTTGCTTTCTGGCGTCCCCTTCGCCCTCGTAGGCCAGGTGACGGACGACGATGAGTTCGTGGTGGTGGGCCTGGAGGGCGAGGAGGTCGTGAGGACTTCGCTTGGAACCTTAAAGGAGGCATGGCAGGCCCCTCTCAGGGAGGTGTGAGGGGTGGTCCTGGACAGGTACATCCTGAGGGAACACCTAAGGCCCTTCCTCCTCTCGCTTTCGGTGCTCCTCCTCATACTCATGCTGGACACGATATTGGAGATGATGGACCTCCTGATATCCAAGGGGGTCCCTTTTTTTGTGGTGGGTCAGATAGCCCTCTTCAGCCTGGCCTGGATGTTGGCCCTGGCCGTCCCTATGGCCGTACTGGTATCCACCCTGATGGCCTTCGGAAGGCTCTCCGCGGACGGGGAGGTCCTGGCCATGTGGGCAGGAGGGGTAAGCCCCTACAGGATGCTACTTGCCCCCCTCGTCGCCTCGGCGACCTTAACTGTGGGGATGGTGGAGTTCAACGACAGGGTCCTGCCCGAGGCAAACCACAGGGTGAAGGTGCTCTTGGCCGCCGTGCACAGGAAGAGGCCGGCCTTGAGCCTCAAGGGGAGGGAGGGGACCTTCGTGGACTTCCCCGGATACAGCTTGCTCTTCCGTAAGGTGAAGGGGGAGAAACTATACGGGGTCACACTGTACGGTAGGGGGAAGGAGGGGATAACTACGGTGCTCAAGGCCAAGTGGGGCGAGCTTAACATCTCCCCCGACGGAGAGACCCTTACCGTGACGCTCCATCAGGGCGAGGTGCATCGGATGGACCCCAAGGAGCCGGAAAGGTACGTCCGCACCAATTTCTCCAAGTACGTCCTTAGGATATCCGGCCTCAGGATGGGGTTGAGGCTCGAGGAGGTGGGGAGGGGGGACAGGGAGATGAGCATAGGGATGCTCAAGGAAAAGATAAAGGAGCTTAAGGCGAAGGCGAAGAAGGCCGAATCGAGGATATCGGAGATAGCGCTGAAGCTCGGCATAAGAGGCGAGACCACAGAAGAGATATTGTCCCGCGCACGGGCCATTTCCCGGGGGAAGCTCGGAGGGATGCTCGCGCAGTTGGAGGTGCTCAAGTCCTACAGGAGGAGCATAAACAGATACGAGGTCGAACTTCACAAGAAGTACTCCATCCCGGCTGCCTGCATAGTCTTCGTCCTAGTCGGAATGCCCCTTGGTATAAGGGTCAGGAGGGGAGGACTTGGGGTGGGGTTCGGGCTGAGCGTGGGCTTCTTCGTGCTCTATTGGGCGTTCCTTATAGGGGGGGAGGAACTTGCTGACAGGATGCTGGTCTCCCCTTGGGCCATGATGTGGGCACCGGACCTGCTGATAGGTGCCCTCGGCATATACCTCCTTCTGCGCATGGGAGCTAAGTAGGTGCCCCTTAACGATATAACAGCTCGTACAATCTCCTCTGTCGTTCCATGGCCTCGAGGTAAACCTCATGTCTTTCAGGGTCCGGCTCGTAAGCCCTCCCCAAGAACTCCGGGGCCTCGGATACGTCCCGGATGGTGCCCGTGGATTCCAACGCCAGGAGGGCCGTGCCCCTGGCGGTGGCCTCGGGGACAGCGGAGAGCACGACGGTCCTCCCTAAGACGTCCGCAACCATCTGCGCCCAAGTCGGGGAGGACATGAGCGCCCCCCCGCTCGCCACGACCTCCTGGGCCTCTGGAAGCACTTCCCTCAGAAGCTCGTATATGAGCCCGAACCTGTACGCCACAGCCTCCATCCCGGCCCTTAAAAGGTCCAAGGGCCCGTGGTGGAGGGAAAGTCCCACCACGGCCATCCTGGCCTCACCCCTCCATCCCGGGCTCCTCTCGCCAGAAAGGAAGGGGAGCACCGTGAGCCCGTGGGAGTCGGGGGACATCCTCGAGAGGGCCTCCTCGGGGTCGTCGGGGACCCTCAGGAAGTTCCTGAGCCACACGTAGAGCCCTCCGCCCTCGGTGAGAGCCCCTCCCAAAAGCCCCCTCCTTCCGTCCACCCTGTAGTCCCAGAGTCCCCGTGGGAGCGGAACTTCACCCGTGTGCACCGCCCTTATAGCCCCCGTAGTCCCTAAGGTCAGTGCCACCCTCCTGGGGTCCGTACACCCGCTCCCTACGTTGGCAGCAGCCCCGTCGCCTATCGCCGGAAACCAGGGCAGGTCCCTGAGAGCAGGCCACCTACCGGCCCATCCCCTCCCGAGCCCGACGAAGGGGTGATTCGCATCCACAAGTTCGGGCAGCTCCTCCGGCCCGACCGGAAGGTGGGAAAGCAGTTCCTCGTCCCAAGAAAGCTCGTGCCTGTTTAAAAGCCCGGACCAGGAGGCCACGGAAAGGCTCTCCCCGGTCCTTCCGAAGAGCCTCAAAAGCACGAACGCCCCGAAGGAGAGCCAGAGCTTCACCCTTCTGAACTCCTCCCCCAAGGCACCTTCGGCCCAGAGGAACCTCGCAGGGAGGTAGCTCGTGTGGAAGGGAACTCCGGTGCGCTCGTAGAACTTGCCCTCGTCCAGGCTCTCCTTGAGCTTTTCGACCTCCCCCTCGTTCCTGACGTCCGCATAAGTATATATAGGGGTTAAGGGCCTGCCCTCCCCGTCCACACCTAAGACGTTCGAAACTATGGTGTCCATCCCGACGGCCACGAGCTTCCCGGAGAGCCCTCCCGCCTCCGCCAGGACCTCGTCCAGGGCGTCCACCAGGAGCCGGAAGAGTTCCTCGGGGTCCAGGACCGCCCCCCCGTCGGGCGTGGTCTTCAGTCTGTACTCCCTCCGGGCGGATAGGTCCTTTACGCTCCTCCCCAGGGAGTCGAAGAACATGGCCCTGAGGGCCGAGCTTCCCACGTCCAAGGCTAAGACGAACGGGGCCTCGGCCTCGCTCCTTTCCACCTCCGGGCTCATCTTCTCTCCCTCAACCTGTACAGCACCTCCCCCGCCTTCGGGAGCACCAGTATCCCCTCGTCCTCCCTGCCCATGTAGTCCTCGGGCCTGAAGGAGGATGGATCTATGTATCCAAGGTTCACCTTCTCGACCCTTTCCTTGGGTATCCCCGTGGCCAGGTACACCCGGACCCTGGGCCTCTCCACGCCCGTCCTCTCGTCGTACCATCCGAACCCCTTAAGGTGCGTGGAATGCGCCAGCACGCCCCAGGGGTAGCCCTTGAACCTGTCCCACTGCTTGAGGAAGTAGTCCCTCACGTGGTACCCTATCTCGTCCAAGATCTTGCCGTGGGTGTACGAGATCTCGGTTATGTGGGGTGCGTATATTATCACCTCCCCCCCGTCCGCCACCGCCGGCTCCACCTTGTACATCCCCTTTGCGGCTGTCCATATGTCGTCGTACATCTCGGGCATAACTGATATCACCTTCCTGAAGGGCTCGTCCACCCAGACTACGTGGACCTGGGCGGAAAGGTCCGCCGCCTCCTCGTACGCCTCCTCTGGCGTGCCCGTGTATAGCCCTGCCAGCCCACCGTCCTTGACCACCATCGCAAGGCAGTACTTGGGCTTATCCAGAAAACTTGCGGCCCTGTCTATAACCCTCCTTACCGGGGTGTGCTTGACCCCTATTATCTTGAGTATTGTGATGACAGCGCCGAGCCAGTGGGAGAAGTTTATGACCTCCCAGCCACCTATCCCGGGAAAGAAGTACTTGTTCCCCCCCGAAAACCCCACGACCTCGTGGGGGAACACAGGACCGCATATCACTATCCTATCGTAGTCCAAGACCATTTTGTTGAGCTTGACCTCGACCGGCATCTCCATGAGCCCGTCGGTGATTTCAGCTATCTCCGAAGCCGGTATGGTTCCCAAGGAGACGAAGGTGTCGGGCAGGTCCCAGCGGTGGTTGAATACCCTCACATCCCTGTACCTCCCCTCCCAGTCCTCGGGGGAGACGCCCACGAGCTTGTTTATGGCCTCCTGCGACATAGGGGGATGGGTGCCCAATGCTATGAGGTAGTCCAAAGCCCTCACATTCCCCGAAAGCAGCTCGTGGAACAGCCGGAACATCATAGGAATGGGTGCCGTCCTGGTCCCGTCGGGGATGATGAAGAGGACCCTCCTCCCGTCCAAGTCCCACTTCGAGAACGCTTCCTCGACTACCGACCTGATCTCTTCCTCCGAGAGGAGCCTATCTGTGTATCCCTTCCCGGCCATCTTCCCTCCTTCAGTCCTCGAGGCGGTAAATGCAAAGATAAAGCTTTCCTTGGCGAAGTGCAAGCTTTTACTCGGTAAAATAAAGCCTGCATCATCGATGCAGGCAACATCGTTCCCCATAGGAAGTATTACCTACATAGCCTTAACCCATGACCTTATCTTTAAGCGATGAAATCCGGGAGAGGCTCTCCCTAAGGGAAAGGTTCAGCTTCTCCAGAGCATCCCTGGGGTGGGCAGGCATATAGCAGAGGTGATATTGGCGGAGGTAGGAGCAGACATGAGCAGGTTCCCTTCCTCTGCTCATAGGGATTTGTCCTGGGAATCGGGTAGCATCTCAAACTTATCCTTCTGGGATTTAAGGTGGAAGACACCCACCATCAGGAAAGTAATATTCTTCCGGACAACAGGGTTCGTGACAACACCAAGGACCAGCAGATCTCCATGGATAGCTTTCACCAGGACAGTAATAATGTCCAATCCATTTATGTCCACCCCATGCACAACTTCCAAAGTCATAACATCCAATTAGATGACACCACGGTGCAAAAACCTCCTTTGGTAACATAATGACTAAGCCAACAATGATGACTAAACCAACAAAGATTCTCCCTCTCATGGCCTTCCCCCTCACTTTAATATAAACTTATCTATCTTCCCATAGCCTATGTTCTCTATGAAATATAGTGCTTGCCTGCCAAGACAGAAACCGAAATAATGTTCTGGAGGTCGGAAAGTCTCTATCAATTTCCCTTTCGGGTTCCATATGTCCATACTGGGCCCTTTGACCCGTAAAACAAACACCTGCCCCTCAGGCGTTACTTCCATATCCCCTACAGGGAAATATGCCCCTTCCTTCGGCTGAGATAGAGAAAGCTCTGGCTTTACCTCCCAGATTAGGTTCCCAGAAGGACTATATTTACGCAATATATAAGACGCCCGAAAGGCAAAATAGATATTATCTTGAGAATCTATCCCTATAAATCCCTCGGCCGCGATTATCCTTCTGAAGTCCTCAGATGTTCTCCTGGCCACGGCCACAGGCTCCGCTGGTTCCCCAAATTCTCCCAATAAGTTACCATCAAGATCATACTTACACAAGATATACTTTGCTTTGAATCCGACCTCGTTTAGATATACATTACCATGTGAATCTATAGCTATCTGCATAGGAGTTCCTCTTACGCTCGGGAAACGATATACTCTGTTCCCTTTGTAGTCGAAACCTTGGACTAATCTTATGTTTGGGTAACATAGGAAGATATTCCCCTTCCCATCTAAGGCAATATCCGAAGGTTCCCCACAGCATCTCTCTTTTACTCGAAGGTCCAAGATCGATATGAGGTTCCCTTGACCATTGTATATCTGGACCTGCCCTCCCTTGTCCAATATTAGAAGGTTGCCATGATCGTCCTCCACAGCTTCCAAAGGCATAAGGAAGAGATGTCTTCCTTTTTGATCCTTGGATAAACTCCATACCTTCTCCATACGAACACTATCGGCCCAAGTGGGGAGACATGTCACTGTCAGCAAGATAAAGCTCAATAGATACATAGCCCCTCCTTTCCTTGAACTTTCAGAAGTTGCTATAGATAGATTCTCCCCGTTCTATATCCATTTTACGCAAAATATACAAGGCCTGAAGTTTTCTATTCTCCGACGAGAACTTCCCCATAAAAGGCTCCAATATCCCCCTCACCAGCTCAAAATCCCTCCGACGGTAACACATCTTCGCCAACTTCAGCCTCGCCCATTCCGATGTCTCCCTCTCAACTTCGTTGGCAATCCTCTCATATTCGCCCAAGGAGGATAGGACGAAATTTACAGCCGATCTGAGGTCCCCCATGGCCTTATAGCAAGCCGCTATCTTCCTAAGATAAAGCACCCTCCC
>Ga0164318_10004194_pt1 | contig 13800 bp, 16 predicted proteins | sample GuaBasSedimGuay9_FD_113734 | JGI IMG/M metagenome (GOLD analysis project Ga0164318, IMG submission 113734) | Subseafloor sediment microbial communities from Guaymas Basin, Gulf of California, Mexico - Guay9, Core 4571-4, 0-3 cm | ecosystem: Environmental > Aquatic > Marine > Hydrothermal vents...
ACCTCATATTCGCCAGGTTCAAGATTTTCAATAACATACTCACCGTTTTCATCGGTTATAGCATTGTATTCAGCTTCTTCCCCTCTAGCAATTACTTTAACATTAGATACAGGGTTACCCTCATCATCTACAACTCTGCCAACTAACTTGTTATAGCTATCTCTAGCTTTTTCAGCCTCCTCCTCGGTTTCCTCGCTAGCTTCTTCATCTTCAGCCTCGGGTTCTTCTTCTTCAGGTTCTGGAGGGGGAATATATTCTCTAAGCTTTAGATAATAGTTGTAAGTTTCAGCTCTGCCTTCAACCTTTGATATTTGCAAATCCTCAATAACTACGAGATTTATATCCGCTGTCCCGGCAATATCAGATTCAAAGCTGACAGGTTCTCCAGCATAAAATTTTTCCCATAATGTTTGAACAATATTCTTCGCCTCAGGTCCGGAGATCACGCCTTCAAACTCCATTCGACGCAGGTCTCTGCCAAGATCTTGGACTATCCCCCCTTCCATTCCGGGAATCTTATGTGCTACAATATTCCTAGTTCCTGAAATTTTCGCACTTGTTATGCTTCTAGATTCTTTTATGGGACCTGTATCGTTTTCTCTAACAACTTTTATTAGTTCTATCTCATCAAGCTTTACGTGACTCATCTTCTCATCCGATTTTCTCGCCTTTTATTGAAATCTTTTCTATCGGGGGGACTGCCTTTTCAATTTGTATTACCGATTCGATTTCAACTGGTAGAGTTTTAGCCTTTTCGACGTTTTTACCTGAAAGAATACGAACTTTTAATCCAGCTTTTTCAAAATCATCTATACTACCGAGCAAAACCTCTAATACTTTATATGTCATGTAAAGTGTTTTTTTAGGATCTTTATAGGCTATTTTTAAATTATAAACTGCTTTCAATTTGTAAAGGTCTATTTCTCTTGAAGCTTCGCTGGAGTAGTATATTACTAGAATATTTTCATCACCTTTTTCTGGAGGTTTGTTAAAAGTTACAGTGCCATTTTCATAACTTATTTTAAAATCTTTTTTCTCGGTTAATGGAAAGCCGATCGGGTGCTCGATTCTTTTCACGGGCTTTATAGGCTTATATTTAAGCTTGAAATTTCTCTGCTCGCCATTTCCGCTGAAAAATTCCCTAATTTCGTCCTTTTTGGTAAAGCTTGACTTTCCAATACCAAATTGTTCAACATTAAATTCTGATAAATCGATAAATATTCCATCTTCACCTGTCGGAACTCCTATGACTACTTCGCCTTCCGCCAGAGATAGGCGTTTTTTAATGGTTTCCATGAGCATTATAGCGATTTCATCCAACACAATAAATCCCTTATATCATTTTTAACCTGGAAAGGTAATGCAACGTATTCCCGATACGCGGCGTCGATTGCGGGTTTATATTTTTGAAAAATATATATCTAACTTGCTTAGATGGGTATGGATTTCTCAGCATGTATTTATACCATACATGTTCAGTGGGTGATAGAAGATACTCAACGTATGGATTTGTAGTTCCTTTTGGTCTTAAGCTGGTGAACTCGTGAAGATAGACATTACTTACTGTATGCGTCGATCCGTCAATGTATTCAAGAGATATTTCCAAAATTTCTCGATCACCGTTCCTCGCTCCAGACCAATAGTAAAGCATATCAAAAGAATCCATGATGGCGAACCTGCATATAAGACCAGTCTTCCCGCCGGGTAATACCCATTGCCGTGTTATATGACCGAGAACGCTAATGCCATAATTTGAAGTTTCTCCTGGAATATTCTGGTCTAACGGATATGACTCTCCAAAAGGACTCTCCAGGTTTGTAAGCACGACACTTTCAACAATTCTACCCAAAATATTTTTCAGCTCGACTATTTCCTTTTCAAGATTTTTAAGTTCCTTTAAAATATCTTCTTGCATTTTGTTCCAATCTTCGCTTCTGATAAGATCGCCAGGTTTTCTCACTATAGGTTTAAATTTGACCATTATTATTCACCTCCTTCAAGTTCTATTATAGCACGAACACCAGCAGCTTTAACAAAATTAACAATCTCATAAATTTCGTCGAGAGACAAGCCTCGCCTCTCGACTATTTCCTTAGGAAGGCAAAGCTTAAAAGCGGCTGGCAGCTTTGCCTCCCAAGTAAAGGTAAGCTTAACCTTGGAAATTCCTATGGCAAAAACAGATTTATTGAATAATGCCTGATCGAAAACTGCTATTTCTTTCTCTAATTCTTCATAATACCTTATCTCGCATTTTTTCCTATATAGAACAAAATCTCTGCAGCCTACGAGCTTATCGGTTACGTCTAGATCGTTTAGATAAACTTTGCCATCGCTAAATTCAAGGATATCGTTTTCTTTTAGCACTCCTTTAAATCCTATAGATTCACCAGTAGTAAGGTTTAAGATTGTGGGATTGACAACTCGAGGCCCAAGAACTTTCAGCTCTATTTTGGGAATACTGTCTTCTATTCCCTTGCTTGACATTACCCAGCTATCTCCTGTTCTAACTTCAAATTCTTCCTTAAAAACATGGACAGGGTTTTCTTCTAGTTTTATAGGATAATCTTCCGGAAGGTCCAGCAACGTACGAACAGCAGACAATATCGTTGATACTGTGCCGCCGCCTTTGTAATCCAGTATTGCTCTTTTTATCCTTCTTCTAAAAGTAGAATCCGCCTCGCCTGGCCTTCTTTTAAGCATGAAAATAGAAGCTAGCTTATCCAGATCTTCTCCAAATGCCATGTCAACCCAGTGGGATCTCATTATCCGAAATAAATCTATTTGAGCCTCCTCAAGCCTCCATCCAAAGGCTAAGAGAAAATTATATATTACGGACGTCTTATCCCATGTTTTATAGTGATCTGGCATTCTCTTTAAGATTCTATTTACTCTTTTCATTTATCTTCTTCACCAACACGTTTATTTTACGGGGAACAACCTTCTCGTAAGATTCTATCTTAACATTAGATTTTTCGAAAGTTTCAACAGGATGAGACTCCTCTCTCACTACAGAGAAAACTAATCGAGAAACATCATAAACATATGGGCACGTTAAAACTTTACTTATAGCCTTTGTATATACTAAATCTTCTCCAATGTTAAGACTACCCAAATATTGCATTAAGGCATTTTCCACACATTTTTGGACAGCCTCAACGTCAGCTTCCGCTATAATATGAGCCTCTACATCCACGTAGACAGGTTTAGGCCTCATCAGCTCGACTTTTATGCCAGCAGCTCTTACCTCTTCCACGGCCTTTTTTATTTCATCCATGTCTCCTCCATCAACTATTATCCTTACTAATCCTGGAACTTCATCAGGCATATCTTCGACTAATATAGAGCTAACTCCTTCAACTCCTTTTACGGCCGTTTCTAGAGAAATTAAAGTAGCTTTTCCAGCGACCATTAAAGCCTTTTTCGCTCTTTCCCGTAGCTCCTCATCGCTTTCTACGTCGGTTCCTCCAGTAATGTCTTTTCTATTAATCACATATTCCACGCCCGGTGGCGGCCTGGGCATTACGGTTATTGAACCGGCATACGTGTTTCCCTCTCTGCCACGCACGGTGGCAACAACTTCTACATCAGCTTCCCATCGTCCATCCTCCTTTCTCTCTAAAACACCTTCTTTGACTGTAACATAAGTTTTTGCCTCTTTTGAAGAGCGGGCAAACGTTGATACGATAACTCCTTTAGGAATAACTATTTTTTCGAAGCTAGCATAGTCGACGAAAAACACCGTGTTCATATCGGGCTTTTTACCTTCCGCTAACCAGATAAGGGAATTTTCGTCAAAGCTATAATCGACTTCTTTTTCAAAATCATAATCTTGCCCGTTTACTTTGCCATAGACTTTTATGACTTCACTAATTGGAGCGTTTTTCAGAGTATAAACAAGAGAGCCGTCAAACATATGGGCTTCTCCGCTAATAGTTACTGTTGGTGGTGGCGTTGAACGCCCAAATGTAACTATTCCTCTCGCGCATTCGGCTTGTTTCCTAGTTATACCTAGGAGAGAAACAACGAAATCTAGGGAAGTACCCGTTGCCGTATCTATAAAGCCAGACTTGTATACATACTCCATCTGAGTATAAAGGTATTCTATTTCTCTACTAATAGCTTCAACTATAGTTCTTAAAACGCTTCCAGGATTTATATCAGTTAACCCTGTAGGTTCTCCGTAGATGTAATTAACGTAGAAAAACGTATTCTCGTCGGGTTTTCTACCTCCATCAAGCCAGTAAAGGAAATTGCCATCCTGAACATAATCTAAATCCTTTTCAAAAACCACGGTTTCCCCATTATATACTCCTTCAACTTTTACAATTTCCTTAAGAGGCACGTACCTAAGCTTGTACTTTACCTTGTTAGGCTGCGCTAAATGTTTCTCTCTTACAACACCTTTAGTAATTTGAGTAAGTATATCATCAACTATTTCTCTAAATTTTTTCTGTTCAAAGGCCACTATAACACCTCCAGATAAAACGGAAAAACGAGATTCAGCATGTTTTTACTGCCTATAGGCTTAACTATAACATGGATATCAACCCTGTTAGGATTCTCTCTGGCTGGTACAACTCTAATTGCCATAATTTCTTCAATTCTAGGCTCTCTCATCAAAGAATCTCTAACAGCGATTCTTATAGCATCCCTAACTGCTGGACTATTAGGCCTTCCAACAAAATTGTAAAGCTTAGATCCATAACCAGGATGCCCGATATCTCTCAATTCTCCGAGCCTTGTTCTTAGTCTATTCAATATAGCCTGAGCTAAATTATCGTTGCCCTCGACAATAGCTAAATCTCCATGTGGCAAAATTTCCAAATCAGCGTTTAAGTCGGCGTCAAAGTTAATCTTTAAATCTCGTCCCAGTAACTCCCCTGCCATTTCAATCACCCTATAAACACCGTTCCAACGGCCACAACTTTACCTACAGGCGCATCTACGGGATCGTTACAAGTTATGGCTGTGTCGCCGTTTCTAGCCGCTGGCTTACCATTTATAAATACAGTAGCGCTTCCCGTAATTATACGAGCCATATTTGAAGGTGGTTTTTGAAAAGTACCTCCAACGGGTATATGTGGTGGAATATTCTGAGCCGTACTTCCTACAGTAGCTGCCGGCCTACCCATTATCATAACGTTTCTACTCAAATTTCCATTTATTATTCCGTTGAAGGGTAGTGGGGTAGGCGTTGGTACTGGACCTGAAGGCGTCGAAACCAGTATTATGTGAATATCTGTCGCCATTATTTTATCGCCCATTTTCGCAGCTGGTTGACCCATAAGATCACCTAGTTCAAGTTTATTATTGAACCCTTAATATCGAGCTTACCTATAGCCTGAATTAATCCAGAAGAAGAGGTTTTAATTTCTAAATCATTTCTACTGAATATTTCTACGTTAGCCGCTTCCAATCTTAGCTTTCTAGACGAAACTATTTCCACGTCATTTTTAGATGATATAGAAATCTTTCCGTTGGTTTCAATACTTATTTCACCGTTATTTTTAATTTTAACTTTATATTTTTCGGTTTTTAACGTTATAACTTCATCTTCAACGGTAAAGGCTATGCCACTTGGCAGTTTAAAATGTATTCTCCTCCTTGTAGATCTGGAATAGTTCGGCTCAAAAACTATTTCTTCTTCCTTACTTAATGGAGGCCTTTGTTTGTCGTTGTATAATCTTCCGATAATAACAGGCGCGTTTATATTTCCATCAACATAAGCTACTAAAACTAAGTCGCCTACGCTCGGAATATACGATAAACCTATCAATTGCGTCGCTACAGGAACTCTCCTCAATTCTAGATCATAATCTCGAAGCTTAACATTACATTCATAATTGTCTTTGTCACCGCTGCTAGAATGTGGAAAAACAGACGTTACAGTTCCTATATCTAAAATTTTTAATTTTCTAATTTCCTCTCTAACTATAAACTTGAATAATTCAATAGGATCGGACATTATCTCCACCAATAAATATTGGTAGTAAAACCAGACGATAAACTAAAAACATGATTAACTCTTAATACTTGAGACTTTCCATTAACCTCTCCATATGGAACATCTTCAATTTCTAATTGATGTGCTGGTTTGATTTTCGGATTGCCAATAACAGATATTTTTCCTTTAAGATTTTTTGTTAGAAAATTCAAAATAGATTCAGCAGCTCTGTCAGCAGCATCTCTTTCTTTTATCGTAGGATCATATACTAGATAATACTTCTCTTCTCCTTTAATAGCTTTATAAGGTTCGGCACAAATCCAATGACTGGTTTCTCTGCCTTTAATACTTGCCGGGCTTTCTTTTATCAGAATAACTCCCTTATAAACTGGGGTAATTTTATAAACTTCAAAACTTACAATATCTCTCCCATACTTAAGTTTATGAGAAATTTCTCTCTTTTTCCCGAAAAATAGCTTGTTATCTTCGTTTATGTAGAAGTAAAAACCACATTTCAAAGCAAGATCTTCTATGTGAGTATACGCGCTCTTCCCCCTATATATGGTATAGCAGGGGAAGAACATGCCGTCTTCGGCTTCCTCAATTTCTACTCCTGCTTTTCTAGCCAATTCTTTAACTATACCTCCAGCATTCTGATTTTCATAAAACTGGTCAATATACAACCTTATCAGTTTAATAGCAGCATCATAGCCAGAAAACACTACAGATTCTACTTCAGGCTCGATACGCTTGATCCAGCCGGTAAAAACCTTTTGTAAGTTATCGCCATACCCTAAGTGTATTACAACAGTTTCTCCGAGTCTTATACTCTCAGCTCTAGGGCTTTTAGCCATTCGAATAGAAAAAGTACCAGCTTGATTACCAAGAGACTTTGAAACTTCTATTCTTAAAATTTCAGAAGAATCTAAAGGCTCAAAAGTTTCTCCATTTATCTCCACTCTATACCTTGGTTTTAAATATCGGTAAGTCATAATTCGACACCATGCTTTCTCGCTTCTTCCGCAAGTATTCTACCGATTTTTCTTCCTAATTCTCTAATATCACGATCACTTTCTAGAGAAGATACGTTAACCGTTACATTGATTACATTTCTAAAAGTATAGTTTACATTCTTTGTAGACAATCTACCGGCCGTTACAGCCGGTAGGGATATATTAATCGTAGTTGGCGATCTAGGATATTCGTAAATTATATAGGGCTTGCCTCCTCTCCTATAGATCTCTCTTATACCAGTTGTTAAGTAGACAGTATATGGAGTTATTTTTTCCGTTGCTAAGCGCATAGTCTTCTCTCGTATTTTTATGATGCTAGAGATACTCGAGACCGGCTGCTTGGGAATTTTAAAAAACGGCAATCCATACTCCAATTTTTTATAAGTTTTTAGGTTAGGTATTTTCCCAGTTAAGTTTTCTCTCATAAACGTATAAACGCTTGTTCTCAAAAATACTGGCGATATTTTTGCGTAATCACTTCTTCTTGATAAAGTTTTAAAATTATAAATTTCCCCAGTAATTCGATATTGACTGTAAGAAATAATTTTTTCATAAATTTTCGATAGGGGAATGCTTTCGAATTTTGATATTTTCTCTCCCAAACTCCTATAAAATCTTATAGTAGAAACACTAGGAAATTCTCTTGCCTTCAATATCTTGTCTTCTAAAGCTTTATCCATTCTGCTTTCTCTAAAAAATCGGTAAATTTTGTAAATACATGTAGTCAAAATGTATTCTCGACCACTTGGAATAATTATACCGGGAAAGCTCACTCTTTTTCTACTAACTACAATTTCTCTACTGAGCGTTTTGGGAATTCCTTTGACTAATTTTTCAAAAATGAAATTCCTTTTTGGAATATATTTCTCATAGAGTAGCCTATTAACATCTAAGAATTTCAATGAGACACGTGGTAAAAGATTCGGTGACTTTATAGGAGACTGAATTATTCTGCCATAGGTTGATTTTGAAAACAAAACATGAAAACTGGAAGTGTGAAAATCTGTAATAGCATCCGATAATTGTGAATATAATTTAGTTAATTTCCCTTTTTCATGTATGAGAGTTTTATTAAAAAATTTTATAATTGAAGATAAATTATAAAAAAATAAGGATTTTTCGAAAAATTTATTAATTCCCTGTGATTTCTCAATTATTCTCAATAGGTTTGAAATATTTTCCTTTGAAACATTTATTTTTAGTAAGAGCGATGAAAACGGAGTTATTTCTTTCCTTTCCTCTTCCTTTGCTTTGGGAACAAAGGGGGATACTGGTATAAAGTATAAATAGCTAGTTTTTTTCTGTAAGCTTGAAAGTTTATTGAATAAAGCTTGGCAAACTCTAAATGACAAAGAGGATTTTACCGCCTTTCTACGGGAGAGAAAGCGCTTTACTATGGACACTATTTTGTCTAGCAATACTAATCGCCAATTATTATTTTAGTCCAGCCTTCTTTAGTCTCAGATATTTCTTTCATGAGCCACATTCTATAATTATAAGCCGCTATTAGAAAATTAATTTGGTCTCTTGTTAAATCGCAAACTTTATCGGCGAGCTTATAGCCATAATCTAGGCAAAGCACTGCCAACTCCAGGCCCTCGGGACTTTTTACAAATTTTTCAATCATTAACTTTTTTTTTCTGCCTCTTCAGGAGGAACTAACCCACTGATTTCAAGAACTTTCATTCCAATATATTCTGGAACACCAAATTTCATCTGTTCTAAATCATTTAGAGTTAATTGGGGCTCTACAAGTCCTTTAGAAGCTGCAAGCTTCAAAAGTTTCAGGTTTGTTTGTAAATCTATCTTTTCTAGAGCTGGAGTCCCGTCTTCTCTCAGTGGAAGATTTTCTAGCATGGAAAGTATTTCTGTAAGCTCTCCATCGGTTAAAGGTCTAATAACGACTGCCGCGTCGTATTCAGGAATATAAAGTTCTACGCGTTTATCTTTTCCCTTTAAAATGTCTTCCTTGGTTAGTTTCCTCATTTTATTCAGCCTATGTTGTTATCTCAACTTTTGTAGCCGAGAAATTGTAAACGCTTACAGCTACGTTATTAGCTTCCATTTCTAACTGTTTACTCTCGATAACACATTCATGGAAAGTAATTGTTACAGTCTGTCCCTCACCTGTAGTGATTTGAACCATTATTTGGAAAGGCTCAATCTCTTCTGCTAGAAGCTTTTGATCCAAGGTAGGGCTTGAGGATAAAACCTTTATCTTTCCGAGAACCTCTAGTTTTCCATATGATATAGCCGGGGCCTCGTCTGACCCGGTAGAACTTCTTCTTATAACGTTTCTAGTAACTGTAAATTCTATCGATTGCACTCCCTTAAGATCTTCCTGGTCTACTTTTACTATAGTTTTTCTAGCCGCGTAAATTACAGAGAAGGACAAGCATATTCACCTCCTATATTTGGACTAATAGAGTTGCATAAATGTAATCTATGGCTCTTACAGGCCTAACTGCCAGATCAACGCGGACAATGCCCTGCGCAAAATCTAGCTTAGTACTGTACACGTCGACCATAAAGGCTGGCTCTTGACTGTCTACGCTCGGTACCAATGCGCCTTCGCTCTCCATTCTAGAAAGGAACCACGTGATTTTCTGCTTGAGAGCAAGTCTGCTCGATTCATTATTTAGAGTCCCTATGAAATCTGCAGCTATGCTATTTACTCCTCTAACAGCTCTATCTACAACTCTTATGACGCTAATTTGTTCTCCGCTTGTTGTGATGCCTTTGACGACTATTATTCCCCGCTCTTTCTGAGCTACTACAGGCAATATTCCGGCTTTAAGCAGCTGTCTCAGCTGAGAAGGAGTAAACTGCCTTTCGAGTTCGAAAACTCCGGCTAAAGGCTTGAAAGTTGGCGATTCATAATAGTTTAAGTTGCTGATTAAGCCCGCTACCGCGCCAGCAACTCCGAAAGGCGCTACAAGGACAAACCTATCGCTTTTAAGTTTTTCCGTTTTTTTAATCATATCATCAATGCTCTCTCCCTTAGCTACAGAACCTATACCAATTCTTCCCATAGCGTCTTTGCTCATAACTTTGCAATGAGCATCAATTTTCGCATGAATTTCAGGATTTGTAGAATTACAAGCTAAAACAACATCAACGTCAGGCTCAGCTTCAAGTTTTTCCAAAGCCTCTTCAAAATCTTTAATTCCTGGCTCTCCAGGATCTTTACCCCCAGATAATTTCCCCTTGAATTCTGCTAGCACGTTTTTAGTTGCAGGTTTTACTATGCTAGCCTTAACTAATGTAGATTTCTTGTTAATCTCGTTAACAACGTATTTCTCGTGCTTTGGATTCATTGAGACATCAGTGTAGGTTTCTATCACTCTTCCATATTTGATGGTTAAATTGAAAGTATCTTCTGTAGATCCTGGCTCTACACCTACTTCTATTTCATTACCAGCTTGGCCTTCATCTACTGCTGTTAACGTAAGAGCGTCTTTACCTTCTTTATCCTTTAAAGTTATCGAAGCTTTTTTGCCTCCAGCTCCAGCCACTCTAACGGCAACTATTTCAAATACTCCATTTTGGAAAGCTTGCTTAGCATCCTTAACTAGGGTGTAACTAGGATCAGAACCGAATTTTTCAGCGAACTCTTGGTAGCTACTAACGTGGACAGTAGTAAGAATGGGGCCCTTTTCCGCAGTTCCAATCATTGCAACAACTCCAGAAGGATTTAGAATTCTTGGAACAATTTCCTTGACAACTTGAATTTCCACGCCAGGAATTATCCTAGTCAGGAAAATTCACCAAATTTACTATGCTTAGCATTCTAATAAATTTTTCTAAAAAATCATTATTTTTTTCTAAATAAAAAAATATGTGAATGAAATTATAAAATATAAAATTTCTATTTAAAATTTTACAAAAGACATATTTAAAATCAATTTTTTCATCAAAAAATCTTCATTTCTGAAAAAATTAATATTTTATGGAGATAAAATAATTTTTAAACATTTAATGCAATTATAGTTAAAATTGTAAATAATAATTTTCAAAAGCAGATAGTTTGGGGGTGTTTAGATAGAAATGGGTTCTTTCAAATAATTTTTTTAACAAGAGGAAAACCACTAACTTTTAAATCTACTATTGTAAAACCGTTTTTCAGCCAGAAAGATAAAGGTCCTGAGGGATTATTAGGATTCCCCAGCCTAGCGTACGTGTATACTTCCTTTACTTCTCTTTCTCTAAGCTCGTTTATAATTTCTTTAAGTAATAGAGAACCAAATCCTTTACGTCTATAAGAATTTTTTATATATAGGCAGGTTATGAAAACTATTTTCTCAGAAAGCTCATTTAGCCATTTCTCATCATAGTCGATTAATCTGCGGAAATATTTAGGCGGTGCAAATTTTGTATATCCCGCTGGCTGTCCGCGGAAAAACAATATCTTTCCGCATATTCCGTAATTGTTTAATGTTTTTCTATACCATTCTTTTTTAATTTCTATCCTGTCGTCTTCAGGAAGTTTTTCATTGAAAAGGGCTGGATTTTCCCAGTATATGCACGATCTACAGGGGAGGGGTATTTTTTCAAAGTTTTCAAGGTTTATAGGTTTTATTTCAACCTGTACACTCAGCTTCGACATTTTCCTCAGAAAATAAAATGTTGCAATTATTTTAATCATACGCTTTACAGTTCATTTATGGTATGCAGTTATAATGTAAATTTTAGATGAGCATTTTTTAAAAGCATCATCTTCGCATTCAAAAACGGTGGTAAAATGAATAAAACCTTAATAATTTTGATAATTGTAGCAATGCTCGCCACAATAGGGGTAATAGCTATTTTCGCAAACCCTATACAGGGTAAAGGAGCTTTATATGCTAAAGGAGAAGGTACTGCATTGATCAAAGGTAGCGGAAAGCTAGTAGTGAGGGGAGAGGGAGTTGTAATTATTGAAGATTATGGAGAAAAAGATGTTAGCATTAGAGTATGGGGTGATGGTAGCAAGGAAGTGAGAGGAAACACTATCGTATGCTGGGGTAAGGGTAAGATGGTTGTCAAAGGAAAAGATTTGCTAATACATATAAGAACTACATCTCCCGACTCCGAAGCTCTGGCTTATGGCAAAGGCTGGGTAGTGCTTTCAGGCGAAGGAGCCTTTAAGACGTGGAAACCATAACTATTTTTCTCCCTTAAAAGCCTTTAAATATATCTTTTTTATATCTTCTAAAGTAACTTCCCTAATATTATTCCTTAAGTTTCGCTCGTATTGTACTGCTTCAGCAGCCATCTTATCTAGCTCTTTTTCCGGTATCCCAGCTTCGGCAAGGCTTCCCGGAATACCGACTCTCCTCCTAAGTTCCATTATGACTTCTACTATTCTCCTAGAGTCTTTCTCGCCCTCGCCAGTTGAAATTCCGAGCAGCTGGGCTAATTTGATAAATTTCTCTGGTACAACTGCAAAATTAAAACTGACAACGTACGGTAATAAAAGAGCATTAGCTAATCCATGCTGTAGACCATGATAAACCGTTAAGTAATAGCCTAGTCCATGAGCTATCGTAGTACCAGCACAGTTTATAGCTATACCAGCCAACATACTAGCATAATGAAGTCTTTCTAGTGCTTGCTCATTCTTTTTAACTGCTTTTTCCAAGTTTTCAAATATTATTCGTGAACTTTCTAAAGCTACTAAATCACTCATAGGATTGCTCTTCTTGGATACAAGTGATTCTATGGCATGAGATAGGGCGTCAAAACCTGTATACGCGATTAATTTCGGCGGTAAATGTTGTAGTATTGTAGGATCGATTATTGCTATTCTAGGTAGTAGTGCCTCACCTACAACTACAACTTTCTTCCTGTTTTCAACATCTGTTAATACTGAATATCGGGTTACTTCGCTACCAGTACCACAAGTTGTCGGTATAGCAATTATTGGAATAACGTCTTCATCTATAGAAACACCTATATAGTCTCTTATTCTCCCTCCTTTTGAGAATAATACTGCAATAGCCTTTGCTGCATCTATAGCACTCCCTCCTCCGAAAGCCACGACAAAATCTATTTTCTCTTTTAAAGCCAACATAGCTCCCGCTTCAACTGTTTCAAAAGAGGGATTTGGCTCGACTTTGTCAAATACTGCAGCTTTTACACCATTATCCTTCATAAGCTTTAACATTTTATCGGTATATCCATGTTTCCGAGCAAAAGTTCTACCAGTAACTAGTAGAGCTTTACCTCCAAATTTGCAAGCTTCCACGCCTAGCTTGTCAAGGCTTCCAGAAGAAAATATTATCCTTGTCGGCGAATAAAACGTGAACTCCATAGAGACACCGAAATAATATAGGTCCCTATATTTAATTAATGTTTTTTATGCTCGATTATTTCTCCGCCTTTTGCTGCCAGCTTTTCTCTGAGATAATCTAGTGCTTTATTTACTTCATCTTCTGCTCTTTTAAGATCTTCTCCAGACGCTGTAATATGCAAGTCTATAATTGGGAGCCCAAGCTCAGCTCCTTTTGGATGGCTTTTAACGTATATATTGCCTAGTTTCATTGCCTCATCTATTACAGGAGCAACTTCCGATTCTGGCAAACCTTTTACTTTTAAAAATTTTTCAACAAAAGCTATCTTAGGCCCTATCTTTTTCAGAAAAGGTTCAACGCTTTCTTCGAACATAGCCTTCATTTCTGAAGGAACGCCAGGAAGCGCAAATATATGCGTATCTCCTATTTTAACGTATATCCCAGGCGCTGTCCCAACAGGATTTTTTATAGGTTTGGCATCCTTGGGAATAATCGCCATTTTAATTCTATGTTTGGTAAGTTCTAAACCTTTATCTTTGTATTTCTTTTCTATCATCTTTAAAGCCTCTCT
>Ga0164318_10004195_pt1 | contig 13797 bp, 10 predicted proteins | sample GuaBasSedimGuay9_FD_113734 | JGI IMG/M metagenome (GOLD analysis project Ga0164318, IMG submission 113734) | Subseafloor sediment microbial communities from Guaymas Basin, Gulf of California, Mexico - Guay9, Core 4571-4, 0-3 cm | ecosystem: Environmental > Aquatic > Marine > Hydrothermal vents...
GTGATGAGTTTTGAGATCAGGAATGGGCACGAAATAACTTCTCTAACTATAAAATGCCCAAAAAATACAATACAAAATTCCTGATGCTTGCAGGGGCAGCCACAGGGGCCGCCCCTGCTATTTTGCGCTAATTAGGCATTTTTTCAATACTCATTACTCACTGCTCACTGCTCATCACTCACCCCTGCCTGCTGCAGGCAGGTCTCACCTCTCATCACTCACCACTCATTACCCTTATGCGCACAACAAAATTTATACCATTATCTATTGATAAGCATTATAGTTTTTTCGAAAACTCAAGTATTTATCAAATTTGCGAACCAAAGTGCCTAAGAGTTACGGGGAGATGGGGAGACGGAATCTTCGCCTGACGCAGAGATTGCGGAGAATAGCCATTTTAGGATAGCCTCCTGAGGCTGCTTTGAGTTATCAATTTGGGCCAATCATGCGGGGTTCAGGTACCAATAGATAAGTCTTTCCCCCAAAAAAATATACAGAACAGCACCGAAAGACAGAAACGGGCCAAAAGGCACTGCGAGTTTCATATCCTTGCGTGTGCTTAGCATGATTATGACGCCGACTATCGCGCCTGCAAGAGATGCTGTAAAAATTGTGAAAAGCACGCCTTTCCAGCCTAAAAAAGAGCCAATCATTGCCAAAAGCTTAATATCACCTCCTCCCATTCCCTCTTTTTTCGTAATAAAATGGTAAGTCCAGGCAACCGCTAAAAGACTTCCTCCTCCGGTCAGCAAACCAAAAATGGAATTTTTGAAACTGATTGCCGGCAAAGCAAAAGATGCCGCAATACCGATAAGTATTCCCGGAAGCGTTATTACATCCGGAATTAATTGATGATCAATATCAATAAATGTTAATACAATAAGAGATGCCACAAAAACAAAGTAGATAAAGCCTTCAAAGGTGAACCCGAAATTTAAAAGCATACAAAGCGCCAAAAAGCCGACCATTATTTCAACCATCGGATAACGAAATGATATGGATGCATTGCAATGCCGGCATCGTCCCCCTAACAGCAGATAACTTAAAACCGGAATATTGTCGTAAAATCGTATTGAACTGCTGCAGCTTGGACAGGTGGATCCAGGATAAGCGATTGATTTTGAGAAAGGAATTCTATATATACATACATTTATAAAGCTTCCTATGCACATCCCGAAAATAAAAGTAATTATCTCAGTCATACTTCCCGGCATATTCTATACATCCTTTTGCTTTAAAGTTAAGCTGCATTTGAACTGGCGGTGAAAAAGCCTTTAAAAATTATAGCTTCCACATAATTAATTTCACTGCGTTGTCGATCTTCAGAGTATTATAATACGCCTTCCTCCCTCTGACTTTATGAAATTAATTATCTGAAAATTTATCGTAAAATGGCAACTTCTCAATAAGTTCGGCAACCTTGTGCTTTCCCCATTGAAAAAAGAGGGATTGATGGAGATTTTCCCATCGCTGCCCTAACTTTCGATAAATTACGTAAAATGAAGATAATGTCTTTATTTTTTCTGTTTTTACCAACAATTAGTTCGTCCTTTCAGTCGATCCCTCAGTTGAAATGACAAATGAAGGCCGCGGCAAGGATCAATCCGGTCCGGAAATGAAATATATCACGGCATAAGCTTTGAACGTATCAAATTTATAATGTCGGTTATTTCCGCATCAGGCGCATCAGAACAATCGATTCTGCCGTCCTTTATAAAAGGTGTGATCTTTTGATAGATATCTCTTGTTAAGCCGCCATATTGTCCTGCAAAAGAATTTATCCGTGATTCAAGACTGAAAAGAAGTTTTTCCCTTGCTGACAATGTTAAGTATTGGTCAATTTTTTCGAGCATTGCCTCTCTATTGTCAGGCAGTTTTCCATTTACATCGATCAGATTGGTTGCGCTGTCACTTATTAGATTGGTCTTAGTGTCAATTTCTTCAATCATTGTTCTGATTTCTTCTACAACCTGCTCTTCGCTGGCTTCCATAAAATCTCCATTTTTCAACGCCTTTTCAAGACTTGTCTGGGGAAAGACTTGAAGGGTTCTTAATCTGATAAAATCTGGAGAAATTTTTGTCAATACATCAGCCGTATCATAAGCATGTTCTTTTGTCCATTTTACTCCCCCCAGCCCGGGCATCACATAAACAGAACATGAAAGACCTGCTTCTTTTACCTTTATTCCACCTTCAACATGTTCATCTCCGGTCACACCTTTATTGACAAACTTAAGGACAGCATTCGAGCCGCTTTCAAGACCAAAATGAACCCTGTCAAGCCCGGCTTTACGATATTCTTTTAATTCTTTAAGAGTCCGCACACTGGCCGCTGTTTTTGTTCTGCCGTAAACAGTAAAACGACGAATCGTTGGGAAATTGATTCTTATTTCATCAATTGCTTCAGCTAAATAATCAGGCTTGAGGATCAAAAAATCAGCATCTCCCATAAAACATGTCTGCCCACCGCCTGCCCGCCAACTTAAAATATGGTTAAAATTGTCTTTTATATTTGGTTTATTCTTAAACCATGAAAGAAACCATACCAGTCTTGGATCAAGATCCTTTTGAATTTCTTCTGTCTCTCCTAATTCACCACCTGCTTCTTTGATCTTTTTAATCAATTCAAAAATATCCGCAGGTGTCGAGGATCTGTATCCCGAATAATCAATCCCTTCTTCTATCAATAAACTGTCGATCCGTTTAGCTCTTCTGACATCTTCTTTTACTTCTTCAACGCTTCTTTTTGAAAAATGAGCGCCAAATTTATAAACAGGGCAAAATTTACATTTATTCCAGTAGCAGTTTCTCGTAAGTCTGAAGGTAAGACTTAAGTTTTCCGTCGGAGGCCTGATGGAACAGATTTCAAACGGCCTAATAGATGATAAATCTATTCCCATTTTTATACTCCATATCGATTTGAATTTAAAGTTTGCTTTGAACCAGCATTATGATAATATCCATCACATTGGTCCGTGTCGGTCCGGTTATTAAAAGGTCGCCAAGAGCTTGAAAGAACGGATAAGCACCATTTTGACGCAGGTAAGCGTTTGGATCCAGGCCCTTTTCGCGGGCACGGGTCAGCGTTTTTTCATCAGCAATGGCGCCGGCTGCATCTGTCGGGCCATCCGTGCCGTCAGTCCCGCCACTCAGAATGACGACATTCTCAGCGCCATTTAAGGCGATGGCTGATGCCAAAACAAATTCCTGGTTACGCCCGCCTTTTCCTTTTCCCTGAAGGCTCACCGTGGTTTCACCGCCGGAAAGAATGCACGCCGGAGGTGGAATCGGTTTTCCGGAAGCGATAACCTCTTTTGCAATGGCGGCATGCATTTTGGCTATTTCACGCGTTTCTCCCTCAATCATTGCAGAGAGAATAATGGGCCGATAACCCAGACGTTCGGCCTTTTGGCTTGCTGCCATCAATGCCTGCAGATTGGTACCTACGAGTTCCCAGGAGTCCTTTTGGAAAGCAGGATCTCCTGGTTTTGGAGTCTCGGCCACCTCCCCCTTCACCCCTTTATGAATATGCTTTCTCACAGACTTTGGAATAGACTCCCATATGCCGTATCCTCTTAATAGCAGCTCTGCTTGACGAAAGGTACTGGTGTCCGGCACTGTAGGTCCGGACGCAATCACGTCCAGATCATCTCCTACCACATCCGAAAGAATGAGGCTTGTCACGGCGGCAGGATGTGCCAGCCGGGCCAGTCCGCCTCCTTTGAGTCGTGAGAGGTGTTTTCGGATTGTATTGATCTCATGGATCGTCGCTCCAGAAGCCAAAAGAAGCTGGGTGACCTTCTGTTTATCTTTCAAGCTTACACCCTCGACAGGAGCGGCGAGAAGAGCGGAACCCCCTCCGGAGATCAAGCAGATAACCATATCTTTCTCTTTAGCCTGTCTTACCAGAGAAATGATATTTTTACTTCCCCTGACGCCTCGTTCATCAGGAATCGGATGACCCGCTTCATGAACAAAAATGCGCTCAAGGGGAAGCCCGTGTCCATCCTTGACGACGATAGCTCCATCTGAAACTCGCTGCCCTAAGAGTTCCTCAACGGCCTTGGCCATAGGGGCAACTGCCTTCCCGGCGCCCACCACGATTATCCGATTGTAATTCTTTAATTCCAGACGATTTTTACCGATTAAAAGAGCTTCATCCTTTATCTTTACGTGATGAAAAACAGCATCAAAAGGATCCACGGCTTGCAATGCTGTCTGAAAAATTTCATGGGCGTGCTGCCGCATATCGCTAAGTATGGATTGATGTATGTTCATACAGCGTCCCTCCAGTCTGCAGGCGGTCTATATCGATAACGAGCTGAGAAAGAAATCAGCGCAGATCGAGTAAAAATCTCGGCCTGTACGGTTAGCTTTTGGATAAATTAGTTATGAGTCAATGGCATTAACTTAGGACAGGAGACAAAATAACTTCCCAAATCAGACATCACAGCTTCAAGCCATCTTTGCCCGATCTAAAACCACAAAAATATTAAAATAGCTCACTATTTCTTCAACTTTTATGCCTATTTTCAGCTCGGGCAAATCGAACAAACCTGACCTCAATCTGCGCTTTTACTTGTGAAAGTTATTTCGTCCCCGTTCCTTAAGAATATTTTGTCTGAGCGCAGTTCTTGACCGTCTTTCCCGTGCAGGCGGGAATCCAGTAATTCCGGCAACTTCGAGGCCTCCGGATACCAAGTTTTTCACTGGAAAGACATATGAAAAAGTCTCAAATTAATGACATTGGCTAACCACTAACGGCTAACCGCACAGCTTGAAAAATTTGGTTAAATCAGGTTGAAATAGAATTCCGATTCAATTTCGTTTTTTTTTATAATACTGCGGGTTCCAATTGTTTTATACATCTTTAAACCATCTAAAAACGGATAAATAACCCCATCGGTAATTATCTTGCATTTTACACCGATATCTTGGTTTTTAGATGCGGTCATACTGAATCCCCACTTCCATAATTCTTTAATCTCATCAATAAGATCATCAAATTTTATAAATGCGATATTATTGTTTTTTGCAGTCAGGCCCTTATTAACTTTTTGAAAATCATCGTTGGAAATGAGTCCTTCACCATTATTGGAAACGGTGATGATATCCTTAATCATTTTCCGATTAATGGATACCATGCAAAAATCATTATAAAAAGCGTATGAAGGTTGGATACCGATAAACGCCGGCAAAGCAATATTGTTTATTTCCACATCTTCAAATTTTTCTTCCTCAAAACCTATTTTTGTTTTTTGTATTGCTGACTCAAAAAATTTTGTCAAAACCTCCTGCTTCTTCACTTCGAAAAATATAGTCAGCTTTGGAACCGGAAAGAGGCCGTCCACGTCAATATCTGTCAGGATAAATCCGAACTGATTACCGAGGGCTTGGAATATCTCGTCAAGAGAGCATCCAAATTTTTTTTCAAACTCAGCCGCATCAGGCTCTCCTGTTTTGCCACCATGTAATATTTTTTCAGAAAAAATACTAAAAAGGAACTCAAAATCCATGGTGTTAGTCCAATAATAACATATAGTCTTTTTCGGAACCATATGGATTGTTTTGTTTTCCGAAGGCTTAAAACCGTAAGGCTTGGCGTAAGCCAATTCCATTTTTGTCTTGTCAAACATTACAAGCATTTTATCATGCAACAGATCACTCCTATTGTCAGAGGACGCATATCCCATCGTTTTCAAACCTTTAAACGAAGCCGATAAATGTTCAATTGCAGCCAGGTTTTCCTTATCACCACCAATAAACTGGGCTATATTTAATATATAATCATAAGTTTTTTCGATATTGTTATAAACAAAACTTCGAATCGATTTAGACACAAGCTTGTGCCGCAAATCCTGATAATTTTTATTCTTTTTTAATGATTCTTTCTGATTTGACTTGGACAATATACAATTTTTAATCGACAGGCTGTCTGGTGAGGCTATCAACAAACCATCCTTCAATAAATAATATATTGAAAAACCGTTATTCAGTCTGAAATTCTTAATTTTATATCCAGCATATTCTTCCACCCTGCATTCAGTCCCTTTTGCAAGATATCTTGTAATAAACTCGGTGAAATCTGCATTATGTTTTGGCCTGGAAATGAGTACAATACTTCCAATGGCCTTTTTTAGATCGTTAAGTTTAAAATCATCGATTTTGGCAGGCAAAACAGCAATTACCGCCTCTTTCCCGAAAAGTTCTTTGAAAAGCATACTATCTATGGCTGACAAAACCGATGTTTCAACTTTTTTGTACTCTTCAATGATACCCTTGTCCACTTCAAGCTCCAACATGACTTTAGTCAGGTCAATCCCCTTAAGCTTTTGTCCCAATTTCCCTTTTTTGAAATCATCAATACTCTTTTCAAGATCAACGAACTCTATCAATAATAAAGTGTCTTTAGGCAGTAAATCCGCGGGAACCGTTCCCACAGGCTGCGGTTTTAAATAATACCAGATGCCTGCAGCAAGCAGAACTGTAACTACAATTCCAACAAAAAACTTTTTCATTTTACCCCCATCTCTGTCTCAGTATGAAGAAACACGAAAATGATAAATTATCCTGTCTGACATTTCCTCTTATTCTTTTCGGATTATATTCTCCTGACCCGAAATAACGAAACCTTCAAAACGAAACGGCTATTCATGCTGCCTTGCGATTTGGGATCGAACGAATTTAACCTGAATTTTAGAGCGAATTCTAACAACTTAATTCATTCCCTGTCTCTTAACACTTTTGAGCTCGTTTTAAAATCTTCCATTTTGCTTTCGGTCAAAGAAGATGAAAACCTTAAACGTCTAAATCGGGGAAATTGTTTCGTCATAATCCCTTACCCATCTTTCGCTGATTTTTTATATGCATGATTTATCAATTTTTATGCCATTATCATGTCATATATAGACTGCCGCAGTAGCCGGTTTCGTCCTTAGTCTCGCAATTTTATGATAAAAACGCGCAAAAGATGCTTAATCAGCCTGACTTTTGATATATGATGCGACAATAGGGCATCCTTGTTACCGTCTAAAGTGATAGGGTGATAATGTCGAAAAGAGTAGAGGAAAATTAAGATCGTAACCGCAGGAATGTAATTTCTTGAAAAGTCAGGGCAGTGATGTGAAAAATCTCCCTTTTTCAAAGAGGGGCAAACAGTGGTTGCCCGACCTGCCCGTACACCGCGCGCAGACAGGATTTATTGAGATTATAAAAAATGAGGTAATTAAATGAATAAATTAACTGTTATGGGTTTACTTGCATGGCTTGTAAGTGCTGTTATAGTCGGATTTCAAGCATTATCGTCATTAATGGGGCGAGAAGATGGCTGGAACAATTTATGTATAGGTGATCTTTTTGATGCAAAATATTTAGGCTGGATCGATGGTATTTCATGGATTTACATCCAAAAATCAGCTGATTACATTGTTACCATGCCTTTATTTCTCTTGTTGATTTTTATTGGCATTATATTTTTTCTAATCAACGCTTTTTCCAGGGTTTAGAGAAGGGCCCGAAAAAGGAATTTATCCCGGTTCAACTCCATAAAAAAGTGATAATACCTAACAAAATAAAGTTGGTTTCAACATAAAACTCCAGCTTGATACTTGGCAGCAGATAACCATGTTCATATGCCAAAAGAATCATTAACAAAAAAAGCGGGCATATTAAAAGGGCAAAGCCAAGAGTTGAGATAAAATGAAATAAGCTTGCAAGAAAGAGCGCGGCAATAATGAAAAGCAAAACCAATTTTAATAGATGTACCGTTCGCTTTTCTCCCAATATTATTGCAATTGTTTCCTTACCTACAATACGGTCACCCTGCATATCAAGAATGTCGAAAAAAGATGTTCTTACAAACACCAGACATATTGATAAAACAAATAACAATACTGCAACAGAAGTAGTACTTTTCTGCTGTAAATAAAAGACCGGAATTATCGCTGTAACAACTCCCCATGCTATTGAAATTAAAACGGTCTTTGATCCAGGTATATCTCTTATTCGTTGATACCTGCAACTAATAAAACTTTTCGGCAAAAAGTTTAAATTATACAATAATCCCATAATGCTCATGAAAAGAAGAATCACAAATGGGACAGAACCGATTGTATAAGACGTAATTAGTCCCGTTACAACCGCTATTCCGGCAAGAATTTCAAGAACAGCCTTATTCCTTGTATAAAAAGAGGCTCTGTCAGGATCATTGAAAACATCCGCTCCTACACCGGTTAAGTTGTTGAAAATATGTATCGAATAAACATACAGCATTGAAACTGACATTGGTGGGAAAAAATGCTTCGCTCCTTGAAGGGCTGACCAGGCATAGCACAAACATCCTGCGCCAACAGATAAATATATATTTGTCAACATAAGGATTCGCTGTATGGTATAAATATACCCGCTTAATCCCTGATTCTTCTTGGAAAGTAAAGTCTCAAGCGCCCTGTAGACTCTTTTAATTATCCAGTTGGGTGTTGATGCTCCTGCTGTTATTCCAACAGATTTGACTGATGCAAGAGCCTTTGCATCGAGCTCTGCTTCTGTTTCAATTTGATAAACCGGTTTTCCGGATTGTTTTGCTATATCTGCAAGCCTTTGTGTATTGCCGCTGCTGTGTCCGCCAACAACGATTACCACATCTACCATTTTGGCAAGCCGGTTTACCTCTATCTGCCGTTTTTCCGTTGAATCACAAATTGTATCGAAAATTTTGTAATGGGGGATTTCTGTCGTTATCCAGTCTTTTATTTCTCTGAAAAGCAGCCTGTTTTGAGTTGTCTGGGCAACTACAATTGCTTTGTCAAAAACAGGGAGAGAGTTGATATCTGATATCTTGCCGACCACATACCCCTTATCCCCTGAATAACCGAGCAGACCGATAACCTCCGGATGGTTTTTATCACCTATGATTATAGACGCATACTCTTGTTTTGCGTGTTTCCGGATGATATTTTGTACTTTGATAACATGGGGACAAGTAGCATCTATAATTTCAAAGCCCTCTTTTTCAAAATTTCTCTTGATTTCAGGAGTAACCCCGTGGGCTCTTATTATGACGGTTCCGGAACCACCAGATGGTATATCATGGACAACGGTTATACCTTTTTCTTTTAAAAGATTGAGCACCTGAGGATTGTGAATAAGAGGACCATATGTGTAAATATTGCCTCTACTTATATTGGCGGCATCCAAGCCGATCTCAACAGCCCTGCGTACCCCCATACAGAATCCAGAGGCTTTGGCAATTGATATTTTCATTTAACTGGCCATGCGACTGTTAAACCCTGTGCTTGCGCCGGGCTTAACAAACGAAATAAGAAGGGTGAAATTTCATCATTTGAAGTGGCGGCCTTGATCATAATTTCGAAAAATATCCTGCTGACGGCAGCCGGAAACAGACCCTGAGTTTTATTAATCCATCAGAACAGAGAACCATCCCCATCATTTAACCTGTTCCTTTAAATATATTTCGTGATCAACGAGTGAGAGTGAATGAATATATCCCTTTATGAACTTCTGATCTCCGAATATGTTAACCAGTCTGTAACCATCTCCTTCCGGTTTTACTGTATCCACTGATTCCATAATCAGTCTGTTCTCATCTTCCATGATAAGATAAGCATTGGCTTCACACATGGTTTAACCTCCTTCCTGCAATACTGAGAACTTAGCGCACCTTCAGTGCGGACATAAGCGCCTATGAGTAAACTAAAGTATATTAAAGTGCCTACGGGCTATAATAAAAAATGGAAATTCCCTATGCTATCAAGTTACTCTTTATCATAAACCTGTCTGTCGTATAAGCCGCATATATTGTTTCCAGGACTCTACCCTTCGCCTTTTGTTATATTCTCAAAAACATTGCAGTTCTTTTAAATGCACTTCAACAAGTTCATCAACGAGCAAAGGAAGAGAACTTGGGGTTACGCCAACTATTTTTATATTTTCCTGTGAAAGCGGTAAAAGAAATTTTTTTGCATGGCTGTTTGCTATCGCTTTTGACATAGCCGGTGTTACCTCTCCCATCATGGCACATGCAAATATTATTCCAATCGGTCCTATAATTATATCAACCCGCTTAACCATGTAAACAATAGCGTTTTCTCCGGAGGCTCCACGATTGGCTCCTGATTTCAGCATTTTTGAAGTAGCGATGGCATTTGTACCCAAAGCGACAATTTCGATAGTTTCTCCAAACAGCTCTTTGAGCTTCTTTATTATTGTACTTCCGATTCCACCACCTTGACCATCTATCACACATATGCGCTTCATATTATCTTCGCCCCAACCCGCTTCTCTCATGAAGTATTAAACATAAGTATTAGAATAATGTATTGTATCAAACAATTATAGAACTCCTGAAGCCTGCTTGAAGACCTTTTGTCTTTTAGATTTTCTTTATGAGAAATTCGAGCTAAAGCTTTCTGATTCTCAACCTGTTTTTTCTCTCTCTTTTCGAACGTCGCTTACTGGGGCCTTTCTTTTTTGTTGTCGGAACCCATCCACTATAATCTGATTCAATATCTGTCCCCTTGACATCCATATAAGAAGCCAAAATCATTTTCTCTTCAAACTTGGAAGAACTTATTGTGGCAGCCCCCTGAGTAGCTGAAAATTTTACAATGTCCATATCAGAGCTGACAATCAAAGCTTTTTCTCTTTCCTCGGCAGCCATCCTTTTTATCACAGAATCAGCCGATTCTCCATTGTGGGAAAATCTTATGTGAATACCTTTTATTTTATCATTATTTTGAGAAAACAAAGGGGCATTTATTCCGTCAAAAACAACGGTAATGTCATGGTGTTTAAGCCTGTTGTACGATACAAGTGTATCGATTAAAGCTTCCCTGCCCGTTTGAATATCCATATGATCGAAAGAGCTTAAATTGTTTGACCGGCGAATTAGATTATAACCATCAATTATTATATGAAGAGACATTTTAATTTTATCTCAGATCCTTTTGATCAATTCTTTTTTGGTTTTATCTCATCAGAGCATTAATCCAACAGAGCCCCAATACAATATTGTGCTCTGCACACAATGGCTATTTCTTAAAATCTCTGCATCTGCCTCTGGCATTGCGTATGGTCAGTCAGCTCGAGACGTTTGCAAAACACTCCATACGTGAATGCTCCTTTCCTGAATCAAAGATTCAAAGAGGGGCTCCTTCGGCGGGGATAAAATCATTTAACTTTTAATTATACCAAGATGAAAATGTTTTTTCAACAATATTTTATATATCCAAACCTGCGTCAGTTGCACTATTTGCCTGAAAATCACAGTCTGCAAGAAATGTTTTCTTGTTAAAAAGGCCAGTGCTGCTGACTGATTAACAGCCATTGCAATTTTCCCTGCAGCCAACTTTCTGATTGGCTATACAAATAATATGTGCCATAATAAATAAAATTCAGCCTGAATTTTATAGTTTGAAAAGAACATAAGACCATACATCAGAGCAACCATATGAAATTTATACGAAATATTTTTTTGACATGTGTTATCTTTATTTTTTTGACAAATATTTTTTTCTCCAAAGAAGCTTACGCCATTACTATCAAAGAGGAAGAAGATCTTTCGCGGGAATTTTTAAAGGTAGTTTTAGCCCATTATAATCTGATCAAAGATCCCTTTATTGTTAATTATGTAAACAGAATAGGCCAAAAAATAGTTTCGGTTCTGCCGGAACAGCCCTATCCTTATCGTTTTTACATCATAAAAGAAGATGTTTACAATGCTTTTGCAACTCCAGCGGGTCATATTTTTATAAATAGCGGACTGCTTGGCGCTATGGACAGCGAAGACGAACTCGCGGGCATACTTTCACATGAAATAGCTCATGTAGTATGTCGTCACATCTCCCAAAAGATAGAAAGGTCAAAAAAATTCGGATTGGCAACACTTGCAGGAATGGCAGCCGGCATATTTTTAGGAATCGGTGGTGCTTCTGAAGCCGCAAATGCAGTCACAGTCGGTACAATGGCAGCAACTCAATCAGCAAAGCTCGCATACAGCCGCAAAGATGAAAGACAGGCGGATAAAATAGGACTTAAATACCTTGCAAAAGCGGGATACAGCGGGATGGGACTGCTTACCATGCTTAAAAAAATCCGCTCTAAACACTGGTTTACTTCAAATCAGATTCCAACTTACATGACCACACATCCAGCTACTGAAGAGAGAATTGCGTATATTGACTCATGGCTGGAAAGCAACTCAAATCCTTCAAAGAAAAAAGTTTTGACAAACGAATATGAGTTTGAAATAGCGCGTGCCAAAATTGTCGCTCTTTTTAGTGACGAAACATTTGCCTTAAAAAAATTTAAGACAGATACAGATAAACATCCCGAAAGTTTTATGGCGCATTACGGGTATGGATTGATTCTATCGCGAAAAGGCAGTTATAAAGATGCAATTGCTCATTTTAAATCAGCGTTGGCTAAAAAAGTGTTTGACCCAAATGTCCTAAAGGAATTAGGCAAGCTCTATTTTATTAGCGGCCGGTATTCAAAAGCGCTAAATATTTTTGAAGGCGCTTTAAGTATTGCACCTGATGACCCTGAAATGATGCTTTATACAGGAAGAACCCAGACAGAACTTAAAATGTTTGAAACGTCCATATCAACCTTTGAAAAGCTTATCGCAAAAAATCCTGATTTTAATCAGTCATACTATTTCCTTGGTGAAACATACAGTAAACTTGGAAAGACGGCGGAAGCTCATTTTTCCCTTGGTATATTTTACAAAAACAGAAGAAATTTTAAAAATGCTGCTTTTCACCTGAAAAGGGCTCTTAGGAATATAAAAAATTCAGAAAAAAAACATGAAATAGAAAAAATGCTGAAAGAAATCAAAAATCAACAGTTTCCAGGGGAGCCGTCCAAAAATGAAAAATTTTCCCGACTGGTCAAGGAAGGCGAAAACGCAGCGTTGGCACCCATTTTGTTCATCCGCCGGAAACGTTGAAGTTTCACTTCAAACAGGGCTTTAGTCTGATCCGCCCGCTTGTATCACACAGGCGGATAAAGATATTGCAAAAACAACCATTTTCGGACGATCTTCCATCCAAAAAGGCAGGTTTTTATGATTATTAAAGATAAAGTCGCTATAATAACGGGCGGCAATCGTGGTATTGGAGCTGCTGTTACAAAGCTTTTTCTGAAACAAGGAGCAAAGGTTGTTATTACTTATTCTTCAGACAAAGGCGAGTTCCCTGATGAAGAGATGATGAATGAAGCCGGTGGAATTGCCGTTAAATGCGATATAACAAAACCGGCTGATGTAAAAAATCTTGTTAACACAACAATTGAAAAATTCAACAAACTTGATATTCTGGTTAACAATGCAGGAATTTTAAAACACCATAGCGTAGATTGTTTTAATGAACCGGTTGTGGATAAGCATATTGAAACCAACCTCAAAGGACCGATTCTGTGTACCTCGCAAGCCGTTGAAGAGCTCAAGAAAACCAAAGGGGTCATTGTCAACACAAGCTCGATTGTAGGATTATCGCCGAGTCTGTTAAGTGATATCTATGCGGCAACAAAACATGCGCTTGTGGGGCTGACTCGGAGCTGGGCTCTGAAACTCGCTCTTGATGGGATAAGAGTAAATTCAGTGGCACCAGGACCCATTTTGACCGATATGCTCGAAGAGATGGACGAAAAAACGCTCAAGAAAATGCACGCTTTATGCCCCATGGGCAGATTAGGCGAACCTGACGAAGTCGCAAATGTAATACTTTTTCTTTCATCCGGCCTCTCTTCTTATGTTACAGGTCAAACCATTGTTGTTGA
>Ga0164318_10004196_pt1 | contig 13796 bp, 12 predicted proteins | sample GuaBasSedimGuay9_FD_113734 | JGI IMG/M metagenome (GOLD analysis project Ga0164318, IMG submission 113734) | Subseafloor sediment microbial communities from Guaymas Basin, Gulf of California, Mexico - Guay9, Core 4571-4, 0-3 cm | ecosystem: Environmental > Aquatic > Marine > Hydrothermal vents...
AATTTGGTGTTTTTAAAACCCCAAATTTGGGTACTTCTAATGCGGGGTTTACCGCTTTACTTTCCGCTATCCATCGCTAATTCATGCAATTCACTTCGTTTTTGCATGAATAAAGCGGGTTAAATTTATTACTTCTGCTTTTTAGCAAGCATAGCACCGAGAGCAATAGAATAAAGTTTTGTTTTAACACTATCGCTTCGCGATGAGAGAATTGCAGGCACTCTGGCACCGGCAACAGCAGCAGCTACTTCTGCACCAGCTAATTTTGTATTAGTTTTATAAAAGATATTACCAGATTCAATATTTGGGAAAAGAAAGCAATCAGCATCTCCTGCAACCTCACTATCAATACCTTTAATTTGAGCAGATTCTTTATCAATAGCAATGTCAAAACTAAAAGGACCGTCTAAAACAGCTCCTTTTATTTGTCCTCTATCTCCCATTTTTGATAAAATTGCAGCATCAACACAAGCCGGCATTGAAGGTAAAACCTGTTCGGTTGCAGCTAATAATGCAACTTTTGGTTTTTCAATATCTAATGCATGAGCTGTATTAATTAAATAGTTTGTAATAGCAATTTTTTGTTTTAAGTCGGGAAAAGGAATAACAGCTACGTCGCCACAAATTATTAATTTATCATGAATAGGATTTTCAATTACTGTAACATGACTTAATACTCCTTTAGGAGGAACCAAACCTTTTTCTTTATTAAGTATAGCTCGCATATATTTATCTGTACTTAATAAACCCTTCATTAATATATCAGACTTGCCTGAATTAATTATGTCAATTGCTTTATTTGCTGCATCAACATCAGCATCTGCATGAAAAATTTCAAATTTGTTAATTTCAATATTTTCTTGTTTACAGACTTTTTTTATTAATTTTTCATCACCAACTAAAGTCGCATCAACAATACCTAAATCAACAGCCTTACTTAAAGCACTAATTGTATGAGAATCAATAGCCCATACTCCAACAATTCTTTTTTTTGTATTTTTTTGTTTTAAGACCTCAAACATCTGGTCTAACTTAGTGATTGGCATATTTTAAATTTGTCTATTATTTTAAATTAATTAGACCTAACAAAATGTATTTCAAACTATTAGGTCTAAAATACTAAAAATTTTATTATTAAGAATGATTATTAACAATATTCATTGTGTCAGTAGCAATAACAAGTTCTTCGTTTGTAGTTACAGTCATAACAGTAACTTTAGAACCTTCTTTTGTTAAAACGACATCTTTACTTCTTGTAACGGCGTTAACTTCTTCATTAAAATCAACACCAAGAAATTCTAAACCTTCACAAGATTTTCTTCTTACTTCATCATCATTTTCACCAATACCTCCTGTGAAAATTATTAAATCAACGCCTCCCATTGCAGCTGCATATGAACCAATATATTTTTTAACTCTATAAGCATACATTTCTAAAGCAACAGCTGCTCTCTCATTTCCTTCTGCTATAGCATTTTCGATATCTCTCATGTCTGATGAAACACCGGAAACTCCTGCAACGCCACTTTTCTTGTTAAACAAATCATTTGTTGCTTTAATTGACAAATCTTCTTTTTCGGCAAGGAATAATAAAATGCCAATATCTAAATCGCCACTTCTGGTACCCATCATTAAACCTTCTACAGGAGTGAAACCCATTGAAGTATCGAGTGATTTACCATTTTTAATAGCAGCAACAGAAGCTCCGTTACCAAGATGACAAGTAATAATTTTAGAGTTATTAAAATCTAAATTAAGGATACCGCATGCTTTTTGAGCTACATATTTATGACTTGTTCCGTGAAATCCATATCTTCTTATTTTATATTTTTCGTATAACTCATAAGGTATTCCGTATAAATAAGAATAAGCAGGCATTGTTTGATGAAATGAAGTATCGAAAACGGCAATTTCAGGAACTCCCGGAAGGATTTTTTCCATTGCGAGAATACCTTTTAAGTTTGCAGGGTTGTGTAGTGGAGCAAGTTCAATACATTGTTCAATGTCATGTTTAACATCTTCATTAACAAGAACACTTTTTTTAAAGTTTTCTCCACCGTGAGCAACTCTGTGCCCTACGGCATTAATTTCCGATAACTCAGATATAACACCATGTTCTTTACTAACAAGGGTATCAAGAATTAAATTAATACCATCGGTATGATTAGTAATTTGTTTTTGAACTTGGTATTTATCATCACCTTGCTTTTTGTGAGTTAAGCTACTATCAGGAAGTCCTATTTTTTCAATAATACCGCTAGCACGAACATTGGCATTATTATCCATGTTTAAAAGTTGGTATTTTATTGAAGAACTACCGCAATTTAAAACTAATATTATCATTTTTTATATTTATAAATTTATTAAACAATTGAATTTGCAAAAATTAATTATCGATACCCCCTGCTTGATTACAAGTAATTGCGACTAAACGTACGATATCGTCAACAGAGCAGCCACGAGAGAGATCATTAATTGGAGCAGCCATACCTTGTAAAACAGGACCTACAGCTTCGGCATGTGCTAAACGCTGGATAAGTTTATATGTAATATTACCTGTTTCTAAAGTTGGGAAAACCAAAACATTAGCTTTACCTGCAATTTTACTGTCAGGTGCTTTCTTTTTGCCTATTGCAGGAATAATAGCAGCATCAGATTGTAATTCACCATCAATTTGTAATGAAGGATCCATTTCCTGAGCTAATTTAGTTGCTTCAACAACTTTATCAACCATTTCGTGTTTAGCACTTCCTTTGGTTGAGAAGCTAAGCATAGCAATACGAGGCTCGAAACCGGCAATTGCTCTTGTTGTATGACCTGTTGTTACAGCTATTTCTGCTAATTCTTTTGCAGTAGGATTTGGATGAACAGCACAATCGGCAAATACTATTAAACCATTTTCACCGAACTCTTTATCTTTTAATATCATGATAAATGCGCCTGAAACAACGCTAACACCGGGTTTTGTTTTAACGTATTGAAAAGCAGGACGTAAAACATCACCTGTTGCATTTTGTGCACCAGCCACTTCCCCATCAGCATCACCGTTTTTAATCATCAATGTTGATAAATACAGAGGGTCTTCGATTAATTTTGCTGCTTCATCACGAGTTAATCCTTTTTTCTTTCTAATTTCAACCATCATATCAATGTAATGGTCTTTTTTATCGTGATTTTTAGGATCAATAATTGTTGCTTCACTAATATTTTTCAAACCATATTTTGCTGCTTCAGCTTTTATTTCATCAGGATTTCCAAGTAAAATAATTTGAGCAATTTTGTTTTCAATCAAGATATCTGCTGCCTTGATTGTTCTTTCTTCTAAGCCTTCAGGTAGAACAATACGTTTATTTAATTTTTTTGCATTCTCCTGAATTGTTTGCATTAAGTCCATTATATACTAGTATTTTATGTTGTAAAAATAGTTTATTTAATAAAAATACAAAAGTACATAATTTATTGTACAAAAAGGTTTATATAATCTGATTTATATCATATATTGAAATGTTTTACAACAAGTTTATTTTAAAATTCAATGATGTCATTTCGACGTAAGGAGAAATCCCCTGTTATGAAAAGGGGGATTCCTCGTTCGTTCCTCACTTCGGAATGACAGCAAGGAATGACAGTGTATAATTTGGACATTACTCTATTCCACCTTTTATTTTATCATTTCAATAAAATCATCTTCACTAATTATGGGAATACCTAATTTTTCTACCTTAGCTAGTTTTGAAGGCCCAATTTTATCGCCTGCTAACAAATAATTTGTATTTTTAGAGATTGAGCTAACATTTTTGCCTCCATTCTCTTCAATCAAAAGTTTGAGCTCATCGCGGGAATGATTTTTGAACGAACCGGAAATAATTATTGATAAACCCGCTAGCTTATCTGACGATTTATTTTGCTCTTCTTCAGATATTTCAAATTGCAAGCCTTTATTTTTCAAACGCTCAACTAAATTGCGATTATTTTCATTTTTAAAGAATGTGATTATGCTCTCGGCAATCTTCTCCCCTATTTCATCAACAGCAATAAGTTGCTCTAAATTAGAATTTTCGATTGCATCAATTGAATTAAAATTTTTAGCTAGTGTTTTGGCAACTGTTTCACCTACAAATCTAATTCCTAAAGCATAAATAACTTTTTGAAATGGCACATTTTTACTTTCTTCAATACTTTTAATAATATTAGAAGCAGATTTTTGCCCCATCCTCTCAAGAGGAATTATTTGTTCTATAGTCAAGTCATATAAATCGGCAACATTATTAATAAGATTGTTTTTAAACAGCAAATCAATGGTTTCTTGTCCGAGACTATCAATATTCATTGCCTTACGGCTGATAAAATGTTCAATTTTTCCTTTTATCTGAGGTGGACAAGCAAATTCATTAGGGCAAAAATGGTTTGCTTCTCCCTCATTTTTTTTTAAAACAGTTCCACATTCGGGACATTTATCAATATAAACTAAAGGTTTGCTGTTTGCTTCTCTTCTTGATAAATCAACACCAACAATTTTAGGAATTATCTCCCCGCCTTTCTCAACAAAAACAATGTCGTTAATTCTAATATCTAATTTTTTTATTATATCAGCATTATGTAAGCTTGCACGTTTAACAATTGTTCCTCCAAGTTGGACAGGCTCTAAATTTGCTACAGGAGTAATAACACCGGTTCTACCAACCTGATAGTCTATTGAATATAATTTTGTTGCAACTCTCTCTGCTTTAAATTTATATGCAATTGCCCAACGAGGTGATTTTGCTGTATAACCCAAAACATTTTGCTGTTCTATTGAATTGACTTTTAACACAATGCCATCAATATCATAATCAAGATTTTTTCGTTCTTTGTCCCAGTACTCAATAAATTCAATTATTTCATCAATATTCTTGCATAATTTGTAATTTTCTGAAATTTTCAATCCCCATTTTTTTGCATATTGAAGATTATCGTAATGATTATCAAATTTTAAGTTCTTACCTAAAATATAATACAAATAACAATCTAAGGGACGCTTGGCAACGATAGATGAATTTTGTATTTTTAAAGAGCCTGATGCTGCATTTCTGGGATTTGCAAAAGGAGCTTCGCCAATTTCTATTCGCTCTTCATTTAAACGTTTAAATGCTTTTAAAGGAATAATTATTTCGCCTCTTGCTTCCAGTTCGCCAGGGTAATCATCTCCGTGTAATTGAAGTGGAATACTTTTAATTGTTTTTACATTAGAAGTAACATCGTCGCCCATAACACCATCGCCACGAGTAACAGCATGATGTAATTTTCCGTTTATATATGTTAAACTTATTGATGTTCCGTCGAATTTAAGCTCGCAAACATATTCAAAATTATTGCCAATTATTTTTCTCACACGATTATCAAAATCAATAATCTCTTGTTTTGAGTAAGTGTTGCCAAGCGATAACATTTGATATTTGTGTTTTATCTGCTTAAACTCAACATTTATATCATTACCTACTCTCTGGCTTGGTGAATTAGCATCGAAAAATTCCGGGTTTTCTTTTTCGAGCATAATAAGCTCATTAATAAGCATATCATAATCATAATCACTTACTGTTGGTTGTGATTTTACGTAATAGTTATAATTATGTTGATTTAATTCTTTTCTTAAATAATTAATTCTGTTTTGGATATCTTGTTTTGTCATTTTCCGAAATTTGAGTAAAAAAAGCAATTATACAAATTTATTAAAAGCAATTAAAAAAAATCAATAATTTTATTTTTTTAATTATCATTAAGTTATATATTTGCATTGAAATGGTTTTTATCAATTATTCAGATTGGTAAAACAATTGGGAAACAGGTGAAAATCCTGTACAGTACCCGCTGCTGTAAGCTCTATAAAAACTTTTAAACATCTAAGCCACTGTCGTTATTGGTGATGGGAAGGCGTTTAAAAAGTGAGTAAGTCAGAAGACCAGCCATTTATTTATCAATATTCAAAAAGCTTTCGGGAACAAAAGCAATGATTAATTTTTAATTATTCCCTTGTTATTTCCGAGTTAGCTTACGAATATTAATTTTTTATTAATTAATTTTTGTAACGTTTAACTAAAAATCAAAATCATGAAAAAAAATTACTTTTTAATGCTATTATTAGCAGTTTTTGTATTGCCACAGTTTGCTAATTCGCAGACAGTATCAACTTTTGAAGAGCTTGAGCTTGACTCAACAGGTTATTGGAATGGATCAGATGACGCAGGCGGTTTTACCAGTGGTAATGCATTTTTTGTCAACAACTACAACCATGATTACTTTTCATGGTCGGGCTTTGCCTATTCTAACCAGACAGATACTGTAACTGAGGGATACTCAAATCAGTATAGTGCATATGCCGGAGAAGGTGCTGAAGCATCGAACAATTTTTGTGTTGCCTACACTTTTGGGAATGATACTGTTTCTTTAACAAACTCGACAACAGTTGCTGGTGTTTATTTTACTAACAACACTTATGCCGGATTATCTATGAAGAATGGTGATTCATATTCAAAAAAATTCGGGGGTGCTGACGGGAATGACCCTGACTGGTTTAAAATTTCAATTTTTGGTATTGATGATAACAACAACAATACTGATACAATTGACTTCTATTTAGCTGATTTTCGTTTTGATGACAATAGTAAAGATTATATTGTTAAAGATTGGAAATGGGCTGATTTAAGTTCTCTTGGTGAAATTAAAAATTTGGTGTTTTTCTTGTCTTCAACAGATAACGGCGACTATGGAATGAATACTCCTTCTTATTTTTGTTTAGATAACTTAAACGGAACTCATACAGGTGTTAAAAATTTCGTTGCAAACAACAATTCTGTTAATGTTAATGTTTATCCAAACCCTTTTAGAAATTCAATTAATATTGATGGAATAAAAGATGTAAATCAAATTTATGTTACTGATATTTCAGGTAAATTAGTTTATAATTCTAACGGCAATTTTATTAACAATCAGATTGACTTATCATCTTTAACCAAAGGGTTTTATTTGATGAACATAAAAACACAAAACAAGATAATAAGCAAGAAAATTATTAAGCAATAACTATTCTTATTAATTTAATTCAATTTTTCATCAAATTATTATTATTATGAATTAATTTTATATTTTTGCCAACAATACAATATAGAAACAAAAAAATAAAATCATGATTACAAAAGAAGATGTATTAAAGGCAATTGAAGATGTTAAACATCCTGCAATTGATTTGTCTTTAGTTGAACTGGGAATTGTTAAAACGGTTGAAGTAGAAAATAATAAAGTTAAAATTATTTTTGCTTTCCCTTTTCCAAATATTCCAATTGCAGATATGCTTATTAATTCTATTAAACAACCAATTATTGGTTTAGGTGCAGAGTATGAAGACTCAATTGTAATGATGACAGAAGAAGAAAAACAACGTTTCTTGATGTTAGAACAAAGTGCCTGGAAAGGAATGTAGGATTGAGTTTAAAGTTAAAAGTTGAACGAAGCTAAATACCGACACTTCGAGATTGAATGTTAAAGATTTTTTTATTAAAATCTTTAACATTCATTTTTTTGGGATATTAATCAAAATGTTAACGAGTAATATTAATACTCTTCTATTTAACAATCAACACTTTCTTAACAATTTTACTCTCGTCTGTAATTATATGAATTAGATACAATCCGGCAGGATATTCAGAAAAATTTATTTTTATCACATTGCTTTTATTTTTGTTTTTATCGATTTTCTTAACGAGAGTTCCAAAATTGTTAAACACATAAATTTCAGATTTTTTGTTAATATTTGAAATATCGACAAAAACATTGTCAGGTGAAGGATTTGGATAAACATTCACAACGGGATTTTCTTTTTTAATATTTTCAATTGACGTAGATACATATCCAACGACAGGCCAAATTGCCTGATTTAAGTTTATTCCCCATGAATTATCACTGCTAAAAGGCATCCATTGCTCCTGATAATTCATTTCCCAAGCTGTATTAACAACAGCATTATACTCGGTATTTGTAACTATAGCTAGTGTATCTCCATCTTTTTGAGGTAAAATTATTCCTGCATAAAATGGTCCTGTTATATCAACCGGAGTAGGAAACTCAACATAAGTATTATTATTACCATTTACGTCTGTTACAATTGAAGATATTGGTTTTGTAGCTGTTGCAATTATTTGTCCTGGGCTTCCATTTTTATCATTCCAAATTGAAAATGAAATATTTGAATTAGTTCCTGTTGCAGCACCAAAATAAACATACATACCGGTTATCACATTTCGGTAACCATATGAAGTAGAATCATAATATTCAGCCTTTGCTAAATCACCATATACATTATTACCTGATAAATAGCCTCCTTCATTAGCAATATATAAAGTAGCAGTATCGCCTTCGTTAAAATTACTAAGAGTGATAATCTCTGTTGGGTCTTCAGAATTAGATTTATAACCGTTAAGTGATGTAACACCTGAATTATTCGGATCAAGCCAATGTTTTAATTGCTGAGAATAGTCGCTATAATCATCCCATGAATTTGATAATCTTGCAAATAAATCGTTGTAAGGATAATCACAAGTAGCGTCACCTCCGGTAAGATTCCCCACAATATGATGATTTTCATTAAACAATGGTGCACCTGAAGAACCTCCTTCGGTTGTTCCCTTTTCCCAGTTAAGAACTTTCCAGTGAGTGTTCTCATCATAACCTGAGTAAGTATCCATTATTGGAGGATTTTCATCAATACATATTTTTTTCACATCTCCCTGAGGGTGATGAATGCAAACAGTTTTTATTGCCGGGGAAGAAGTTATATCCCATCCTGAATAATATGGATTATAGCTTTGGGGTGGTTGTGTTGATAATTCGACCAAACTAAAATCAAGTTGACCTATTGAATCATTTTTTGTAGCCTTCAAATAAGCTCCTGATAATGATTGAATTGTAGACGAATAAGGGTTAGGGTCTATTGTATCGTTACATTCTTGATTTTCATAATTGAAATAAAAAATTGATTTTTCGGCTAAACTTTCTGAACCAATACAATGATTTGCTGTTAAAAAATAAGGTTTCTCATCATTATTTGTATTATTAATCAATGCACCTGTGCATAACTCAGAGTTGTTAATAATAATTCGGCAAACCGAATATTTTTCATTTTGCCATTCTTGCCCCTCGTTACAATTAATATCAATATTACAATCGCCGGAAAGACCGTATTGTCCATCTTTTGTTTTTAAATAATTAAACACTCCCTTATAATCATGAGCTACCTGATTTATGTTTAATAATGGATTAAATGCTATATTTTTAGGTTCGTTATATTCGATAATAATTGCATCGCCTTTAACAGGAGAAATTGATAAAACCTTACTTTTTTTATTATTTTTATTAGTAAATGCGCCTAATATTTGTGATTTATCAATGTTATAAATAAAAACTTTTGAATTAGGAGGTAAATAATATCTATTAAAAGTAATTCCAATTGAATAAGCTCCGTTTGATTTAATACCCAATCGCCATATTTTATTACCATTTGACAATGTGTCCCAAACACCGGAATTCTCAGGATTAAAATTAACATTTATATTTTTTGCAAATCGTAAAGGTTTGCCTTTAAGTTTATTGTTAATTGTATCTTGTAGTAATAATTTATTAACATCAATTGTGTTCATCAGTTCGAAAGGAATTGATTTTTTTAACTTGACAATATTACTTAAAGGTTCTCCTCCTGAGCTTATTTGAGCACAGAGAAAACTTGAAGTGAAAAATATTGAGATTACAATAAATATTAACTTATTAATTACATTTATTTTCATAACCAATGTTTTAAACTATTATCATACAAAGTTAAAAATATATACTGAAGATGTATTAATATTATTTAACAATTTATATTTTACTGTCAATAATTACAATTCTATTAGAATATTAATGCCAAATAAAATAAGTAATTATAATTAACCCGAAAAATTCACAATTTTTCTACGCTTAAGAATTACCAACAAATTTGGTGCTTTTAATAAGCCCAAATTTGGGTACTTCTAATGCGGGGTTTACTTGCGTGAGCTCACCGCCAGCTGGCGGTTCGGTTCCCGCTTTACTCCCCACTATCCATCGCTAATTCATGCAATTCACTTCGTTTTTGTATGAATAAAGCAGGTTAACAACTTAACACAGAAAAAATATAGCTCTGGATGTGATAATTATTTAGTAAAGTTTTGTAGCAAATAAACACAAGAATAAAACTGATTAAATAAATCTTTATTTTATATACAGATTGATTTATCAAAAATATTCATTATTTTTGATAAAGTATTATTCATTGAAATTGACATGACTATTTTAAATGAATAATGAGTAAGTTCAAAAACAAAATTATTAAAATAGATTATTTTTAACATATAAATTTTAGAAGCCATGCCAATCAAAAATCCTTTTGATGATTACTATAAAGAATACGAACAATGGTTTTCGATTAATAGGAATGTTTATTTATCGGAAATAAGAGCAATTCAAGGCTTTATCCCTAGACATAAAAAAGGAATGGAAATTGGAATCGGAAGCGGTCTTTTTGCTTTGCCTCTTGGTATTGAAGATGGAATTGAACCATCAAAAAATATGCGAGAAATTGCCAAATCAAGAGGACTAAACGTTATTGATGGAGTTGCCGAAAAACTACCATATGTTTCCAATTCTTATGATTTTGCCTTAATGGTTACCACAATTTGTTTTGTTGATGATGTGAAACTTTCATTACATGAAATTAATAGGACATTAAAATATAGTGGCAGACTAATAGTTGCATTTGTTGATAAAGACAGCCTTATGGGTAAATCATATTCAAAAAATAAAGAAACCAGTTTGTTTTATAAAGATGCTAATTTTTATTCAACCAACGAGGTTCTTAGCTTATTAAAAGAAAGTGGTTTTAAAAATCCTCAAATAAAACAGACAGTTTTTGGCGACATATCTGAAATTACTGAAACACAAGATTTTAAAGAAGGACATGGAGAAGGAAGTTTTGTAGTTATTTGTGTAGAAAAATAATATGAATATCAAAAATCAACCGAATACAAGAAATAAATGAAACTTACAGTTTTAAACGACAATGCTCCCGGAGGTATCTTTAGCTCAGAACATGGATTATCATACATTATAGAAGACGACAAAACATTATTGTTTGATGTAGGACCTTCTGACGTATTTATTAAAAATGCAAAAAAAGCAAATATTGATTTAAATAAAATCGATATAGTTGCTCTTAGTCATGGGCATTACGACCACGGAAACGGATTATTACATTTAAAAAACAAAACGCTAATTTGTCACCCAGAATCTTTTATTAAAAGATATAGCAGAAATAACACTAAATATATTGGTTTGCCAATTAGTATTGAACATGCAAAAAAAAAGTTCAATTTAATTACTACAACTAAACCATATAATATTTCAGATAATATAATTTTCCTTGGAGAAATACCTCGAGAAAACGATTTTGAAGCAAAATCAACAACATTCAATAAAGAAGATGGTTCCCCCGATTTCGTTATTGACGATTCTGCTTTAGTCATAAAATCTGAAAAAGGTTTAATAATTGTTACAGGATGTAGCCATTCAGGCATCTGCAATATAATAAATTATGCTATAAAAGTTACTGGCAATAAGAATGTATATGCTGTTATTGGTGGCTTTCACTTAAAAAAAGCCGATGAAGTAACCATGAAAGTAATTAATTTCATAAAAAATCTTAATATAAAAAAAGTATATCCTTCGCATTGCACTGAATTACCTGCTCTATCTAAATTTTATGAGCATTTTAAAATAAAACAAGTAAAATCAGGAGATGTGTTTATTTTTTAAATTATGAAACATGAATAATAAATCGATTAACAGCATCTTATCATCAATAAAAAAAACAACTCAACAAATTTCCAATTCATCAAACAACATTGAGCTATATAAGAAAAGAGCTAAGCTTTATATGAAAATTCAGGATTATAGTAAAGCAATTAACGATTTTAATAAAATTTTGGAAATAAATCCAAATTGCACTGAAGCAAGAGTATCAATAGAATATCTTAAAACAACAATTAAATTTATAAATATTGATGTTTATGCAAACACAAACTTAAGCAAAGATCCTTGGTTTGATTAATCCATAAACTGAGTAATTGTATTACTTTAACAAGATAAATTTCATTAGTACTTTTAATTTTATACTTTTGGAGAGTATATATAAAACATTGTATTATTAAAAAAAAGATAAAATGTTTTCGAAATATTTAAGCAAATTTATTTTAAAACTCATGGGGTGGAAAATTGACTACAACATACCAAAATATGATAAATGTATTGCAATGATGGCTCCACACACTAGTAATTGGGATTTTATTATTGGTCGATTATTTTATTCTGCAATTGAAATAAAACCCAGCTTTTTAATAAAAAAAGAAATATTTGTTTTTCCTTTGAACTATATTTTACGTTCATTAGGAGGTATACCAATTAATCGAAGTAAAAGTACAAACTTAGTTGAAAAAGTTATTAAAATGTTTGAAGAGAAAGAACATTTTGTTTTAACTATTACTCCAGAAGGTACTCGAAAGAAAGTAACTAAATGGAAACGAGGATTTTATTTCATTTCAAAAAAAGCAAAAGTTCCAATTATATTAGGTTATCTCGACTATAAAAATAAAATTGCAGGTGTTTATGGAGAATATACTCCAACAGATGATATTGATAAAGACCTTGAGATAATTAAAAGTTACTATAAAAATGCAAATGCTAAGCATCCCGAGAAGTTTTATATTTAAATAAGTCATTGTTGTTAACTAATAAAATTAACATTTAGATGGATAAAAATATTTTAAATACAACAATTATTCAAACTAGTTTAGCATGGGAAGATATTGATAAGAATCTTGAAAATTTATCACAAAAAATTAATGAAATAAATCAAAAGACCGACCTTATTATTTTACCGGAAATGTTTTCGACAGGATTTTCAATGAAATCGAAGCAATTAGCAGAAGGTATGAATGGAAAGGCAATGCAATGGTTAAAAACAAAAGCAAATAAAAAGAACTGTGTCATCATAGGAAGCTTGATTATTGTTGAAGACAATAATTATTATAATCGTCTGATTTGCATGTATCCTGATGGAAAGTATCATTATTATGATAAAAGGCACTTATTTAGAATGGGTAATGAACACCAATTTTATGTTGCAGGTGATAATAAATTAATTATTAAGATTAAAAAATTCAGAATAAGACCTTTAGTCTGTTACGACCTGCGTTTCCCTGTATGGAGCAGAAATGCAAATGACTATGATGTATTAATTTACGTGGCCAATTGGCCTGAAAGCCGAAGAGAAGTATGGAACAAATTACTTTTAGCCAGAGCTATTGAAAATCAATCTTACGTAGTCGCTGTAAATAGGATTGGTACTGATGCAACAGGGCTATATTATTCGGGCGATTCTAAAGTAATTAATGCAAAAGGAATTGAAATTTCAAAAACAAAACCACATGAGGAAGCCATAGAAACAATAGCACTCTCACTTGACGAATTAAACAAATTTAGAAAAGCCTTTCCTGTTGATTTAGATGCAGATAAGTTTAAAATTATTTGATTTTATTATTTTGAGAATTTTACTTTTCTTCTTTTTTTGGTGATTATTCGCAGCTTAACCCGAAAAATTCATAATTTTTTTACGCTTAAGAATTACCAACAAATTTGGTGTTTTTAATAAGCCCAAATTTGGGTACTTCTAATGCGGGGTTTACTTGCGTGAGCTC
>Ga0164318_10004197_pt1 | contig 13796 bp, 7 predicted proteins | sample GuaBasSedimGuay9_FD_113734 | JGI IMG/M metagenome (GOLD analysis project Ga0164318, IMG submission 113734) | Subseafloor sediment microbial communities from Guaymas Basin, Gulf of California, Mexico - Guay9, Core 4571-4, 0-3 cm | ecosystem: Environmental > Aquatic > Marine > Hydrothermal vents >...
ATTAGTTGTAACTATTTGATTTATGAATATTAATATAGCATTTTTAACAGAAAATTGCACCAATAATTCAACTAATTTTTCAAGATACCCTGAAGTTGCGGCACGCCTTCGGCGAGTTATAGATAATTAGTTCTTAAGTGCTAATAGCTGTTCATTACGAATTACCGCATTAATCCGTGATGAACCACATATTTTAATTCAATGAGCATAAGAAATTAACGAAACGTAAGATGAGAAAAGCGAGCAAACGGTTTTTTTTTGGTTCAGGAATTCTCTTCGGTCTAATTCTTCTTCTGTTTCTTGTAACCATCTTTTATCTTCAAACAGATCATGCCCGGCTGTTGATTCAAGAAAAGGTAAACGGTCTGATTCCCGGCAGCATATCATGTAAAAAACTTCGTCTTTCCATGCTGACAGGAGAACTGGAATTGATGCATGTTCTGCTTAAAGATCCGGATGGCAAAAGTCTCGCGGGTTTTGATCGTCTCTTTGTCGATCTTTCCTTGATTACGCTTTTAAAAGGAGATCTTACGGTTGCAATGCTGGTTCTGGAAAAACCGTGGGCAACCCTTAAGGTGGACAAAGAAGGAGAAATAAACCTGGTGGATATATTTTTCTCTCCGGACAGCATTGAAGAAAAGCCGGTGGAAAAAGAAGGCGGGGGTATTCCCATCAATATTGTTTTAAAATCACTCAAGCTTTTGCACGGTTCTGTCCGGTTTGAGATAGCTGCTGAAGATATCATGGCCGAAGCGCAAGATGTAGAGCTTGCTGTATCCGGGAATCTTTTGAAACGATCGGGAAATATTTCTTTCAAGATCGGCAAGGGGTATCTGGAGAGCCCTGAAATCCAGACCGGTCTTGATTATTTGAAGATGGAAGCAACCTTTGGGGATGGACGGATCGATCCCCTTTTTTTCCAGGCGAATACCCATTACTCCGAACTTACGCTTTCTGGAAATATTGACGGTTTCCTGGCCGATCCATCTTTAAATCTTGACCTCAGACTGACTCTCTTTCTCCCTGAAATTCGGAAAGCTCTTTCTCCGGAGCCGATCTTAACCGGACGAATTACGGCCCGTATGACGGTTCAAGGCAAACCTGATAATCCTCAAGCAACCTGTCTTGCTGTTTATGATGGAGGTATGCTTTCAGGAGAACGGATTGACCGGATTAAGTTAGACTGTTTGCTGAAAGATCGGCTCATGACTATCAATGGTTTAAAGGTAGATGCGGCTTACGGCCATTTCAATCTAAAAGGGGAGGTTGATTTAAAAGAAGCCTTTGTTAAAGGATTTTTCGCTTCGCAAAGAGATCTGGAAGCGATTTCGTACAGAGTCTCTCTTGAACAGAACGGGACAAAGCTTGAAAATCTGCAGACCGGTTCCAAAAACCTGAAAGGGGTTGTCAGTTCGAATATCTTTGTGCATGGAAAAGGAATCTCCCTTCAAACTCTCTCGGCAAAAGCTGAAATAAAAGCTTTTGCAAAGGATTTCATGGCCGGACCATCTGAGTCTCCAATTGATATACATGTAAAGAATCTGCTCTGCATGAATAAAGGAATTGTAAACCTTAAACAGCTTGAAGCGGAAACAGGTGATCTCAGAATCAGAACAAAAGGCTGTCTCGATCTCTCTTCAAAAAAGGTAAGAGCAGCATTGACGCTGGAAGATCCAAGTATCACAGATACTTTGTCGGCTTTCGGCCTGCGGAATGTATCCGGAATGTTTGGTCTAAAAGCTGATATCTCCGGTTCAATAAAAAAACCGGTCTTTGATTTTACCATGGAGGGAAAGCATCTTAGTTTCCAGGATATAACCATGGGAAATATCCGGTTAACTGCCGGTCTGGATCGATCAGGAACTTTACGCGTCTCACAGTTTGTCCTTGAAAATCAAGATTCTGCTATACAAGGTGATGGATGGATTCGACTCTTTAAGGATTACTTTGAAATAGATAAAGAAAATTCTTTAAATATTTCCTTTATCCTCAACCGTATTGAACTGCAGAATTTTTTCAATAAAGAGTCTGTAAAGGGTACAATTAACGGACGACTTAACCTTGGGGGCAGTCTTAAAGAACCGGAGGTCTCATTATCTTTACAGGGGCAAAGTATGGCTGTTGAAACCGTCCGGCTTGGTGACATAAATCTCGGCGCCAGGCTATTTAAGGGAGACCTGTACTTTGACAAGGTAAAGCTTTGCAATCGGAATTCACTTCTTAACATATCTGGCCATGTACAGGTTTTTGAACCGGAAAGTCTGACGCTGCCGTCAGACCCTGCTTTTCAATTTAACCTTAAAGGAGATGCGGTTTTCCTGGAGGATTTTGTGGACAATCTGAGCGGAAGGTTTTCTATGACTGCTCATTGTGAAGGAACTGCGGCACAGCCGGAGGCAGCGGTGAATATTTATGGAACAGACCTCGATCTTGGAGTTCAGAAGGTTAAGAAAGTCCGGCTTTTTTCTGAATTTGAAGGAGAAAAAATCCGGATTGATCCTCTTCAAATTACAATAACGCCAGAGGAACATATCGAAGCCAGGGGGTGGTTTTCCCTTAAAAAGGCGTATGAGATTGCCCTGGTATCTGAAGGGATTTCTTTGCATCATATTGATAAGATTCGTGAACTGAATATCGCAAAAGGAAAAATGGCCTTTGGCATCTCCGGAAAGGGTTCCTTTGAAGACCCTCGAATCAGAGGTGAGATAGACCTTAGCGGTCTTCGTATCAAAGGAAAGGCATTAGACGATTTCAGGCTGAATATAGATCTTTATGATAATCTTCTTCATATTCGGGGAAATCCAAACTTTGATATCAATGGATCTTTCCATTTGCAAAAAAAGGACTTTTCGGTCTCTATGCTTTTTGATGAAACCAGTCTTTATCCTTATTTTAATATCGCAAATTATTCAGATTTCAGTGGAAGTTTAACAGGAAAGATTGAAGCCAGGGGGAATGCAGATGCTCTAAAAAGGACGATTCTGTCTGCCGATTTCTCAAAAATAGATATTTTTTTTAAAGAAAAAGTGTTTGCCGTCGCCCGGGATTTCAAGATTTTTTTTGAAAAGAAAGAGATATTGATCCCGTCTTTTAACCTGAACCTTTTCAATAGAGGACGGGTTGATATTAAAGGAAAAGGCGGGCTCGACGGACCGCTCTTTTTTCAGGTGGAAGGCCGCATCCCCTTAGAAGAGATAAGGCCGTTTGTTGAGGATATTGCCGATATTACCGGAGATCTCACTTTTTCCGCCGCAGTGGGCGGAACTTTTGCCAATCCCGATGTTCATGCCGATATAGAACTGGAAGATACTGCATTCGCTATCCCGGAGCTTTTGCAAAAGGTTCACAACCTTAACGGCCGAATCTGTATCAACCGGCAGGAGATTCTCATCGACAATATCACCGGCGGCCTGGATACCGGCCGATTTGGTCTGACAGGCAAGATCAATCTTGACAGGTTTCAGCCGGCAGGTCTTTTTTTGAAGGTCAATGCAGAGAGTCTGCCCATTCGGATTCCTGATGTGCTGGATATAATTCTGGACACCAGAGTCGAAATCCGTGGAAATAGTGAAAAATCGATGGCTGAGGGGGAGGTTGTCATTCTTGAAGGAAGGTATTACAAAGATATGGAGCTGGACATTGCCGAAGCAATCAGACAAAAAAGACGGGAAGAAGCGCCGCTCCCAACGGAAATAAGAGCGCCTTTTCTCAGGAATATGAGTCTGGATATTCTAATTAAACACAGACGTCCTTTTTTAGTAGACAACAACGTCGCCCTTCTGGAAATCATTCCTGATCTCCGCATCTCAGGAAAGCTTAACAATCCTATTATCAGCGGAAGGGCGGATATTAAAACAGGGACGGTCAATTTCCAGAAAAAAATGTTTGTTATCAAGAAAGGAGTTATAGATTTTAAAAATCCTTACAAGACCGAGCCGACCCTTGATCTAAGAAGTGAAATCCAGATTCGGCACTGGATGATATATCTAAAGATTTCCGGCACACCGGATGATCTTGTTCTCAAGATCATATCCGACCCTCCGGAAGAAGAGGAGGATATTTTGTCTCTTATTATGCTTGGTAAAACTACCCACGAGCTGATCAGTGATGAGGGAGGAACTTCCCAGTCCCCTGCGCAGATGCTTGCCAAGCTGATTTCGTTAACTTTGGAGGAGGATATTAAGAAGGCCTCAGGATTAGACATATTGGAGATAGAAACTCAAGAGCAGGGGGAAGAAAAGGCCGCTGATGCAGATACAATTCAGGTTACCATCGGCAAGAAGCTTTCCAGGCGATTGACTATTAAATACTCGGTGAAAACAGAGGGCGGTATGATAAGACAGAGAGCGGTTGCGGAGTACAAATTACTTGATAAAATATTATTCAATGGATTTCAGGACAGTGAAGGTATCTTTGGCGTAAAATTAAGGTTTAGAGTTGAGTTTCGTTAAAACAATCCAGTTAAAAAAGATTTTGCTGACAGGCTTATTCTTAGCATGTTTTCTATCAATAGCTGTCAGAGCATCGGCCCGGGCCGGGCTGAAGGATAGCAGCAACAGAGCTGTCTCGACCGCTTCTCCGGTTATTTCCGATATTGTTATAAATATTCTTGATTACAGGGGCAGTAAATCAAAGTGGGTGGAGATGGCAAACAGCCTTATCATTTTAAAAAAAGGGGATCTGTTTTCAGCGTCCCGGCTTCAAGAGAGCCTTGAGACATTGAAACTGTCTAAAAGATTTCAAAAGATCGATGTAGATTTCGCAGAGGAAAAAAATAGAATAACTCTCATCTTCTGGTTGACACCTTTTCGACTGATCAAAGATATCAGAATAAAGGGAAATTTTCCTTTTTTTGAGCGGGAAATTTTATATGTTATGACAATTTATGCCGGCAAGGTCTTTATTCAAGAAGAATTGCACAGACAGGCGGCACTGATTGAAGCATTTTTTAGGAGGGAAGGATTTTCTGCTCCAAAGGTGAATGTAACCGCTTGTGAAGATTCAAAAGATGGTTTTTTTGTCGTTTATGTCAAGATTGAAAAGGGTCCTTACTATACCCTTCAGCGGCTGGAAATCACAGGAAATCATGCTTTCTCAATTGCGAAACTAAAGCTGAAAATGATGATCTGGCGCGTATCATTTCTTTTTGGGAGTTCCGGCCGTTTTGTCGAGGAAAACCTCAAAAAAGATATTGAAAATCTATCGCGATACTACTGGAAAAAGAGGTATCCGGATGTTTCGATTAATTTCAGGTTAGAAAAAGACGCGAGAAAAAAGAGCATTTCCGTTTTTGTGACAATCAATGAAGGTTCCATGTATGATATTGAATTTGTGGGTAATGACGCATTTTGGGACATTACATTAAGAAAAGATTTGATCCTTTTTGAGAAGGGAAACAGAAATGATCTTGGGTTGAGAAAGAGCGCTAAAAAGATCGAACAGCGTTACAAGATGGCGGGATATTCTGAGGTCAAAGTTAAGATAGAGGAAGAGACGAAGACCGGCAGAAACGAAACCATTCGGTCAGTTCGGTTTGTAATTGATGAGGGGCCCCGTTCCCTGATCAGTTCAGTCCGGATTAAAGGAAACAAAGCCTTTGATGAGGGAAAATTGAAAAAACAGATGCTTATCCGGCCGCAGGGGTTTTGGGAAAAGGGGGTCTTTGTCCCGGAAACACTGGAAGAAGATCTCAATGCAATCAAAGCACTATATCTCAAAGAAGGGTATATCGATACAGAAGTGAAAGAAAAAATAACTCTGAGCAAAAATCAAAAAGATGTCTCCGTGAACCTTGAAATAAAGGAAGGAGTCCAAACCATTGTCTCTTCAGTGCGAATCAGAGGCATCACCGTTATATCGGAAAAAGATGCCTTTAAAGCAATCAGTCTGAAAAAGGGGGAACCCTTTCGAAAATATATGATTCAAAGTGATGAAAACGCTCTATCTGTCTTGGTATCTGAAAAAGGTCATCCCTATGTCAGGGTAAAAGGTGATGTCTCTTTTAGCGAAGATATGTCTGAAGCCGAAGTAGTATATGCCGTCCATGAAGGACCATACGTGACCATGGGGAGGTCTTTCTGCACCGGTAATATCCGAACCAAAGACAGGATTCTTGAAAATGAACTGGAAATCGAACCGGGAGATCCTTTCTCTTTAACAAATATGGTCAAGGGACAACGAAACATTCGAAATATGGATATATTTAATACCGTTCGGTTCAAAACGATCGGTCTCAAGGAAAAAAGAAAAAAAGTCAGCCTCTTTGTTGAATTGGAAGAAAAAAAGCCGTATTTTATAGAAGGAGCGGCAGGATATGAGTCTGAAGGGGAATTCTTTCTTAATGCAAAAGCAGGAGACCGCAACATGTTCGGCACGAACAAGTACGGCTGGCTGGAAGGGGAAGTAAGCCGGATCGGTTATCGTTGCGAGCTGGGAATCATTGAGCCAAGACTTATGGGTTCACGGATTTCGGCAGGATTTAATCTTTTTTCAGAACAGAGGGAAGAGTTAAATAAAAATTTTGGAATCAGGACTCAAGGTTCGTCCCTTGGATTTACCCGGAAATGGTCTAAATTCTTTGCCACGGGATTGAACTTCAGATTTGAACGAAGAGATCAGTTCAGCCGTGATTCAAAAGCAACGGAAACAGAATTATATGATGATACCGATGAATTCAGGCCAAGAAGCATTCTGGTAACAACACCATCTGTAATCTATGACAGCAGAGATTCCTTTATCCGACCGGGAAGAGGGACTTTCTCCTCCTTTTCCGTCGATATATCAGACGGTCTTTCCAATTCCGACGACAATTTTCTGAGATACCGTTTTGACATGAGATTGTATGTATCTTTGCTGCCCGGGCTGACACTGGCATTTCTGGGCAGGGCAGGTTATATTGATCCCTTTGGTTCGACAAAAAAAGTCCCGGATGATCAGCTTTTTTTCTTAGGGGGAACCTTGGATGTGCGGGGGTTTGAAACAAATATGCTCAGTTTTGACGCAAACAGGGATCCGGCTGGAGGGCGAACAGCGGTAAACGGAAGCCTGGAGGCAAGGATCGATCTCGAGCATAACTTTGAATTAGCTCTGTTTTACGATACAGGATGTATATCCGATATATTTGATAATACCGGTGATGTTATCGGCAGCGACCGGTTCCGCTCCTCAGTCGGAGGGGGACTGAGATACATCACGCCGATAGGCGCAATAAGTCTTCTTTACGGAATCAAACTCGACCCAGAGGAGGATGAAAGCTCAGGCAGGCTTCATTTTTCAGTCGGTTATACTTTTTGACTCCGCATTTTCCTCTATCTTGGGCTTCACCTGTCGGCGGTTTTACCACAAAAACAGAAAACCGCTTAGATTGGGATTAACCTCTTATAAGTCATCTAAATACTTGAGTTTTCGAAAAAACTATGATGCTTATCAATAGATTATGGTATAAATTTTGCTGTGTGCATAACAATGTCATTAACTTTAGCGCGTTGGTTGATAAAAATAATTAAAACGTCCAGTTCTATTTTTAAAGTTCCGCGGATATTTTCTTCCCGGTCCCACAGGCTCAATTGTTTCCGTGATAATTTTATGTAAATCAGAAATCAAGGATAAAACCATATCTGTGGAGCGGGATGAAAAATAATAGTATAATATCCTTTTATAAGATTTATAAGGAAAAATAACAAAGTTGAAAACGGAAGCTTTCCTTGACGTGTGAAATCTTTCGGGTTTTTCCTGTGACGTTGGAGAAAATCATTAGAAAGAATTAAATTCTTTAAAAGCTTGATCAGTCCGGCACAATTCCGGCAAAGCATTTTTCCATGCCAGCATTGTATGTTTTTTCAACTTTTTGTGACATTTTTTGCCCTGTTCTTAAGGGTTAATGTTTGCTGAAAATATATAATTATATATAGCATAACTAATTAAAATATCAAAAAATATTATTTAAATCTTCCTTAAGTTAATGACATTGAATGCACACTTACAACACCTTGTAAAAATACAGCTTCGCACCCCAGTTTTCTGATTGCCGCAGCCACAGCTTTGCCTATCCTGCCGATAACGCACTGATCCGGCGTATTTATAATCAAAAGCCGGGCGTGGGAAAAAGCGCCAAGAACCTCCCTTACCACTCCGGCAGGACGATTGACAACCGCAACCTGGCAGTCAAGATTCCCGTCACCGGGGATATCCCAGGCCCGGCGGACCGCGTGGCAGGGACCGGCAGGATCAGTATAAAAAAGATTTGTGCGCTGCATCCTTGCAAGTATTTCTCCCTGTTCCGGCCAAACCTCCAGCGCAAACAAAGCGGCCGATTCACCCAGGCTGTAGCCGATAGCGGCATCCGTATGCACACCGAAGCTTCTTACGATGTTGGAAACAAATCCACCATGCACAACCTGTCCGATAATCATATTAAAGGGATTGGATTCCAGTTCTTTTAAAGCCTGTGTTTCCCAGTCCGGAGGCAGGGATGCCCGTCGGGGCATAAAACACTCCGGCAGCAACTGGTTTTTAAGATACCCGGTTTTCTGATCCATGCGGCGCAGAATTTCCGGCCACTGCAGACCGGACTCGCGTCCCATACCCAGGTAATGATTGCCGGAGCCGGAAAAAACAAAAGCTGTTTCCGCCTCCCTCCCAAGCGGTTCAGGCGAATAAGCCGCTCCGCCCCGGATGCCGATTCTGATCAAAGTATCTGCACGGCTTTTTCAGCGTCACGTATATAGGTTTCTTTTGCTGTCAGAGCGGCTCCCAGGCGTTTATAAGGATTATGGCCGCATTGCCTGTACCAGCGGGCCGCAGCTTAACCTGTGGAAATCATTTCCGAAGAGGCTTGTCCGGCAAATTTCTTTAAAGCCGCCAGGCCATCGACCAGTTCATTCTGATTATCACCTTCCACAACAAAAAGACCATAATTTTCAAATCCAAGAGGCCTTTGGCGCTCTATAGCAATGCTATCGCAAGAGTCCGGAGCAGCCTCACACTCATAGCCTTCCAGTACCAAATGAGCGGCATTCCCGATCCTGGTCAAGGCCCCCGTGCAGGCCCGGCGGGGGTCCCTCGTCCCGGTTGCGGGACCAGTACTGGAGCTGAATAGGCAGATGCCAGAAATTTTTGCGCAAGCTCTGCAAGCGCAAGCCCGGAACCATACCGGCGGCCGCTCTGCAGTGGCCGACATTAGGCTTCAAAGAACCAAGCGCACATTGCCGGAAACCGCCGCCGCTGAAAAACTCTTCCAGCGCCCCGGCTTCCGTCCGATCTTCATGCGGGTCTCCGCTGCCGTGAGCCTCAAATAAAGAAATTGAATACGGGTTAAGCTCTCCATCCTTTTTTTGATTGACTGATTTTTATACATCATGCTATAAAAATAAATTATAAATTCAGGCGCTCATGAAGAGCTTAAAAGGGAACTCCGTTAAAGTCGGAGACGAGCCCGTCGCTGTAATCGGGGACGAACACCGCTGTTTAATGCCACTGTCGGATAAATTGGGCTTTTAATCTCAATTTGATGGGAAGGCGGCGGTCGGTAGATTGATCCGAAAGTCAGAAGACCTGCCTGACCAAGTCAAATTCATGCCTTCGTGGAAACAAGGCAAGTCAAACAAGATCTATCAGGATAAAAAGGGAAATCCCCGGATCGACAAAAATCGGTTCGGGGATTTTTTTTTGAAAGGCATAAAATGCAAGCCAAAAATTATTTTTTAATACTCTTTATAAGTCTCTTTTTTCATGCGGCCGCAGCATTCTCCTACCCATTCTTTTTTACTGATCATGCCGGTAATAAAATCACAATTACGGCAAAGCCTTCAAGGGTTGTTTCACTTGTTCCATCGGTTAGTGAAATAATCTGCAAAATCGGTGCGGAAGATACTCTGCATGGTGTTACATGGCACAGCAACCTGCCTCGGGAACTCGCAAAAAAAGCTGTTATGGGGGGCTTTTTTTCACCAATGCCGGAGAAAATAGAAAAAGTCCAACCGGATATTATTTTTGTATCCCGGATCCAGAAAAATATAATCAAGCATTTCAGTAATGGAAAACAGATTCTCATAGACCTGGAAACAGATTCCATTAATGACAGCTATGACAATATCATGCTTCTGGGCAGGATATTCGGTAAGGAACATGAAGCCGCCGCTATCGTAAAAAAAAACAGAGACGAACTGAAAATAATAGCCGGAAAAGTTGCCCGGATACCTCTTTCTGAAAGAAAAAGAGTCATGCGGCTGATGGGGCGTAAATCAATAATGACCCCGGGAGATGATTCCTTTCAAAATGAAATAATCAGAGCGGCCGGCGGAATTACGCCTGTTCTGGGCAAAAAAGGGAATATCGTGCCTGTTACAAAAGAAGAATGGATCGCGTTTAATCCCCAGGTTATCTATGGCTGCGGAGGCGATAAGGCAGCGGCTGATAAATTTTTCAGCCTTCCGGGCTGGAAGGATGTGGATGCGGTCAAAAACAAACGAATATATTACTTCCCATGCGCTCTTACCTGCAGGGCCTCGACCAATACCGGATATTTTGTCTCTTGGCTCTCCGCCCGCATTTATAAAAATGAATACGCAGAGAGAAAAAACCTGATAAAACATGAAAGGATTACAGATAGTCGAAGCATTGAAATAAATTTGGAATATATAAAAAAAGCAGGAATTGCATACAGCAGTATTTATGATTTTCCCAACAAGACCCTTATCGTAGATTTTAAGAAACCTATGAAGGTTGTTTCAACCCTGGAGGGTGAACGGACAAGGATACTTTCGGTAGGCAACCATTATTCACCCCCTCCATGCTGGGGAATCGGGCATCAATGCGGCCTTGCATCATTGAGATCCCGTATTTACAGGGTGATCGAAAAAAACGAGGCCACCGCGAGTTTTCTTTTCACAGGCGCGGACATGGATAACCTTGCAGTAAAAATGAAAAAATTTAAAGACATGGAAGTCTATGCCCTGGTTACTGCCGGAGTCAGGTCAAATGCCGTGCGGATGTCGCAGGATAATGGAAATTATTATGAACCCGGCACTATCAATATAATAATTTTAACCAACATGAAACTCACCGACCGTGCCATGACAAGGGCAATAATATCGGCCACCGAAGCAAAAACAGCCGCGCTGCTCGATCTTGATATCAGAAGCAGCTGCAATGCCAAGGAATACAGGGCAACCGGGACAGGAACCGATAATATTATCGTGGTACAGGGAGCAGGGGATCTGATCGATAATGCCGGAGGCCATACAAAAATGGGGGAACTGATCGCCAAAAGCGCCTATGAAGGAGTGAAAGAAGCAATATATATGCAAAACGGCATTGTTGCTTCCCGCAACATTTTTCAGCGGCTCAAGGATCGTAAAATAAACATATTCGGTTTAGTCACGGAAATCGAATGTGATTGCAACATGAAAAAAGACGATCTCAGCAATGAGGTTGAAAAAATTCTGCTTGACCGGAAATATTCCGGTTTTCTTAAGGCCGCGCTTGTAATCAGCGATGATTATGAAAAAGGACTGTTATCAGACCTGACCTCATATAAGCTCTGGGCCGAAAACATATCCTTTGAGATAGCAGGCCGGAAGTTCGGGGAGGATAAAGATTTTGCAGGAAATGCTGAAATGCCGGTTGTGCTTAAAACAGCCTTTAATGCTATTATAAACGGCGCCTTTTACAGGGTAAAATAGAATATATAGTTTTCCGGACAAATAATTTCACCGCAGAGGACACAGAAAGCGCCCCAAAAAACCGGCAGCGAATATGGATATCTATCAGCGGGTATAAATGGGCCAATGGCCTTGCCGTTGATTTTAATTACATCCGGCAAAAAACCGGAAACAAGGATATGGGCGGCCAACTGGCATACTCTCCAAAGCACAAGGCAAAAACAACAGTTAAATATGTTTTTAAAACAGCCACACGGCTTGAAACGATTATCATGACCGTGAGCAGTCAATACAGTGATACAGAAAACATAAAATCACAAAAAATCGATTCATATTCAACCGCCGATTTTAAAATAATTCATCCCGTTAAAATCAAACAGATACCGGTGGAATTTTTTCTTCACATCAACAATATATTTGATGCGGATTATGAAGTCCACTACGGTTATCCGGATGACGGATTCCGGTTTGCCGGAGGGTTCAGTATAATTTTGTAGGAAAACACTATTATGAATAGAACGGCAGAAAAAATACCCATTGTCCTGGCAGCCTTCGGCACCACCTCCAAAGCCATAGAGACCTATTCTTTTATCGATGATATCGTAAAAAAAAGATTTCCCGGTCATGAAATATTATGGTCTTATTCGTCAAGAATGGTTAAAGAACGGATAAAAAAAAAGAATAATATCGAACTGAAGCATCCCCATCAGGTTCTGAAAGAATTAAATGACCTCGGATATGGCTGGGCTGTAGTTCAATCCCTGCATCTTATGTGCGGACACGAGTTTTACCGCCTGGTGGATGAAGCCGGGGAATGCGATATAAGAACATCAATCGGCCTGCCCCTGCTTCACTCCCCCCCGGATTACAAGAACTTATTGGCCAATCTCGATTATTTAATTCCTTCCGGCCGAAACGAGGCCGCAGTCTTTATAGGGCACGGCACTGATCATCCGGCCTGGACAGCCTATGCCTCGCTTTTTAATATGCTGCGTGAGTCCGGCAGATTAAATACCTATGTAGGAGTTGTGGAGCATGGACATACCTCCATGGAAAAGATTATAAATGAGGTCACCCTCGCCGGATATAAGCATGTGCTGCTTATACCCCTTATGCTTGTAGCGGGCGTGCATTTTATTGAAGATATGTACGGCAATGAAGATTCATGGAAAACAGCTTTTGAGTCCAGGGATATTACCGTGTCCGCGGAACAAAAAGGATTGGGCATGAATCCCGGTATCATAGAGATATTTTGCAGCCACATTCAGGATGCCCTTGATGTTATTCCATTACAGGCTCTTCCTGACAATCTATAAAAGTTCAGGCGCCTTTCAAGGTCAATGGCAGTGGATATTTTTTTGTCAGCCCGGCACATAGTGAAGCGTCAGCGCTAAGGATGCAACAAACTTCTTGACATTTTCAAACAATTTGGTATTATTTTATTTAATCAAGGTACTCAACACAGAGTTTAAAAGGGAACTCCGTTAAAGTCGGAGACGAGCCCGTCGCTGTAATCGGGGACGAACGCTGTACAATGCCACTGGCTTTTAAGCTGGGAAGGCACGGCAAGTAGAATGATCCGTAAGTCAGAAGACCTGCCTGGATCAAGAAGCGCAACTCTCGTGGACAGGGTGTGTGTGTTTGTTGTGATCTAACGGATAAAAAAGGGAAATCCCCGGATCAATTAATTTTGGTCCGGGGATTTTTTTTGCCCGGCCCAGGTTTGTATCGCGAAAGCAGAGGACGAGGCCTCGCTGTATTATTCATCTGGGGAAGAAGATGTTTTTCGTTCGGAATACATTTTATCTGGCAACTTTTTTTTATCTGCTGAGCTGGGGAGCGGCCCTTTGGGACCAGAACCGCGGGGGGCGTCCCGCGCTTGTTCTACTGACCCTCGGCCTTTTTGCCAATCTCGCTTCCGCAGCAGGCCGTTATTATTTTTCCTGGCCCCTGATGCCGATGTACCAAACGCCCTTTTTTCTGCCGCTATTGATCGGGATATTCTCTTTTAAATCAATCCGGAGCAGACAGGCGGACCGGCGTACGCTTCTTTTGCTGGTCTGTTTTTTATCCCTTGCGGCCGCCTTTTTCCCCAATGATTTTTATCTCCCCTTTCTTAAATCCAGGACAATATTC
>Ga0164318_10004198_pt1 | contig 13795 bp, 12 predicted proteins | sample GuaBasSedimGuay9_FD_113734 | JGI IMG/M metagenome (GOLD analysis project Ga0164318, IMG submission 113734) | Subseafloor sediment microbial communities from Guaymas Basin, Gulf of California, Mexico - Guay9, Core 4571-4, 0-3 cm | ecosystem: Environmental > Aquatic > Marine > Hydrothermal vents...
CCATTACTCATTGAGATAAATGGTAATGAAATTTGTGATTTTGTGATTGAAGATAATTCTTTTTTAGCTTTTTCAGCTGCATCACGTAATCTTTGATATGCCATTTTATCTTTTGATAAATCAACACCTGTTTCCTTCTTGAATTCAGTAATTAACCACTCTACTATTCTTTGGTCAAAGTCATCTCCTCCTAAGTGGTTGTTTCCACTAGTTGAAATAACTTCAAATGTTCCATCTGATAATTCAAGAATTGAAACATCAAATGTCCCACCACCAAGGTCAAAAACTAATACAGTTTGGTCTTTTCCGCCTTTATCAATACCATAAGCTAAAGCAGCAGCTGTTGGTTCATTAATAATTCTTTTAACATCAAGACCAGCAATTTTACCTGCATCTTTTGTAGCTTGTCTTTGAGCATCATTAAAGTAAGCTGGAACTGTAATAACTGCTTCTGTAACTTTTCCACCAAGGTAAGCTTCAGCTGATTCCTTTAAGTTTCTAAGAATCATTGCGCTTATTTCTTGTGGTGTATATAATTTACCATTTGCTTTTACTTTTTCTGACGTTCCCATTTTTCTTTTGATTGAATAAATTGTATTTGGATTTGTTATTACTTGTCTTTTTGCTACTTCTCCTACTTGTGTTTCATTATCTTTAAATGCAACAACTGATGGAGTTGTTCTATTCCCATCTAAGTTTGGAATAACTTTTGCTTCTTTACCTTCCATTACTGCTACACATGAGTTTGTTGTTCCTAAATCAATACCTATAATTTTCATATTTAATCACCCTTTCTTATTCTTTACTTTCCTTAGTTTCTTTTTCTTCTTTTATTTCTTTTATTTCTTCTTCAGATTCTTTTTCTTCTTCTTTTGGTTTAATATTAATAACAACCATACTAGGTCTTAATATTCTATCTTTAAACAAATATCCTTTTTTTCTAACTTGTAAAACAGTGTTTTCTGGTTTTTCAGGATCATATTCGATGTCTACTGCTTCTTGTTTTGTAGGATCAAATGTATCTCCAACTTTAGTATCTATAACTGAAACTCCTTCATCTTTCATTGCATTAAAGATCATTTCATCAATCATTTTAAATCCATAAAGGAAGTTTTGAAGATTTTTATCATCAGTTTCCATATTCAATGCTTGATTAAATATTTCAATTGAATCTATCAATCTGCTAGCTAATGAAAAACCTGCATATTTTCTTTCTCTTTTTAGATCCTCATTAACTCTTTTTTTATAGTTTTCCATTTCTGCTAAAGTTCTAAAGTACTTTTCTTTTAATTCTTCTAACTCATCTTGAATTTCTAATAATAATTCTTCAGATGTTGGTTTCTTTTTCTTTTTGCTTTTTTTGGTTTTTGTTTTAGAAGTGTTTTCTTCTTTAACTTCTTTTTCTTTTTTAATTTCTTCCTTCTTTTCTGGCGCTTCTTTTGTCTCTTCAGCGCCTAAATTTTTATCAAGTTCTTCACTCATAGTACTTACTCCTCTTCATATAATTTAGCAATATGGTTAGCTATATATTTAATTAATGGTATGACTCTTCTATAGTCCATTCTCTTTGGTCCAACAAGTGAAATTGTTCCTTTTTCTCCATCATGCGTGTTATATGTAGAAGAAATGACAGTACAATCACTCATAGAAGTAATTTTATTTTCGCTACCTATTTTAACAGAAATGCCTTCTGCATCTTGTTCAACAATCTTAAATATTTCATTATTTTCGATGGTTGATATAAATTCTCTTAGTTTTTCAATATCATTAAACTCTGGTTGATAAAGCATATTACTTGACCCCGTTAAATAATATCTTGATTGAGCAAATCTTGAGAATGCTTCAATAAACGAATCAACTATTGTTTCACGATATTTTAATAATTCTCTAATGTGACTATGTTGAATTTCATAGTGTAACTTTTCTGATACTTTTGATATAGGCGTATCAATTAACATTTCATTTAATAGATCAATGACTTTTGATAGCTCAGCTTGATCCATATCCCTTGATATATTTATTTGTTTTGATTCAACATGTCCAAAATTAGTGATAACCAAAATCAATGCTTGGTGCGTTGATAATGGAACTAATTGAATTTTTTTTACTTTAGAATGATATGCATTAGGTCCAAGTGCTATAGCTGTACAATTAGTTGCTTCTGACAATAAATTAATAGCTTCATGAATGATTTCATCTCTATCTACACCTTGATTAAATATTTGGTCAAATTCAAAGTATCCTTCAGTTTCTTCATCTAGATTTTTAATTATATTTTCAATATAATAGCGATATCCTTTTTCAGATGGGATTCTTCCAGATGAAGTATGAGTTTTTTCAATATAACCCAAATCTTCTAAAACACTCATTTCATTTCTTATTGTTGCCGAAGAAACATCAAGTATCTCAGCTAACATTTTAGAACCAATTGGCTCAGCGGATTTTACATATTCATCAACGATAAGTTTCAGTATAATAGTTTGTCGCTTAGTCAATTAAATCACCCCTTTAGCACTCCGTTATTATGATTGCTAAATGTATTATACTTAAAGTTGTTAGCAATGTCAAGAGTTGAGTGCTAATTTTTTTATTTTTTATTAAAAAAAGAGTTTTTGACTCTTTTAATTTATATATGAATTAGCATCTTTAATATTTATCCACTTACCATTTTTTCCGTGACCTGGATATATTTTTGTTTGATTACTTATTCTTCCTTTTAAATATTTCAATGATTTTTGCATATCCAAAGAACTTCCAGAAAATAAATCAGTTCTTCCAATACTATCATAAAAAATAGTATCTCCAGAAAATAACCAATTTCTATATTTTATACACATAGATCCCTTTGTATGACCCGGTGTTAAAATAAATACAAAATTTTCATCAAGAAGACTTATTTTTTCTTCATCCTTTATTGATTTAACTGCTATATTTTTTGGAAAAATGAATTTCGACCCGAAGGCAAAAGCATAATTTTGATTATCATTTTTTAAAAAACTAACCTCTTGATTAGAAATAAATACATCAAAAAGATATTTTTTAGCTAATATTTGAATATCTCTTATATGATCAAAATGTCCATGAGTTAATATAATATATTTTAATTCTACGTTGGATTCATCTAAATATTCAATAATAGCATCTCCATTAAATCCTGGATCTATTAATATAGCTTCTTTTTCTTTTATTAACAGATAGGAATTGATATCAACTACATTTTGATTAAAAATTTTAAGTTTCATCATTTGACTAAATATGCGCATCCATAAATCCCAGCATCATTACCAAGTGTAGCTAATTGAATATTAGCTTTCTTTATAAATGGGCTTGAAAATGATGGATAGAATTTATTTATCATATCTATCAAATATCCGCCAGCATTGGATACGCCTCCTCCAATTATAATTATTTCAGGGTCTATTGTTAGAGATACATTAGCAATAGCTAAGGCAAGATATTTCATTGATTCTTCTATTATCTTACGAGAAATATAATCTCCTTCTTTAGCATAATCAAATACTTTTTTCGCACTAAAGTTTTCAAAATGTCTTAAAGGACTTCTAGCCTTAAAATGAATTAAATACTCTTTAGCTAACCTTACTATTCCAGTCGCAGATGAAACTGTTTCTAAACATCCAGTTTTTCCACATGCACAGCGATAATTATGTTTAAAATCAACTACAATATGCCCAAGTTCAGCTCCAGCTCCATTAACTCCTTCTAATGGCTTTCCATCAATTATAATTCCTCCACCGATACCAGTTCCTAAAGTATACATTACAACATTTTTATATCCTTTAGCACTTCCTTTATACATTTCTCCAGCAGCCGCAACATTAGCATCATTTCCTATTTTAATAATTATATCTTCTCTTTGTAATAAAGATTTCATTTCTTCTTTTATATTTTTTGTTCCCCAGTTTAAATTAACACAGTGAATAATCAGGTCATCTTTAACAGGACCTGGAACTCCTATACCTATTCCAAAAATTTCTGAAATTTCAACTTGCGATTTCAGAGATTTAACAATATCAGTTATTATATATTCGCCTTGATCTTTGTGGTTTGTCCTAATATTCCATTTTTCAATTAAATCACCTTCAAGACTGAACCTGCCAAATTTAATACTAGTTCCACCAACATCAACGCCTATAAGATATTTTTTCATATTTTCCCCCATACATATACAATTAAATAAACAGAAAAAAAGCATCCGAAACTGGATGCAGAAATATTTATTTTATTTCTTTTCCTTATGTACTGTGACTCTTTTACAAACAGGACAATATTTTTTTACTTCCATACGATCTGGATGTGTTTTTTTATTTTTGCTGTAGCGATAGTTTTCTGATTTACATACAGTACATCTTAATGTAAATTGCGTTCTCATAAACGGCCCTCCATTCAGTTACTTATATATTCTATAATTTATTATATAAAAAATCAAGTATTATTTTTCTAAATATATTATCTTTTCCAAAGATATAGCTTCCTCAATGTGAGGAAGCCATCTTATATTATTCTAACTTTTATAACTCCTGTTATCTTCTTAAGTTCTTTAATTGTTTTTTCTGAAACCTCTTGGTTAAAATCAAAAGCAAATACTAGATGATTTGCACGAGATTTACTAATAGAAGTCTCAATTGTTGTTTTCTTATGTTTTAATGTTCTATCTATAGATTCTTTAATGCCTTCAATATTCTTAGCTAATATAATTATTCTAAATTTATCTCCCTTATCTCCTAAGGTTATATTTGGATAATTAACTGAATTTTCAATATCTCCGCGTTCTACATAATTCATCAATTCTTTAGCAGCCATAATTGCACAGTTATCTTCAGATTCCTTTGTGGAAGCTCCAAGATGTGGAATTGGAATTACATTATCTAAATTAGCCACAAAATGATTTGGAAAATCCGTAACATATTTATATACTGTTCCTTTAGATAAAGCTTCTTCTAACGCTAAATCATCAACTAATAAATCACGACTAAAGTTTAATAAAATAACTCCAGGTTTAAGTTTATTAAATACTTCTTTATTAAAGAATTTTTTCGTAGAATCTAATAGAGGTAAATGTAAAGAAATAAAATCAGAATTTTGATAGATAAAATCTAAATCTTCCGTTAATTCAATTCCAGGTTTCAATTGATTCTTAGCTTTTTCTGATATATATGGATCATATCCAAAAACCTTAAGGCCTAAATCAACACATGCGTTTGCGACTCTGCCTCCAACAGCTCCAAGACCAATAACAGAAATTGTTTTCCCTAATATTTCTGTACCTGCAAACATCTTCTTTGCTTTTTCTATGCTCTTTAAAATATTTTTATCAGAACGGTTATTTTTAACCCAGTTTACTCCATTTATAATATCACGAGAAGCTAAAAGCATGCCAGCTATCACTAATTCTTTTACTGCGTTGCTATTGGCTCCAGGAGCGTTAAATACAACAACCCCAGCGTCAGCCATCTTTTCTAGAGGAATGTTATTAACACCAGCTCCAGCTCTAGCAACAGCTAATAAATCTTCGCTAATAGGAAATTCATGCATATCATAACTTCTAACAAGGATTAAGTTGCTCTTTTTTGCATCATCGATTAGTTGGTATTTTTTTGTAAATAAATTCAAACCTACGTTTGATATATTGTTTAAACAAGCTATTTTCATTATGAATTTTCACTTTCAAATTTTTGCATAAAGTCAACCAAGGCTTTTACACCTTCATAACTCATTGCATTATATATTGAAGCTCTCATACCACCAACAGAACGATGACCTTTAATATTTACTAACTTATGATTTTTAGCTTCTTCTATAAATTTGTTATTCAATTCAACTGAATTAGTATTAAAGGTAACATTCATTAAAGAACGATCTTCTTTTCTAACAGTTCCAAAAAACATTTTTGATTTATCTAAATAATCATAGATGAGATTTGCTTTTTTAAGGTTTTTTTGGTAAATAGCCTCTACTCCACCAGTTTTAAGTAAATGTTTAAATACTAATCCACAAATATAAATACCATATGTAGGAGGAGTATTATACATAGAGCCTTTATCTGCATGAATTTTGTATTTATACATAATAGGTGTGTGTTCAAGATATTGGTCTGTAATCAAATCTTCTCTTATAATAACAATAGTCGTTCCAGCTGGACCGATATTTTTTTGTGCTCCAGCAAATATTAATCCAAAATCTTCAACGTTTATTGGTTCAGATAAAATATTACTAGACATATCAGATACTAGTATCTTTCCGTGAGTATCAGGTAACTTAGTAAATCTTGTTCCGTATATTGTATTGTTTTGTACTATATGAACATAATCAGCATCTTCAGATATTTTAAGATTATCTAAATTTGGAATATATGAAAAATTATCATCTTCACTTGAAGCAATTATTCTTACTTCACCATAACGCTTCGCCTCAGCGATTGCTTTTTTAGACCAAGCTCCAGTGTTAATAAAATCAGCTACTTTATTTCTAAATAAATTCATAGGTATCATAGAAAATTGAGTTGTGGCACCGCCTTGTAAAAATAATACTTTATAATTATTCGGAATTTTTAATAATTTTCTTAAATCTGCCTCTGCTTCTTCAATAATTTGTTTAAAATCTTGTGAACGATGGCTCATTTCCATTACAGAAATTCCTGTATCCTTATAACAAAGCATTTCCGAAGCTGCTTGTTCAAGGACTTCTTCAGGTAAAACAGCTGGCCCTGCAGAAAAGTTATATACTCTTTTCATTAATTTCCTCCTATTTTTATAATATTTTCTTTCCTTCTAAATAATAACGTTTTTCAACCGCTTCTCCTAGAGAAAATGATTTTCTTGGTAAAACTCCGTTTTCTCTAATATAAGGTAATAAAAGTTCTCTTTGAAGCTGAGGCAATGAAATACCAATTGCTTTTTCAGTCTTTTTTACAATTGTCTTCATATTTTCTAATCCATGAATAAAATCAATTTTAGCTTCAAAATGTTCTTCTAAATACTTATCCAAATAGTCTTGAATTTGTTTAATGCATTCAAAAGAATTACTAGGAACATTGATAATTTCTTCTTCATCACCATAAAATATGGACAATGTTGATTCCCCTACCATATATTCTTTTAATCCATCGATTAAAGTTTTTGTTGCCCCAAAGATAATACGATGAATTGGTTCAAATGTCAATCCTTTATCGTATAAACTTATAAGTTCTACCAATGCATATCTAGCTGGATGAGTTTCTTGTTCTTCCTCGGTTAAATTTTTCTTTATATTTTCCCAACATGTTTTAGCCGCAGCTAAAGAATGATTCCCATCTCCAACAATTAAACTAACATCACTAGATAAAGCCTCAATTCTTTTTATAATAGATAAAGTATCAGTTATTTTATAACCTTTAATGTGCCCGCCATTCATATTTAAATTGAAATCATATAATTGTTCAAAGCTTTTGCGTTGTTTAAACAGATCGTTAATAATAGGATCAAGCGCATCATCTACCAAAACAAGTACATGCGGAAGTTCTATTGGAGCGTTTTCTCTTATTCTAACTCGTGGAGGTATTCTCTCAGCTATCGTTTTTTCTGTAGCTCTAATCTTTCCGAATTTGCCAACTTCATATTCGTATTCTTCCAAATCAATTGCTATAACGAGACCTAAACGCCTTTTAACAAAAGGCGTTTTACGGTCAACCAGTATAAAACCATCATGTTCATCAAATATATTATTTCGTAAATAGAGTTTCATAGTCTCATTTACTTTTTCAATTTGATAATCCATATTTTTTTCTAAATAAGCTTCTGGAAGAATGATGTGATATGTTGAAGGAACATTATCAACCATTGATTTAACTTGTTCCCAATATTCTGGTTCTGATGTGAACTGATCACAAGCAATCACCGACCATTTTTCCATGTCTATAAATGATTTAGGTATTAAAACAGTCGGCGTTTTAATAAATGACATTAAAGAATGCCTTGGTCTAGCATTGCTTGATAAACTCTCATAAATCCAGCAATGTTAGCTCCAACTACTAAATTTCTATGATCTGTATACTTTCTAGCTTCTGTATATGCTTTCTTAAAAATGTCAGACATAATTACTTCAAGTTTTTGGTCAACTTCTGCATAAGTCCAAGGATAATGCATAGCATTTTGACTCATTTCAAGTCCAGATACCGCAACACCACCAGCATTAGCCGCTTTTCCAGGAGCAAATAAAATATCTGCGGTTTGTAAATATTTAGTAGCTTCTAAAGTTGTAGGCATATTAGCGCCTTCAGCTACTAAGAAACATCCATTTTCAACTAAAGCTTTTGCGCCTTCTAATGGTAACTCATTTTGTGTTGCACAAGGTAAAGCAATATCACAAGGAACATTCCAAATTTTGCTTGGATCAGGATCATAAACTGCAGAAGGTCTATATTCCAAATAATGTTGAGAGAATTCAGGCGATTTTTCTGTTAACATTTTAACTATATTTAAATCCAATCCATTCTCATCATAAACATAACCAAAAACATCTGATAAAGCAATTACTTTTGCGCCTAATTCTTGAGCTTTTAAAGCTGCGTGCATGCCAACTTTACCACATCCAGAGATGATTACTTTTTTACCTTCAAAATTATCATTTCTATATACTTTAAGCATTTCAGATACAAAATAACATAATCCATATCCTGTAGCTTCTTTTCTAACTAAAGATCCACCATAAGTCAATCCTTTACCAGTTAATACACCAGTGTTTTCATTTCTTATCTTGCGATACATTCCGTAAAGATAACCAATTTCTCTAAAACCAACGCCAATATCTCCAGCTGGAACATCTGTATCCGGTCCGATATGACGATATAATTCCTGCATGAAGTTTTGGCAGAATCTCATAATTTCATTATCGCTTTTACCTCTAGGGTCAAAATCAGCTCCACCTTTTCCTCCACCAAGTGGAAGTCCAGTAAGGGCATTTTTAAAAGTTTGTTCAAATCCTAAAAATTTCAATATTGATTCATTTACTGATGGATGAAATCTTAATCCACCCTTATATGGACCAATAGCCGAATTAAACTGAACCCTATATCCGCGATTAACTCTGATAGTTCCAGAATCATCTACCCAAGTTACACGGAATTTAATTATTCGTTCAGGTTCAATAATACGTTCCATAATTGAAAATTGTTCAATCTTTGGATCATTACAAACGATAAAATCCATCGCTTCAAAAAATTCTTCTACAGCTTGTAAGTATTCAGGTTGTGAAGGGTTTCTTTCTTGTGTTCTTTTAAACAAGTCATTTAAGTATTCACTATTAAACAATTTGCTCGCCTCTCTCTTATTTATTATTTAAACGATTTTTTTCAACCGCTTATAATTTAAACGTAAAAAAAAGCATCATAAAACTAAGTATATGCTAATTTTTGAATGATTCTGTTTTCCTCTGTTATTAATTATCTTTTCCACATATTTGATTATACAATGAAAGCGCTTTTAACACAAGCTTTTTTTTCTGTTTTTTTGAAAAATATTTTTGCACTTAAAATTATTATATTTATCAATAAATTTATATAGAAAAAGCCAGTAAAAACTGGCTTTCATTTCAAAATTCTAATCCACCCATGAGGCCCTTCAAGATCCCCAAATTGAATTCCTGTTAATAGATCATAAAGTTTTTGTGTTATTGGGCCTACTAAAGTATCACTATAAAATTTATATGATTTTTCTTCAGTATCGATTCTACTAATTGGAGTTATAACAGCGGCTGTTCCGCAAGCTCCTGCTTCTTTAAAAATATCTAGCTTATCTACGAATACATCGCCTTCGATAACTTCCATACCTAGTTCGTTTTTAGCTAAATACATCAAGCTTTTTCTTGTGATACTAGGTAAAATAGTAGGTGATTTAGGCGTCATAAACTTATTATCTTTTGTAATTCCAAAAAAATTTGCTGCTCCTACTTCATCTATTTTAGTATGAGTTAATGGATCTAGATAAATACAATCCGCATATCCTTTTTCTTTAGCTATTTGATGAGGCAATAAACTAGCGGCGTAATTTCCCCCAACTTTGCTAGCTCCGGTACCATTAGGAGCTGCACGGTCATACGAAGTAACCACGAATTTATTAGGAGATAATCCACCTTTAAAATAACTACCTACAGGTGAAGAAATAACACTAAAAATATACTCTTTAGCTGGACGCACTCCTAAATTTCTACCTACTCCAATAATAAAAGGTCTTAAATATAAAGTAGCTCCCGTTCCATATGGTGGAACTAGATCTATGTTTGCCTTTACTACTTGCTCACAAGCAGATATAAATTTATCAATTGGTACTTTAGGCATCAATAACCTTTCACATGAATCCTGTAGTCTCTCGGCGTTCATCTCAATTCTAAAAAGTTGAACTTGACCATCTTTTCTTCGATAAGCCTTTAAACCTTCAAATGCTTCTTGGCCATAATGCAAAGCTGTAGAAAAGGCTGAAATTTTAATTTCATCTTCAGGAATAAGTTTCCCTTCATCCCATTTTCCATCTTTGTAATATGAAATATAACTAGCATGTGTATCTAGACATTCAAAACCTAAATTTTTGTAGTCAATTGTATTCACAAAATATTTCCTCCAATATATAATCTGTCCTGTAAATATTATATGCTATGTTAGCGCTTTCTTCAAGGAAAAAAAGTATTTTTTTTTGAATACAATTGTAAATATTGTATATTATGAAAATATTTTCTTAATATTTATATTTATTTTTGAAATATGTGTTTATATTTTAGATTTCGTAATCAACTTATCAAAAATAGTTAACATTTGTGGAAGGATAATTAAGACAAATAATAGTGACATTATCGCTCCTACTGCTATTATTAAACCTATCTGTGAAATTGTTTCTATTGAAGAGATAACAGCTATCGTTAATCCTGATATTGAGAATAACATAGCAGATGTAATAATAGATGGAGCTGAATTTTGAATAGCTTTTATCGTACTTTCTTTAATGCTTAAAGTTTTTCTAAATTCCATATACGATTTACTCAGTAATATTGCATAATCAATTGTAACTCCTAACAAAATTGCCGAAACTACTAGATTAGCTAAGAATACCATGGTTCCTGAAATAAATTGTAAGATTGTCATTGTGAAGAAGACTGACGTTATAATTATAAAAATTAATAAAACTGGCATAAAAAGATTTCTAAAGGCAATAAATACTACAATCATAATCGCTAGAGCTGCGAAGATTAATACGAGAGTATAATCTACAGAAACCGTTTCTTTGATATGATATGCAATTGATGTTTCTCCCAATATATATGCATTTTGTATATTTAAATCTTTAATTATTGTATCGATATTATCATAGTATTGAAATGCTTGTTCACCTTCTGAATCACTTTTTAGATTAAATTGTATTAATGCATAATTATCAGAATATAAGTTACTTGTAATTAAATTTAGGGTATACGGATCAGTAACTACACTTTTATAATATATACCAGCTTGTATATTCTCTACATAACTTAATTGAGATAACTCTTGATATAATGCTAATTCATCAGAATCATTTTTTGGAAACATAATTATCATTGTATTTGTTTTACCAAAATGCTCTTCTATATATTGCAAGTCATCATAATATGAAGTTCCCTCTGTACCAGCGAAACTAGATGAACCATATGTATATTCACTTTGAGTTTGAAAATATACGGATACAGCTAATATAACTATTAATAGCCCTAAAAATCCATATCTAAATTTATTTAGCTTACCTGTGATTTTACCTGAAAAAGTTGTCTTAATTGGTTTAGTTGTTTTATCTAACATTTTAGAGAATAGACGAATGACTTCAGGTAATAAATACAATGTAGCTAAAAGACTTATAATTATCGCTTTAGCGAATACAATACCTATATCAACTCCGATTGTAAAGCGCATAATAACAAGCGCAAGAAAACTAACGCCTGTCGTCAAAGCTGATGCAATAATAGGCTTTTTCGATTTCTTTTTCGCGTTAACTATTGCTTCGTCCACTCCTTCGCCAAGCGCTCTTTCTCGATGATATGCGTTAATCAAAAAGATAACATAATCTAAAGAAATCGCAATCTGTAAAACTATTGCCATAGAACTAGTAATAAAAGAGATACTAGGTAAGAAAGCGTTAGTTCCAAGATTAATTACAATTGAAATACCTATTACAATAGCGAATATTACGATGTCAAAGAATGATTTGCTTAAAACAAATAAAAGCAAAAGAATTAATGGAATACAAATCAATGTAATTAATCCTACTTCTTTTTCTATTGTTACCTTAGTATATAATGAGCTTTCAGCGCTTCCTGAAAAATGATAAGTATATCCATGATTATCTAAAATAGTTTTAATTTGATTAATCTGCGTTTCAGTTTCAGAACTCGAAGATTCCGTAGAGAAAACAACAGTCATAAGCATTGATTCATCGCTTACATAACGAATCAATATTCCGTTGAATTCAGTTTGATAGTCTGGAGGAAAATACTGAATCAATGCTATAAAAACTTCTGGATAAGACATTCCACTCTGTAATAAACTATCTCTATATCCATCCATCATTACTTTTTGTTGGTCAGTTAAATTCGCAGAAATAATACTATATGTAACCGGATTAAAATATTGATCTATATAATCTACCATTACAACATTATCTACTTGCATAATTTCTTGTTTAACCGAAAGTGCTGTCTGTATATCAGTTTCATCAAAGGCAAAAGTAGCTGAACTTGTATTCCCAAATTCATCATAATATGCATTAATTCCATCTTTTATCTCAGAATTCTTAGGAAGATATGTTTCTAGGTCATAATTAACCTTTACTTTACTGATAAAAAAAGCAGATGTAATAGCTAAAACAAGAAACAAAATTGAAATTAAATATCGTTTCATAATATACTCCTTTTTATTAATAAACGGCGGTTTACTATTATATAAATTATTATAATATAAATATGTGAAGATTTAATGTGCAAAAAAAATAGTCTTAATTTTAAGACTATTAATCTATTAAAAATACAGTGCCTGATTCGCCATTCATAATTAATTTATCATTATTATGAATAATATCTATATTATTTTTAATACGAATAATAACAGGAATATTTTTGGTTCTAGCTAAAATAACTCCATGGGAACAATTACTACCAAAACGAGTAATGATTCCTTTTAGATTTTCTCTTGGAATGCGATAAATTATTGATGGTAATATATCATTACAAACTAAGATAAAAGGTTGTTTAGGAAATGTGTATTCTAAAGCAATACCTAATTCAATGTTAATTAAGCGATCAAAAACATCGTTTATATCATCCACTTTAGATCTAAATGTTTCAGATTTCATACTGAGAAAATGAGTTTTCATATCTTCTCTTGTACGAATTAAGGCTGAATTTAAATCATAACCATAATCTACTAATCTTTCAATATAACTGATTAATTCTACATCCGTTAACAATAATTCATGAGATGCAAAGATATCGGCTGTATCAGAATCAATTTGTTTAGCTTCTTGATAAAAATGATTAACTTGAGCCTTTGCTCTTTTTAAAATTTCGTGCAATCTCTTTTTTTCTTGGTCTTTATCAAGATATTTTGTTTGATGATATTGATTGTCATGTTTTTCTAATTTATATGCAATTCCAGATGCTTTTTTGCCAGAAACGCCAATACCTCTAATTTCTATCAAAACAACCACGTCCTTACTATAATATTCTAACATATATTTAATAATTTTTTTATTTTTTTCATAATAATTTTAACTTATATTATAATATA
>Ga0164318_10004199_pt1 | contig 13792 bp, 15 predicted proteins | sample GuaBasSedimGuay9_FD_113734 | JGI IMG/M metagenome (GOLD analysis project Ga0164318, IMG submission 113734) | Subseafloor sediment microbial communities from Guaymas Basin, Gulf of California, Mexico - Guay9, Core 4571-4, 0-3 cm | ecosystem: Environmental > Aquatic > Marine > Hydrothermal vents...
ATAAGAGGAGAAATACCCTTTCTCATGTTTAAATTATTATGAAAACTTATTTATAAACTTTTAAGCAAAAAATACCTGAAACTGTGTTGCAAAAGAAAAAATACCATACCCGAGAAGAATTAATATAACAGAATGTTTCAACCCGCTTATTAATGTTCCTTCTGACATTTTCCCTGTAACAAGGCCTGCAAAAAAGCCCTGAATGATTATAAATACAACAAAAACATCTGAAAACATTTTACTGCTGACGGCTCCACCGCCTGTTATTGATTCCGTAAGTCCTGTTGCAGATTTTTGGGAAAGAGCTGGTATGAGAAACACCTGCATAACAACCAGAATGAAAATAAACACAAAATATATCATGTAGCTTGTTACCACCTGAGACCTTACAGATGCTGACCTTTCTTTTTTTATCTTTTCTATTGTTATCAATGCCCTGCTTATTGCTTCTAAAGTATCGGTTAATTTTCCGCCAACCTTGTAAGTCTCTGTTATTGTTGTTACTGCTCTTTTTACAGCCAAAGAATGAATCTTATCTGAAAAATTTTTCAAAGCCTTTTCAAACGGTATGCCCCAGTCCACCTGCGCTGAAATCTCATTAACATATTTTGATAAAGAGAGATAATTCCTTTTTGAGCAGTGATTCAATGCAAGCGGCAAGGTCATTCCAGAGTTTATCGAATCATTAAGGTCTCTTATAAACACAATGAACTGTTCCTCTATTTCTTTGTTTTTCCTGTATCTCGCATAAAATAGAAACACAGGCGGAACGCTTGCTATAAGACCGCCCAAAATGTTCAGAAAAGAAACAAGGAACGGAGCGTATTGAGAAACATAAAGATTTGAAAAAATAAGAATAACCACACCAACAGCGACCGAAACCAGTTCTGTCAAATATTTCATTTACACACCCACAGGTCTTTTGCTTTTTATTAACCCTATTATCATAAACTGAAACATCAAAAGAAAGCCCAGAATTCCCATAAGAATAAACCGAACATCTATGCCAATGCCTATAAAGGAAGAGATCACCAGAATGAACGTTATTCCCAGCGTGGGAAATATCACAGCAAAAATCATATACATAAGCGTCAAAGGATTCAACTGGGCTCCGTATTGTTTAATAGCGATTCTCTGCTCTTCTGAAAGCGTGTCAACTATGTTTTTTATTGTAGAGCCTATGTCTGCTCCGGATTTCAGTGAATTAACTATCTGCCACAAAACCCTTCTGAAATACAGAGAAGGGTTTTTCCTTGCCAGCATTTCCAGAGCAGCAATCTCGGATTTGCCTGTGCTTATCTCATCCACTGCTTTTTTTATTTCTTCAGAAAGCAGACCATAGTTGCTTTCTGATATTGAAACCAGCGCATTGAACAGAGGAACACCGGAGCGTACCTCTATAAGAAGGTGGTGCAGAGCAAAAGGAAGATTTTTTTCAATTGCGTTTGTTTTTCTTGTCACAAAAAGCCTTGGATAAAAAACCACATATAAAAAACCCATTGTGCCCAGCACAAAACCTGAACCAAACGATATGAGAAGCGTTCTGAAAATATCAATTTTAAAAGCAGTAAAAACGCTGAAAAGCGTCACGGAGATAAGAGAAAAATAAAAAACAAATGCAAATATTCCAAGAGAAATCCATTCTCTTGGCTCAAAATCCAGTTCTGACTGCTCCAGTTCAAATGCCAGACCGGGAAACATATGAGAAAAAAACTCCCCAAAACCCATAAACCTTTTTGATATTTTCAAGGCCTTGTCAAGAGGCATGGGCAGAACAGGGATTTTTTTCTTCATATAAATAATTTTTGATTTCCAGAATATAAGTATATGCTTATTTGCGTTTTTTTGCTTTCTTTATCTCGTCTTTAAGCCTTGGCAACCTTATCAAAAAGCCGCATTTTGCACATTTCACAGAAAACGGTCTTTTCCAGGGTTTTTGTGTCTGTTCCTCAAATCCGCATTCAGGGCATTTGTATTTAACTTCTGCTGTGTCAGAATCCGCTCTTACCAATACAGAAATCCTTCCTGTTTCCTTGTTTTCCGAATTCAGTAATGTTCTGTTGGTAATGTATCTGAATCTCCCCATTCTTCCGCCTTTATTATATATGTGTTTCCGTTCGTGTCCTTATATGTTAGACAAATTCCGGAGTTATTAGCCTTTAATCCGTAAAATTTAAAATCATTATCAAAACGCGGGGCTTCTGTCAAGTATTTAATCTCTATCACAGCTTTCCCAACCATTTCAGCCATACTATCACTTACTTGTTATTGAGCAGTGAAACTTATAAATTTATTGGTTTTTGATTTTACGGTTATTTTCATAAAATCCTTTGCTGCTATGGTGTTTGGAAAGATTTTTTTTGCCTCGTCTATTAAAGGTTTTGTGTTTTGATATCTCCTTGAGAAGTGCGTCAATACCAGACACTTCACACCGCATTCTTTTGCTATTTTTGCTGCTTCTTTCGCTCCGCTGTGCATCCTGTCATATTTCTCCTCAACAAAGGTTGCATCATGGATTAAAACATCCGCGTCTTTAGAGATTGTTTTTAAATTCTCACAGGTTTTTGTATCCCCTGTATAAACAACCTTTATCCCCTTTTTCTTAACAGCCACATCTTCGAGCCTTATTCTTTTGCCTTTAAAGATTATTTCCCCGTTTCTTTTCAATCTTCCTACCAGCGGCCCCTGCTTTAAACCATAAAGTTTTTCCGCCTTTTTAATATCCACGTTCCACGAATCCTTCTCTTGAAAACAATAAGCAACGGATGGAACACTGTGTTTGGTTGGTATTGAAAATATCTGATACTGCTCTCTTTCCAGAATTTTTACAAACTCTGTTCCCTCATGTGGAACGGTTTTTGGAATTATTTCAAACCTCGGACCCCAGTAATTAAGGTCCAGAATATCTCCAACAAATCTTTCAGCATCTGGTCCATAAATATAAAGCGGTTCTTTTCTGCCCTCCATATTCATGGTTTGAAGCAAACCTATTAGTCCAGCCCAATGGTCAGCGTGCCAGTGCGTAATAAAAATTCTCTGTATTTTCATAAAACTCAGTTTTGCTATCATTAACTGTCTCTGTGTCCCTTCGCCGCAATCCCATAACATGGCATCTCCTTCATAATACAGCCAGATTCCCGCAGGATTCCTGTGTTTTGAAGGAATGCCAGAGCCTGTTCCAAGAAAAACAATTTCCAGCATGATATTTATTTCAATTAATTAATTTAAAAAGGAGAAACATCTATCAGTTTTCTCATTTTGAAAACAGAACTGCTCGAAAGAGATTTTTTTATGTTTTTAAAATGGGAAGAATCCGGAGAGAGATTTATGTCCAAATTCTCCTTGTAAAGCTTTTCTATTTCTCTTTCAAGTGTTTCAAGCTTTTTCATACCCCAACCTTATTTAATTATTAGTTGACCTTGTTTATATTTTTAGTTGGGATTTAAAAAGTTTCCTACTTTTTTCCCACTTACTCCCACTAAACAAAAACCTCTATTTTCTCCCCGTATTCTATTTCCTTTGGTTTGTGCGTCCTCAGTATATCTTTTTCAATCGCTTTGAAGCTTTCAGGAATGACAAGCTTTTTTATTTCTGATTTCAGCGAGACACCTTTCTCCTTTTTTGTTTTCCATACTTCACTGTTCAGCTCTATAACATCTTCTGCTGTAAACGGAAGGTTCATTTCAAGGAAATTTTCATCCGGTTCCGGAAATTTCCTGTTTTCCATGTCTTTGCCTTCTATACTGCTGTATATTTTTGTTGTTATGAAAGGAAGAACAGGATACAAAAGAAGCAAAAGAGTATCCAAAACCGTGTAAAGCGTGTGAGCAGCAGAGTTTTGCTCTTGTTTTGAGAAAAACCCTTCCTGATTATACACCCTGTTTTTAACAAGTTCTATATAGTGGGAAGCAAACAGTTCCCAGATAAAGTGTTTTATTCTTGCCATGGGTTTATGGAAATCAAAATTTTCATACTGCTCTCTTGTGTATTTAACAAGCTTTGACAATTCATGAAGGATAAGCTTGTCTAAATCTGTTAAAGTTTCCTCGGATTTACGGTCAAACATTGAGATAAATCTTGCAATATTCCAGAGCTTTGTGAGGAACTTTGAAGCGCCTTCTATCCTTTCGAAGGAACACCTTAAATCTATGTTTGTTATGTTGCCTTCCAGAGCGCACCACGCCCTGAACGCCTCTGCGCCGTATTTTTCAATTATTTCCCTCGGGTCTATAACATTTCCCAAAGACTTGCTCATTTTCTTTCCATGTTCATCCACCACATGGAAATGTATCCAGACGTTCTGGAAAACAGGTTTTTGTGTCAATTGATAGCATCTCAAAAGAGTATAATACAGCCATGTTCTTACTATCTCCTTTCCCTGAGGTCTTAAAGAACAGGGAAACACGTTTCTAAAGAATTTCTCGTCTGTTTTATATCCAAGGATATAAAGAGGCGAAACAGAGGAATCAAACCACGTGTCAAAAACTCTCTCTTCGCCTTTAAACTCCTTTCCACCGCACTTCGGGCATTTCTCTATCGGCGGGTTCTCTTTCCATGGCTTGTAATATTTTCCCGGCTCAGGCACGACAATTTCACCGCAGTTTTTGCAATACCACAAAGGTATTTCTGTTGCGTAATATCTTCTTCTTGACACCGCCCAGTCCGCTGAAAGCGTATTTATCCAATCCAAAAGTATCTGCTTAGAACTGGGAGCATAAAACTTTATTTTGTCCGCGACATTTTTTATAACCTCTTCTTTAAATTCCAGCTGCTTAAGATAATATTCTGGCATTGCTATAAACTCAATAGGTGTTTTGCTCCTTTCGCATATTGGTGTTCTGTGCTTTGTCCTTTCCCTCTTAACAACCAGTCCCTTTTTCTCAAGTTCTTGCTTTATTTTCTCTCTTGCCTTTTCTATTTCAAGGCCCTGCAAAAAACCCGCATTTTGGTTCATTTTTCCATCCTGGTTTATAGCAAACACGGGTTCAAGTCCCATTTCCCTGAAAAACCTGACATCTGTATAATCACCGAAAGAACACATCATAACAAGGCCTGTGCCTTCTTCTATTTTTGCGTAGGGGTGCGCTTTTATAGGAACTTCTGTTCCGTATAAAGGAACAACCGCTGTTTTTCCCTCAAGGTGCTGATACCTGTCATCCTTTGGATTATATATAACCATTTTGCAGGCACAGAGAAGCTCAGGCCTTGTCGTCCCTATAATTATTTCCTCGCCTGTTTCTTTCACCTTCCATTTCACATACACAAATTCTGTTTCTATGTTTTTGTATTCTATTTCCGCGTCAGCTATGGTTGTTTTGCAGTCAGGGCAGTAGTTGTTCACTCTTGTATCCTCGTATATCAATCCTCTTTTCCACAGTTCTATGAATGTGGCTTGTGTTAAGGCGCGGTAAGAATAGGAATCTGTGTAATACATATCTCCCGGTTTTTCACCGGGTTTCCATGAATTGTAGGAATGACCGAGTTTGTAAAAAGATTCAAGCGATTCAAGGCTTGACTGCTCAAGCATTTTTTTGCACAGCCAGATAAACTTTTCTCTTGGTGTTTCAGAAACAGAGATATTGAATTTTTTCTCTGCAGCAACCTCTATGGGCAATCCGTTTCTGTCCAGACCCAAGGGAAACAGAACATTATAACCACTCATTCTCTTGAACCTTGCAATCATATCCATAATGGTGTAAACAGTTGCGTGCCCTATATGAATCGGCGTGTTGACATACGGGGGCGGTGTGTCTATAGAGAAAACAGGTTTTTTGTCATCGGAATGAAAAGCATAAACCCTTTCTTCCCTCCATTTTTTCCTTATTGGTTCCTCAAAATCCTTTGTCCATCTCTTTTCCTTTATCTTAGGCTCCATAAAAACCCCTAACTGATTATATGCAATATTTTAACAGAATTTATTTAAAACTGTTTTCTGGATATTATATACAGTTCCTGACACAATAAATTGCAAAGTGTTAGGAACTATAAACCCGTCCGCAGCGTGTTGCAGTTTATGGTGTATCCTTGGAAAGTTGACTTGGCATAAATGCAAAACTTATAAATGCATATGTTTAAATTATTAGTCAGTAAATTTTGGGATAACTATGGCAAAAGAAACAACAGAAATAATTAAGGAATTAATGAGAAAACCGGAAAGAATAAGAAACATAGGAATAGTCGCACATATAGACCACGGAAAAACAACGCTTACCGATAACCTTTTGGCAGGCGCCGGAATGATTTCCCAGGAACTTGCCGGTCAGCAGCTGGTTATGGATTTTGACAAACAGGAGCAGGAAAGAGGCATAACTATCTATTCTGCAAACGTTTCCATGGTTCACAATTATCGGGACAATGAATATATCATAAACCTTATAGACACGCCGGGACACGTTGATTTTGGCGGCGATGTTACCAGAGCCATGAGAGCTGTGGATGGTGTTATAGTTGTGGCATGCGCTGTTGAGGGTTGCATGCCCCAGACAGAAACTGTTATCCGCCAGGCCTTAAAAGAAAGGGTAAGGCCGATTTTGTTTATAAACAAAACAGACAGGTTGATAAAAGAACTAAAACTCACGCCAGAACAAATGCAAGAGAGGTTTAAAAACATAATTACTGATGTAAACATGCTTATTCAAAAATTTGCTGAAGAGGAGTACAAAGACAAATGGACTGTGAGCGTAAATGACGGTTCTGTGGCTTTTGGTTCTGCAACAAAAAACTGGGCAATATCTGTTCCGATTATGCAGAAAAAAAACATAACATTCAAGGATGTTATAGAAATGACAGAACAGGGAAAGGAAAAAGAACTCGCTGAAAAAGCCCCCTTGCACGAGGTTGTTCTTGACATGGTTATCCAGCATTTGCCTGATCCCAAAACAGCGCAAAAATACAGAATACCAAAGATATGGCCAGGGGATATAGAATCAGAGATCGGGAAAAGCATGGTAGAATGTGACCCAAGCGGAAGGCTTGCAGCTGTTGTTACAAAAATATATCCAGACCCGCACGCTGGTTTTGTTGCAACTGTAAGGATTTTTTCCGGAACCGTTTCAAAGGGTCAGGAAGTTTATCTGGTTGGCAAACAGAAAAGAGAAAGGCTCCAGCAGGTTTCACTTTATAAGGGCCAGCAAAGAGTGAATATGGATGAAGTTATTGCCGGCAACATTGTTGGTCTGGTTGGATTAAAGGACGCTGCCTCAGGAGAAACAATATGCGAACCAGAAAATGTTATTACAGGTTTCGAGGCAATTCAGCACATATTCGAGCCTGTGGTTACAAAGGCTGTTGAACCAAAGCACCCGAAAGACCTTTCCAAGCTTATAGAATTCCTTAAAAAAGTAAGCAGAGAAGACCCGACCCTGAGAATCAAAATCAATGAGGAAACAGGCGAATACCTGGTTTCCGGTCTTGGAGAACTGCATATCAATGCAAAAGTTGAAAACAAACTGAAAGAGGAGGGTATAGAAGTAACGGTTTCGCCGCCAATTGTTATATACAGGGAAAGCGTAAGGTCTGTAACACCAGAGCCCATAGAAAGCAAATCTCCAAACAAACACAACAGACTTTATGTTATTGTTGAGCCGTTGGAAAAAGAGGTATACAATGCAATGGTTTCCGGTGAGATTACAGACCAGGAAATAAAAAGAAAAAATGTAGAACTTGCGGAAAAACTTGTTAAGCTCGGAATGGACAGAGAAGACACAAAGAAAGTAAAGATGATATACAATAAAAACATACTTATAGACGCCACGCACGGTGTTCATGCTATTCTGGAAATAATGGAAATGGTTAAGCAGGCGTTTAAGGAAGCAATGGATGAGGGCCCTTTGGCAAGAGAACCCTGCGCCGGTGTTAAAGTTAAGCTTGTTGACGCCAAACTGCACGAAGATGCCATTCACAGAGGACCTGCGCAAATCATTCCGACATTCAGAAAGGGCGTCAGAGAGGCTATGATAGCTGGCGGAGCATACATTCTTGAGCCGAAACAAATAATAAGAATAGATGTTCCAACAGAGCACGTGAGCGGCGCAACAAAAGAGGTCACAAACAAAAGAGGTCAGATAATAGACATGAAAGAAGAAAGAGGAACCACAATAATAAAAGCAAAACTGCCTGTTGCAGAAATGTTCGGATTTAATTCTGATTTAAAATCCTCTACCGGAGGACAGGGTTTTTACTGGCTGGTTGACATAGTATATGAACCCCTGCCAAAGGAACTGGAACCAAAGGTTATCCAGCAGATAAAAGAAAGAAAGGGAATAAAAGAGGAATAAGTTTAAATTCCTGTTTTTCAAAAATAAAACGTGAAAAACAGCGAAAAGCCTCTTATTGTTGGCATAGACCCCGGTGTAACAACAGGAGTTGTTATATTTGATTTGGACGGAGAGCTTGTTTCTGTCAGCAGCAAAAAATCCCTCTCTAAATCAGACATATCAAGTTTTGTTTCCAAGTTCGGAAAACCCGCAATAGTTGCAAGCGATGTTTCTCTTCCGCCAAAACTTCTGGAAAAAATAGCCTCAGCCTTTGGTGCAAAATTAGTATCCCCCAAAAACAGGTTTTCAAGAAAGGAAAAAGCAAAAATAGCAAGAGCATACCAGAAATTTTACGGAAAGGTGTGGAGAAACATACATGAAAGAGACGCCCTTGTTGCCGGTTATTATTGCTGGAAAAAAATAAGACCAAGAATTTTGAAGCTCGAATCAAAACTCAAAAAGCTTGGAATAAATGACGAAAATCTTATACAAACCATAAAGAAAAAAGTAATTATAGAGGAGAAAAAACTGAAGTGCGTCATAGATGATTTAGGGCAGGGTGCGGTTAAATGAATCAGAGGAAAATTATTGTTTTTCTTTCAAGGCTGATGCTTCTTTCTCTCCCGCTTTATTTTATTCTTTGGTCAGGAGTAAGCCTTTCTCCTTTGCAGGAAGCGGTTTCATTCCAAACAGAGCATGTTCTCAGCTTCGCAGGACTTAATGTTTCAAGAACAAACACAAGAATAGAAATAAGAGGCGAGAAACCGTTCGCATTTTTTATAGACGAGGACTGCACAGGATGGAAATCCATGTTGTTTCTGTTTGCGCTGGTTTTTGCTGTTCCCGGTGTGAAATTAAAAAAAAGATTGTTTGGTCTTGTTTTGGGGCTGCCTCTTGTATGGATTGTTAATCTTTCCAGAATTATAACAATTGTTTTTATAGAACAAGCCCATGGTGCGCAATTGGCTTTGTTTTTCCATGCTTATGTCTGGAAAGCTGTTCTCATTTCAGCAGTTCTTTTGATATGGTTTTTGTGGATGAAGCAAAAAACAATATTTAGGTTCCTGACAAAATATTAATATGGATATTGACTGGATGACGGGAGTTGTTCTGTTCCTGATTTTTGTTATCCTGGGTTTTTGGCATTATTCAGGATTTTTCCAGGAAAAAACGCAAACGCAAGATTTAACTTATGTAGGTGAAAAAATCCTTAACTCCCTTTTGACTCAATCTTATGAAGTCCCCGTGTATTACAACTCAAGCTCCGGAAGCCTCGAAACGCTTTCGCTGACCTTTTCATGGCCTGAAGGAACAAAAAACTCAACAAGAATCTTTTCAGGCGCAACATCACTGGAATGCAATATTTCCGGAAACAAACTCTACTGGACAGCTGACACTGTAAAAGGAGAAAACATGTTTTTAATGAAATTTTCAAAAAAACCCAGCAATGTTTTGTGCAACTCTGACATAAATACAAGCAATCCAAACGAAACAGTTTCCTGGGTTATGGAAACGGAAAACGTGTTTTCCCTTTACAAAATAAACCAGATGCTTTCAACAAATTATACAGATTTCAAAGAATCTTTAGAGCTTAGTAATGATTTTCAGATTGTTATAATTAATAATACAGAAACATTTTACGGAAAAACACCGCCTCTAAGCAGAAATGTATATGTTAGTGAAAAGACAGGAAAAACAGACGAAGGAAGCAACACAACCATAAGAGTCCTTGTGTGGTGATCAATCTTTTAACCATCTGTATATTTCCTCTTTCATTCTTGGCACGCTCAAACCAGAAAAATCATAAAGTTCTGAGCATTTTCCCGAACCAATGATACCAGAGATGTATAATCCTTTGGTTTTAACGGGATATTTTTCTGAAACCACACTTGAGACTGCTTCTCCCAGACCGCCCTCTTTTCTATGCTCCTCAATTGTGACAAGTTTTCCTGTTTTTTTAAGAGACTCTATAACCAGTTCATCATCTAACGGCTTAACATAAGGAATACTTATAAGCTCTGCATCTATTCCGTATAATCCCAGTTCTTTGGTTAAATTAAAAGCCTTAGAAAGCATGCGACCGTTTGAAACCAGAGTGACATCTCTCCCTTCTTTAATCCTGTAAGGTTTTATATACCATGCCCCTTTTCCATTAATAAACCCTCTACCAATTTTTATTTCAGGTTTTATTTTCATTTCATCAGATTGCCTGAACAGTCTGATATAAGTCGGGTTTTTGTCTTCAGCTGTGAGATATAAAACCTCTTCCAGCTCCTCAACACTTGGAACAACACAAACCATGGGAAGCGTCCTTATTATCCCAACATCCTCTGTTCCATGGTGACTCTTTCCGTCTTCTCCAACAAATCCTCCGTGGGTTCCTATGATCTTTACATCAAGACCCTGGTAAGCAATGCTTTGCCTTATTTGCTCCCATGCTCTCCCAATAAAAATGGCAAAAGTGCATGCGTAAGGTTTTTTGCCTGTTATGGCAAGACCGGCCGCTGTACCCATCATGTCCTGTTCAGAAACACCGCAATCTTTGTACCTTTCGGGAAATCTTTTTTTGAATTCCCCTGTATAGGTTGAACTTCCAAGGTCAGCGTCAAGAACAACTATCTCCGGATACATCTCACCAAGTTTTGCAATGGTTTTCCCGAAAACTTTTCTTGGATTTACTTTTTCCATTTATTTCACCAACACTCGCTTGTATTCATTTCCAATTGCATCTCCTATTAACCTGTCAAGCTGTTGGAAAGCGATTTCAAGCTCTTCATCTGTCGGGGCTTTTCCGTGGTATTTTGGGTTGTTTTTAAAGGGATAAATATCTCCCCCTTTCCACGTGTTCAATATAACACATTGTGGATATTCCCTTACCTCTTTTGCTTCAGTTATATATTCTGCTATTTTTTCAGGGTCATGCCCATCCATACGCATATCCTCTTTCCTTTCGGATGATGGTATTTCTTTGCCAATCACATACCATCCAAAAGCTTCAAACTTATTCCGAAGAGGATATAAACAATCTGTATACGAGTCTATTGACCAGCCGTTATAATCAACAATCAAAGTAAGATTATCTAAACCTTTAGCGTTTCTTGCAGCTTCCCACACCTGACCTTCCTGAAGCTCTCCGTCTCCAGCAACAACATACACTCTGTTTGGTTTCTTATCAATTTTAAAACCAAGAGCCATGCCTTTTCCAATAGACACGCCCTGCCCTAAACTTCCCGTTGAAGTTTCAAGAAAAGGAAGCATCTGTTTATCAACATGTCCCTGCAATCTTGAGCCGAGTTTTCTTAGAGTGAAAAGCTCTTCTTCAGGAATATACCCGACCTCAGACAACACAGCATAAAGAGCAGGCGCAGCATGGCCTTTTGAAAGAACTAATCTGTCTCTTCCCTCCCAGAACGGATTTTCAGGCTCATATCTCATCAGTTTTTTCCCCTCTGAATCAGAACCAAAATAAAGAGTTACCAAAATATCCGCACAGGAAAGCGAACCTCCTGTATGCCCTGAGCCTGCTTCTTTAAGCATCAAAAGAATATTTTTTTTAACTCTGGCTGATATTTTCTTCAAACCATTGTTCATTGAATCACTTAAGATTTTTCTATTTGAGAATTAAAACTAAACTTTAAATTCATTTGCCTTAGAAACTGAACAAAACCTGTGGATATAATGAGAAGAAAAAAAGGTTAAAATCTAAAAGTAAATTAGAAGTGACAACATGAAATTATAACTAATATTTAAGTTTATTTATAGTGTATTATAAATAAAATTTTAAGCTGTGTTGAAAAGTGGTCAGAATTATCAGAAAGGCAGAAAGAGATACTGAGGCTTCTGAAAGAAAACCCGAGAATCACCAGAGCAAAGTTATCAGAAAAGCTCGGGATAAATCCCTCAGCAGTTCAGAAGCACCTGGAAAAACTAAAAGCGATAGGTTTAATCAAAAGGATCGGCCCTGCTAAAGGAGGCTATTGGAAGGTTTTGGAAGATGAAAATTAGAGATATTGTCGATGCCGAGCAATGTAAAAAAGTTGGGGAGAGGGTTTGATATGAACAAAGAAGAATTGAAATTACAGTTCCTGACGCAATAAATTGGAGGGCGTCAGGAACAACTGGCAAACGATATCTTTGGAATCAACATGTCCTTTGCTATAATTCCATAAAACATTTATTTCATTTAACTAAGTTAATTTTGTATGTCCAGATTCGAGGACAGACAAGCAGAAATGTTAGAACGAGAAATTAGCGAGAGAGCAAAAGCCAAAAAAGTCCAAGACCAACAGGAAAAAGACAATATCAAAGAAAGATTAAGACAGCTTCTTAAAGGAAAGGGAATTAAATTTACAATGAATCAGTTAGATGATGCCATAGACTTTGTATTTTATGCATGGAAGGAAAATTTTGTATCTAAAGATTTAATTAAAGAGTATGCAGACAAGAAAATAGAAGAACTCAGAGCAAAAATTGAAGAAATGAAAAACGAGTATGATGATTGGTTACTTAAAATAAAAAAGAGCCCTTTGTCTGATTTGTTTAATAACAAAGAAATCTTTGTTTCTGATGATGATCCGTTAAAAATTGTAGAATCTTTTTTAAGAGATAAAAATATCGCAACAACGATTGAAGATCAGGACGAAGCTGCAGAATTAATTAGAAAAAGGAGAAGTATGTCATCTTTAAGAGAAATAGAAGAGTATGAAAAATCAAGAAAACAAGATATTGAAAACCAGATGAAAGGATATGTAAAAAGATTTGAGGGAATATATGCTAAAATAAAAAACAATCCGCTTAAAGAAGTTGCTTTAGAGATGTTAGAGTTTAAAACAAATTTTCAGGCATCGTTAGTGTAAATAGTTAGCTGAATCGAAACCATGTCAGCAAAACTTGTTTCACCTCCCGAATGCTGGCATGTTTTCGCAGCAATATTTGCATGACAAAAGCAAATTCTAGACAACATTAAGCATGTTTTCAAGCACTTCTAACAAACATAATAAGCATTCAAGCACACATTAAAAACACGCTTTTCAAGCAAACCCTTCCAGCACGTATTAAAAGCACGGGAAAGAGCGTAATCCCTTGGAATACGCCCTATATTATAGGGAGAAAATTTTTCTCCCTTATAAATAGAGAGGTGAAAAATGAAAGGAAAAAGAAAAGAATCAGACCTTATCGAAGAACAGATTTCCCTTCTGGAAACCCTTTACGAAATGCACAAAACAGCCGAAACCAACCGAAAGAAAACCCTCCTCCAAACCCAATACGATTTCGTTAACAATTAGTTCTTTCTGGCAATTACCAGCAAACAAATAATCAAGAGCAAACCCATTCCACAATTTCTGAGGGTTTCTTCCAAACCTCTATCTCTTTATTTTTTATTTTTAGCAAGGTTACGGAAGGTTTAAACATTTAGGATTACTTCAGCTTCTATTTCGGTGTTTTCGTTCCTGTTGAAAAATTTGATAACTTTAAATATCAACTGATAACAAATATTATCACTTTCCTGCTTCTGGTTTAAACCTTCATAAAAACGA
>Ga0164318_10004200_pt1 | contig 13790 bp, 22 predicted proteins | sample GuaBasSedimGuay9_FD_113734 | JGI IMG/M metagenome (GOLD analysis project Ga0164318, IMG submission 113734) | Subseafloor sediment microbial communities from Guaymas Basin, Gulf of California, Mexico - Guay9, Core 4571-4, 0-3 cm | ecosystem: Environmental > Aquatic > Marine > Hydrothermal vents...
AAGCGAAGGCGATGCGACTGGATTGATAAAAACCTAAGCGGTCTGGGAAGATAGGTCATCTGATGTGGGTGAGGTTAAGGGCTGCACGCGGATTTTTTTGACCCGACGATCATCGGCGGCGACCACGATAAATTCCAGGTTATTGACCTTAACCTGGTCATTGACTTTGGGGACCCGACCTAAGTGCTGGATTAACAAGCCACCTACAGACTCAAATTTCCCTTCCGGGCAGGGAATATTGAAATGGGACGCTAATTCTTCAATATCCAGCCGGGCGTCAACGATAACCGCTTGATCTTCCTGAACGATCAACCGGGGTTCTTCAAAGTCATATTCATCATAGATTTCCCCGACAATCTCTTCTAAGATATCTTCGATGGTGATCAGGCCCGAGGTGCCGCCATACTCATCAATGACAATGGCGATCTGAATCTTTTTTTCAACAAAATCCCGAAGCAGGTCGCTAATTTTTTTACTTTCCGGAATAAAAAACGGGGTTCGCAAAACCCGCGCTAAATCCTGTTCCGATTGCGGCAGCTCCCAAAATACCAACAGGTCCTTAGCCAGCAAGATGCCGACGATTTGGTCAATATCATCCTTAAATACCGGCAGACGAGAATGGCCCCGAGCTAAAACCAGACTGGCAATCTCTTTTATGGCAGTATTCTCCGCTACACAGGTCATATCTACCCGGGGCACCATGATCTCTTTGACCAGCGTATCCCTAAATTTAAAGATACTCTCGATCATCTGCCCTTCCTGACGGGTGATAAAGCCCCGCTCCTCGCCCTGGCCAATAATGGTCTGGATTTCTTTTTCTATATCAGCAGGTTCCTCAACACTCCTTCTTTGAGTCCAATGATGCCATAAGCGCTTCAACAATCCTGACCGGGGACTGTCCGGGTCATCCATATTAAATCCTCAACTGTTTGCGTTCATCCCGTAAATAATGGCTCACGGCCTGAATCTCGCGCGGGAATTCCAGACCGCGGTCCAAAAACTTAACCTCATAGTTGCCAATCTGGAAGTGCTCGGTGGCATATTCCAGGGCGACTCGATAATCAAAGTTTTTGCAGGAAAAAACATCCAGGCTCAGGTAAGCCTTTTCGGGAAAGGTATGGATACTGATGTGACTTTCGGCGATCAGCACGAACCCCGAAAGGCCCCAATCCTGGGGATATTTACCCGTATATTTAAACACATAGGGCGGCATGATCTTGGTCATTTTGATCAGGTCCGGACATTTATTCAAAAATTCGTAAATTCCGTCCAGATCGATCAGTCGATCATTGCCGCAGCCATAGCCATCAACCATCAGGTGCTGTCCAAAGCCCAGTACAGGTTTTTTCACAGTTCTTTTCCTCCCTCATCCTGCCATTTGTGCTTCATGGTCACCACCCGGAGGGGCAACCTTACTGCTTAACGTCGCGGGGTAGCATAAACCTCCTTAGTCAAAAATCGGGGGTGTCACTATCCACAAGATCTGGGCCTCTTTCTTGCCCAAGTTAACCACGGTGTGTTCCCGATCGGAACGAAAATAAAAACACTCGTGTTGCCTGATCTTGTAAGCCAAATTGTCTAATTTGAGGCTGATGGTGCCTTTGAGGACCAACCCGAACTCCTCCCCCTCATGGGGGCGTTGCGGTTCAATCTGGCCACCCAGGCCCATGGTTACCAATACCGGGTCCATTATGCGCTTCTGCGCGTCAGGGACCAAGACCTCAATTTTACAAGCCGGAGTCGATCTCGAGGTAGTTATCCGGGCACTCCGGGGATAAACCACCCGCTCTTCGGCCAGATCCCGAAAAAAATCAGCTAACGACACCCCTAAGACATCCAGGATATCAGTCAGGGTGGCAATCGACGGCGAAGTCAGATCGCGTTCCAGTTGCGAGATAAAGCCTTTGGTCAGATAGGCCCGATTAGCCAGCTCTTCCTGAGTCAAGGAATTAGCCTGGCGCAAACGTTTAAGTTTTTCGCCGATTTTCACGGACCGTCCTGAGTTTACTATAGATAAACAAAATGTTTAGTATAAGAATTAATGATATAAACTTTTCCAGCGCCCAAGTCAAGGATTTTCCAGAGTTGAGACCGAAAAAATTAGGGGGATTTGCTCTAGCCGAGCCGGCTTCCTGAATCGGCAATCTGGTTAATATTACTATGATTATGGTCGGCGCTGCCTAGTTTCAGCTTCTATTCCACTAGGGTAGTTCTGCCTGACCCTGCCAAGCCTCTAGCTGGGCGCGAAACTCCGGCGGTAGGGCTACGGGTTTGCCATCGGCGTTGATGCACACCATGGTCAGGTGGATGTCGGTAGCCAGTTGGCCGCTAGCGGATTTAACTAGCTGCTGGCGGAATTTGAGGCTACGGCTCTTGATCTGGAGAATGGTAGAAATGATTTCAATCTCTTCGTTATAAGTCAAAGATTGGCGATAACAGCAATGGGCCTCAACAATCGCCAGATGTAATTTCTGGGCCACCAGCCGCGGGTAGGGAAAGCCGATCTCGCGCAAACAGGCTTCCCGGGCCAGTTCAAAAAAATGGAAATAGTTGCCATGGTAAACGGCCTGTCCCATGTCGGTCTCATACAGCGGAATTCGATAGGCAAACCGATGCACGGCCATGAGCATATCCAGCCAACTTTAACAATAAACAAAAAAAGAGGAGTGCTGGCGCACCCCTCAGCCGTTTGCCAATTTGATCTTTATTCGGAAGCCGCGGTCTTGAATTTTTTGGACTTAGGCAAGGCCTCGGGACGTCCGACCAACTCCACAATGGCGATGGGCGCGGCATCCCCCCGTCTGATACCCTTGGGAATAATCCGGGTGTACCCGCCCGGCCGTTCCAGGTAGCGTTCCCGCAGTTCTCCAAACAGCTTGGCAACCACCTGTTTCGAACGCACTACCGCCAAACTCTGCCGCCGGGCATGGAGATCGCCCCGTTTGGCCAGGCTGATCATCTTATCCGACCATTGCCGCAATAACTTGGCCTTGGTCTGCGTGGTTTCCAGACGTTCGTGTTGCAACAAGGAGGTGACCAGATTGCGCATCATGGCCTGACGGTGTTCCGTGGTTCGCGATAAGTGGCGCCCGGCTTTGCGATGCCTCATGACAATCCTTCCTTTCCTAGGGACACCGCTTCTTGAGGCGGAAAGTTGTCCAGCTTCATGCCCAGACTAAGTCCCATATCTGCCAGAATTTCTTTGATTTCATTAAGAGATTTGCGGCCAAAATTCTTGGTTTTGAGCATTTCGGTTTCGGATTTCTGGACCAATTCCCCAATCAAGCGAATATTGGCATTCTTCAGACAATTGGCGGAGCGCACCGATAGTTCCAATTCATTAACGGTGCGGAATAGATTTTCATTCAGGCTATCGCTTTCCTCGCTGGGTCTCTCTTCGCTCGGCTCCAGGGTCTCTTCAAAATTAATGAATATGGTCAATTGGTCTTTGAGGATTTTGGCCGCATAAGCGACCGCATCCTCGGGGGATACACTGCCGTCAGTCCAAACTTCAAGGGTTAATTTATCGTAATCGGTCTGTTGGCCGACCCGGGCCTGGGTGACGACGTGATTTACCTTGCGAATCGGGGAATATACCGCATCAATGGGAATATTCCCGATCGCCTGGCCTTCCTCTTTGTTACCTTCAGCCGGTACATAGCCTTTGCCAGTCTTGACCACTACTTCCAAGCTCAACTCGCCATCCCGGGACAGAGTAGCGATATGTAAGTCAGGATTGAGAATTTCCACTGTCCCATCGGTCTGGAAATCTCCGGCCTTAATCTCTCCCTCACCCCGAGCTTCCAAACTGAGGGTTTTAACCCCATCAGTATGCATCTTGAGACGGACATTTTTGAGGTTGAGAATAATCTCTGAGATGTCCTCGCGCACCCCGGGCAACGTAGAGAATTCATGGTGGACATCTTTGATCTTGACCGCGGTGATAGCCGCCCCCCGCAGAGAGGACAATAAAACTCTACGCAGTGAATTTCCCAGGGTGGTCCCAAATCCTCGCTCCAGAGGTTCACAAGTAAATTTCCCATAAAACCTGGTATGGGTCTCGGAATCGATCTCCAATCTCTTGGGCCTGATCAACTCACTCCAGTTCTTGTGCATCAGCTCTCCTTGGCACAAAAACCAATCTGTTATTTAGAGTACAATTCGACAATCAGATGCTCCTGGATAGGCATGGTTAAGTCTTCCCGGGTGGGTAACATCCGGACGGAGCCTTGGAATTTTTCCTGATCAACTTCTAGCCATTCCGGAATGCCCCGCCGGGCCACGGCCTCCATCGCCTCCTGGATATGTCGGTTCTGACGACTTTTTTCCTTGAGCTGCACGGTATCCCCGATTCTGACCAAATAAGAGGGGATATTTACCTTCTGCCCATTAATGAGGAAATGGTTATGCCGCACCAGCTGCCGCGCCTGGCTACGGGAATTTGCAAAACCCATCCGATAGACAATATTATCCAACCGTCTTTCCAGCAGCATCAACAGGCTGGTACCGGTGATGCCTTTTTGCTGCTCCGCGCTTTCAAAGTAATTGCGGAACTGTTTTTCCAGCAGTCCATACATGCGTTTAACTTTTTGTTTTTCACGCAACTGGATGCCATAATCGGAAAACTTGGCCCGTGCCCGGCCATGTTGTCCGGGTGGATAACCGCGGCGTTCAAACGCACATTTGTCCGTATAACATCGGTCACCTTTAAGGAACAGTTTCATTCTTTCCCGCCGGCAGAGCCGACAGCTGGATTCAAGATACCTGGCCAAAATCACCTCCTCAACAAGGTTAAACTCGGCGGCGTTTGGGCGGCCGACAGCCATTATGGGGGATGGGGGTGACATCCCGGATTAAATTAATGGTAAACCCGGACACCTGGAGCGCCCGCAATGCCGCCTCCCGTCCCGAACCCGGGCCTTTAACATAGACATCGATGGTGCGCATGCCATTTTCCATGGCCTTCTTGGCGGCGTCGGCCGCGGCTAATTGGGCCGCAAAGGGCGTGCCCTTGCGGGAGCCTTTAAAACCTTGCACTCCTGAAGAAGACCAGGACACCACGTTGCCCGCCGGGTCCGTAATGGTGACAATTGTATTATTAAAGGAAGATTGGATATGGGCAACGCCCACCGGAATATTTTTCTTTTCCTTCTTCCGTTTTGCTCCCCCGCGTCCTGCTTTGGCCATCCTTCCTCCTTAAGCCTTCTTGCGTTTACCCACGACCGAGCGTCGGGGGCCTTTTCGAGTGCGAGCATTGGTATGGGTCCGTTGCCCTCGCACGGGCAAAGACTTACGATGTCGCAAGCCGCGGTAGCACCCGATATCCATCAGCCGCTTGATGTTGGTGGAAATCTCCCGCCGGAGATCCCCTTCTACTTTACAGGTATTATCAATGACTGCCCGGATCCGGGTCAGCTCAGAGTCAGTTAGATCATCCGATTTGGTACTGCCCGCTACCCCCGACTCCTGCAGAATCTGCTGCGCCATGGTACGACCGATACCGTAGATACTGGTCAGCGCAATTTCCATCCGCTTGTTCCGGGGTAAATCAACTCCTGCTATTCTGGCCAAACTCTGGTCCCCTTCCTAGCCCTGGCGCTGTTTATGTTTGGGGTTGGTACAAATTACCCGGACCACGCCATTACGTCTGATGATTTTGCATTTTTTACAGATCCGTTTTACCGATGCCCTGACTTTCATCCTCTATTCCTATCCGCCTCCGCGTGGTTGTAATTAACGATTATTTGGCCCGGTAAGTAATACGTCCCCGGCTTAAATCATAGGGGGACAGTTGTACGGTTACTTTGTCGCCCGGCAGAATCTTAATGTAGTGCATCCGCATCTTGCCGGAAATGTGGGCCAGGACCCGGTGACCGTTACTCAATTCTACTCGAAACATGGCGTTGGGTAGGGGCTCGACAACGGTGCCTTCCACCTCAATGGCTTCTTCTTTGGCCATCTAATTTTACTCTCCGATTTGATTCCGGCCTACTGAGGGAAAACACCGCATTTTGGTTAAGCCAACCTCTCCTACCTCAGGGTCAGGCCTAGTGTTGCTAATTATGGATACTTAAAACCGCTATTATTAATATCGCTCAAACCCGACTTAAAATCAAGGCACCCTTGTCAGTGACCGCAATGGTGTGTTCAAAATGGGCTGACAAGCTGCCATCTTTGGTTACTGCGGTCCAGCCGTCGTCTAAGAGCTTTACCTCCCAGCTCCCGGCACTGACCATGGGTTCGATAGCTATGGTCATGCCCGCCTGCAGCTTGGGTCCTTGTCCGGGAGGACCGTAATTTGGAATTTGCGGATCTTCATGCAGGTTGCGCCCGATACCATGGCCCACAAAATCCCTGATTACCGAGAAGCCGTTTTCTTCGGCCATGGTCTGCACCGCATGGGAAATGTCCGTTAAGCGATTGCCGACCCTGGCCTGGGCAATCCCGGCATATAACGATTTTTCGGTAACCTTTAGTAACTTCTCAGCTTCGGGGCTTATAGTACCCACCGGCACTGTGATGGCCGAGTCACCATAATAGCCATCATAGCAGACCCCAAAATCCATGCTCACCAGGTCCCCGTTTTGCAAACGGCGATGTGACGGGATGCCGTGGACAATCTCGTCATTGATCGATACACAGAGGGACTTGGGAAAACCACGGTAACCCTTAAAGGCTGGTTTCACTTTATGTTTACGGCAGATCTCCTCCGCCAGCTCATCTAGTTCTATGGTCTCAATTCCCGCCTGGATATGTTTTTTAACTTCTTGCAGGACCTCGGCGACAATGCGGTTGGCGACCTCCATCTTGGCGATTTCTTGCTGCGACTTCAGATTGATCATGATTTCTAACCCCGGCAAGGTCCACCTCTGTTCCTTGCTGGTGGTCCTTTTATGTTAAACGCTCAGGGATCAGTGGCCAGTTGTCAGTTAAAATAACCAGTTATTGAAGAAATAGCTATAATTGCCCGATCACGGTCTTTTGGATAACCGGTAACCTTGACGCAGTTTACTGATCACTGATAACTGACCACTGAACCCCGGCGGTTTATCTTAAGGTATCAACAATTTTCTGGAAGATATCAGAGATACTTCCGACACCCTTAATTTGCCGTACCAACTCCTGCTTGCTGTAGTAATCGATCAGGGGTTTGGTCTGCTGATTATAAGTGGCCAATCGGGAGCGCACCGTAGCCTCGTTGTCATCATCCCGCTGGTAGAGTTCGCCCCCACACTTATCACAGACGCCCTCTTTTTTCGGAGGACTGAAGATAATATGATACATCTGGCCACATTGCTTGCAGGTACGCCGGCCGGTAAGCCGTTTCACCAGCTCTTCTTCATCGACATCGATGCTCAGCACATGGTCAATTTTGGAACCCATCTTTTGGAGGGTCTTATCCAGGGCCTCGGCCTGCGGCACCGTGCGCGGAAAACCATCCAAGATAAATCCTTTCTGGCAGTCCGCTTGTTTGAGACGATCCTCTATAATGCCAATCACCACCTCATCGGGCACTAATTTACCGGCATCCATGCAGGCCTTGGCCTGTTTGCCCAATTCCGTCCCCTCTTTGACCGCGGCTCGCAGAATATCACCCGTCGAAATCTGGGGAATCTGGTACTTCTCGATCATCATTTTGGCCTGGGTCCCCTTGCCTGCTCCTGGCCCCCCTAACAGAATCAGATTCATAACTGCCTCCTTTTGCGCGCTACCAGCTCTAAATTAACCATAACCTAACAAGATGAAATTATCGCCGTATCCGGCCCATGCGTTTTTTACCAATAATACCTTCAAAGCCCTCATAATGACGCATAACAATATGAGACTCAATCTGAGCCACGGTATCCATGGCCACCCCTACGACAATCAACAGCGCCGTGCCGCCAAAGTAGAAGGGAACATTGAACTTCTGCACCAGAATGGTCGGCAGCACACAGACCGCCGACACATACAGTGCCCCCCACAGGGTAATGCGGGTCAACACGCGGTCGATAAATTCCGCGGTGCGCTTGCCGGGCCGCAACCCTGGGATATAGCCGCCGTATTTTTTCATATTGTCGGCGACGTCCACCGGATTATAGGTCACCGCGGTATAAAAATAACAGAAAAAGATAATTAATGCTACATAGACCAGCTCATGGGCGATATGGCCGGGGGTCATGGCCGCGGTCACCCAGCTTACCCAAGACCACAGGTAACTCAGCCAGCCGGAGCCGGTCTGGCCTTCGGTGCCGATGAAACTGGTAATCGTCGCCGGAAACATTAAGATCGACGACGCGAAGATCGGCGGGATAACCCCTGCCGTATTGACCTTCAGGGGCAGATGGGTGCTTTGCCCCCCGTAAACCCGGCGTCCTACCACGCGGCGGGCGTATTGCACTTGAATGCGCCGTTGGCCGCGTTCCATAAAGACGATGACGCCGACCACGGCGATCATCACTCCTAATAATATTATCATGATCATCGGGGCGATTTCACCGGTCTGCATTAGACTAAAAGTCCCGATAATCGCCGAGGGCATCCGGGCCACGATGCCGGCAAAGATAATCAAAGAGATGCCATTGCCGATGCCCCGTTCGGTGATCTGTTCCCCCAGCCACATGATAAAGGTCGTGCCTGCGGTCAGGGTCAACACAGTCATTAGCCGGAAGCTCCAGCCGGGATCGAGGACGACCGGTCGGCCACCGCTTTCCATGCCCATGCCTTCCAGGCCGATACTAATCCCCAGGCCCTGGATAATACATAATAATACCGTGCCGTAGCGGGTATATTGTTTGATCTTTTTGTGGCCCGCCTCACCCTCTTTATACAATTTTTCAATGGCCGGGAACACTACTTTAAGCAATTCAATGATGATCGCGGCGCTGATGTACGGCATGATCCCCAGGGCAAAGACGCTCAGCCGTTCCAGTGCCCCGCCGGAGAACATATCAAATAAGCCGAAGATGGTGCCCCGATGGCGAGCAAAAAAGGCCATCAAGGCGTCGGCATCGATTCCGGGCGTGGGAATATGACACCCCACCCGGTAAACGGCCAGCATCATCAAGGTAAACAGGATGCGCCGTTTGAGCTCGGGAATTTTGGCAATATTTTGAAACCCGGTCAGCACTCAAACTACCTCAACCCGGCCACCCTGAGCCTCGATCCGGGCCCGGGCTTGCGCACTGACCGCATTGACCCGAATAGTCAGGGGAACCGTCACCTCACCTTGACCCAGCAGTTTGATACCTTGATGATGTTTTTTGATCAGACCGGCCGCGGTCAGACTTTCTGCATCGACCACCGCGTTCGCCGCAAAGCGGTCCAAATCCCGCAGGTTAATAATGGTCCAAGGCTTTTTAAAGATATTAGTAAAACCCCGTTTGGGAAGCCGCCGCAGCAGCGGCATCTGGCCGCCTTCAAATCCGGGTTTGGGTTTCTGACCGGAGCGGCTTCTTTGCCCTTTGGACCCCCGGCCCGCGGTTTTACCCGCGCCCGAACCTAGCCCGCGGCCCACCCGCTTGGGCTTGTGTTTGGCTCCCGGACACGGTTTAAGTTCATCTAACCGCATATTTGTGTACCCTTTCTCCGCTGACCTTAAACGACATCCGCGCCTGATTTCAGTTCCTGAACCTCGATCAGATGACAGACCTGGCGAATCATACCGCGTATCGCCGGGTTATCTTTGTGTCGCACGGTCTGGTGTAATCGGTGCAGACCCAAGGTCTTTAAGGTCAGACGATGCCTTTGGGGTCTGCCGATCGGGCTCCGTTTCAAAGTTATGGCTATGACTGGTTCCGTCACTTTCTTCTCTTTCTAAAAACCTCAAGCCCGGATTTCGCTTAAAGCACGATTCCGACGAGCGGCGATATCTTCCGGACTGGCCAATTGCTTCAAGGCCTCCATGGTGGCCTTGACCGCATTATGGGGGTTGTGGGACCCCAGACACTTAGTCAAGACATTCTGGATGCCTGCTACTTCGACCATGGCACGTACTGCCCCTCCAGCAATCACCCCGGTCCCCTGAGATGCAGGTTTGAGCAAAACCCTACCGGAACCAAAACGTCCCAACACCGTATAGGGGATGGTGTTGTTCAGAATGGGTATCTTTATCAGGCTTTTCTTAGCCCGTTCCAAGGCCTTACGAATCGCCTCCGGGACCTCGTTGGCCTTGCCTAATCCAGCCCCCACCTGACCCTGGCCATCGCCTACGACTACCAGGGCATTGAAGCTGAATCGCCGTCCACCCTTCACCACCTTGGCCACCCGACTGATATGGACTACCTTATCAGTAAATTGTGGTTCCGTTGCTTCGCTCTCGAACAATGCTACCTCCGTACTGGCACACATCCCAGGTTAATTCCCATTTGGCAATCCTCCGCTTATAATTGCAGTCCTTGTTCCCGACAACTATCGGCTAAGCCTTTAATCCGGCCATGATAAAGAAAGCCGTTGCGATCAAAGGCCACCTTTTGGATGCCGACCTGCTGGGCCTTTTGGGCCAGCAGCACCCCGACCTGCCGCGCCTTGTCGCTGCCTTTTAGATTGGCCGTCTTCTCCCGCAGTTCTGGGCTTAAGGTCGAGGCCGCGACCAGGGTCTTACCGTGCAAATCATCGATGATCTGGGCATATATATGCTTGGCGCTCTTAAAAACGGTGAGACGCGGGCGGTGCTCGGAACCGAAGATCTTCTTTCGTACCCGTTTTTTACGTTTCAGGCGCGCTGCTTGTTTCCGATCCAACTTTGCCATGTTTTTAACCTAAACCTAGAATTACCGGCTACCGGCCTTACCCACCTTGCGGTGCAAGACTTCTCCGGCATATTTGATGCCTTTCCCTTTATAGGGTTCGGCAGGGCGTAATCGACGAATATTGGCTGCCACCTGTCCCACGGTTTCTTTATCCGCGCCATGCAGGGTCAAGCGATTGGCCTTTTCCACTTCGGCCTTGATTCCCGCCGGTAGTGCATATTCCACCGGGTGGGAATAGCCCAGACTGAACACCAATCGCCCCTCCTTGGCCTCGACTTTATAACCCTTGCCTTCAATCTCCAACTTGCGGGTAAACCCCTCGCTTACGCCGGTGACCATGTTGGCCACCAAGGCACCGGTTAAGCCCCAGAAAGGTCGATTCGCCCGGCTGTCATCTCGAGGATAAACCCGAATCTCTTGGGAATTCAGCTCCAACCGGACCCCCGGGTGAATGGCCCGTTTCAGGGTCCCACCACTGCCGGTCACGGTCAGAATCCCATCCTCGAAAGTTGCCTTGACCCCCTTAGGCAAGGGTATCGGCTGCTTTCCTATGCGTGACATTGTTAGCCTCTCTTATTGCGCTACCCGGCTTACCACACCGAGCACAGGATTTCGCCGCCGACGCCTTCTTGGCGGGCCCGGCGATCGGTCATCACCCCTTTAGAAGTAGAGATGATCGCCACTCCCAGCCCTCCCAGAATGTAGGGGATCTCGTCTTTGGAAGTGTAAATGCGGCGACTTAGTTTACTAACCCGCTTCAGGCCCTGGATCAAGGGTTTGCCGTGTTCATCATAACGCAGATAAATCCGTAGAATACCCTGCCGCTTGTCTTTGATCAGCTTACATCTTTTGATATAGCCCTCTTCCTCTAAAATCCGGGCGACACTGGCCTTGAGCTGCGAGGCCGGGATATCCACTTTATCAAATCTGGCCACCCCCGCATTCCGGATGCGAGTTAGCATATCCGCCAGGGGATCGGTGAGACTCATCTATACTTGCTCCTGTTTACTTATCACTGGCTCCGGCCAGGGCGGTTATTCCTGGTTCGTTACCCTTCTCCAAACCTGTTCTTACCAGCTCGATTTAACCACTCCCGGAATCTCGCCTTGTAACGCCATCTGCCGGAAACACAGCCGACAGATACCAAAACGGCGGATAAAAGCCCGGGGGCGTCCACAGATGGGACAGCGATTATAGCTCCGGGTGCTGAACTTCGGTTCCCGTTTAGCCTTGGCAATCAGCGATTTTTTGGCCACGAAGATCTCCTCATTTAACTCCGAAACGGCATGCCCAAGAGCCGCAGCAGGAATCTACCTTCTTCATCCGTGCCGGCCGAGGTCACGATAGTGATATTTAATCCTTTGATCTTGTCGATTTTGTCATAATCGATTTCCGGGAAGAGGATCTGCTCTCGGATGCCCAGGGAATAGTTGCCCCGGCCATCAAAGGCCTTCTCTGATACCCCCCGAAAGTCACGGACCCGGGGCAAGGCCACATTAACCAGTTTATCAAAGAAATCATACATCTTATGTCGGCGCAGCGTGACCATACAGCCGATCGGCATGCCTTCCCGCAATTTGAAGGCGGCAATGGATTTACGGCCCCGGGTCACTACCGGCTTCTGGCCGCTGATCGCCGCCAATTCCTGGCTGGCCGAATCGAGAATCTTGATATTTTGAATCGCTTCCCCCAGTCCCATGTTGATCACGATCTTCTCCAGGCGAGGCACCTGCATGGGGTTCTTATAGCGAAATTCCTGCATTATTAAGGGGATACATTCCTGTCTGTAATAGTCATACAAACGCGCCATAAAGATTTATCCTTCCAGCATCTCGCCGCACTTTTTACAGATCCGGACCTTTTTACCGTCGCCGCTCAAAGCATGCCCGATCCGGGTCGGTTGGGAACATTTGGGACAGACCAGTCGCACATTGGAGACATGCACCGACCCCTCTTTTTCAACAATGCCGCCCTGACCGGTCGTCGGACTGGGGCGCGTGTGGCGTTTGATCATGTTAACCTTTTCCACGACCAGCCGATCCTGTTCTTCCACGATCCTCAATACCTTGCCGGTCTTGCCGCGATCCCGCCCTGCCATCACTTCCACGATGTCGTTCTTTTTAATGCGAATCTTGCTGCGGGAGAGCTTTTTTGGTTTATTCATCATCATTATCCTAGAGGACTTCGGGAGCCAGGGAGATGATCTTCATAAAACGCTTGGCCCGCAGTTCACGAGCCACCGGTCCAAAGATCCGGGTGCCGATCGGTTCTCCCTGGGGGTTAATCAACACCGCCGAGTTGTCCGAAAATCTGATATAAGAGCCATCCGGCCGCCGCGTCTCTTTGATAGTTCGGACGACCACCGCCCGTTTGACATCGCCTTTGCGCACCTTGGAATTGGGCAGCGCTTCCTTGACGGACACCACAATGATATCCCCGACCCGGGCATAACGCCGCCCGGTGCCACCCAAGACCCGGATGCAAAATAACCTTTTCGCGCCGGAGTTGTCAGCTACATCAAGTTGAGTGTGAACCTGTATCATAATTAACCTTTAAGATTAAACTTTCGCTCTAGGGTGAAATCAGACTGCCTTTTCCAGAATTTCCTTGACTCGCCAGCACTTATCCCGACTCAAGGGGCGGGTCTCAATGATTAGGACCTTATCCCCGATCCGACAGGCATTTTGCGCATCGTGCGCTTTAAATTTATTCCGCCGTCTGACGGTCTTGCCATAAACCGGATGACGCACCAGGCGAGTTACCTGGACCACCACGGTTTTGTCCATCTTATCACTGACCACTATGCCGATGCGGCTCTTACGAATTCTCCGTTCTTGATTCATCATGGTTTCCGCTTACCGTTGGGTTAATTTCCTGTCTAAACCCATTACAGATTTATCGGGCTAAAGGCGACCCGCCGGGTCACCTCTACCTGGTTTAAATTAGAGCCAGGCAACTTTCGGCCCAGCCTAATAATTTAGACGGCATGTCCCAGTTTCTCGCGCAGTACCGTCTTCAACCGGGCCAGATCTTTGCGGGTAGCCTTGAGGCGCGCCGTAT
>Ga0164318_10004201_pt1 | contig 13790 bp, 11 predicted proteins | sample GuaBasSedimGuay9_FD_113734 | JGI IMG/M metagenome (GOLD analysis project Ga0164318, IMG submission 113734) | Subseafloor sediment microbial communities from Guaymas Basin, Gulf of California, Mexico - Guay9, Core 4571-4, 0-3 cm | ecosystem: Environmental > Aquatic > Marine > Hydrothermal vents...
TCTTCTCCTCAAATAGCCGCCGGATAAACACTATTTGTTGATAATCTCCATACCCGATGTCCATACCCGCCCACATTTGTTGTGAAAAAATGAGACCAAAACAATGACAATGAGTACGTACCCTGACAGGTTCGTTTTCTAGAAATAATTATCCACCCGCCCCCGCTTTAAGCACATATCTTTATACTGACTAGGTATATAAAATTATGTTTTTTAGATAAAAAAGAATATGCTGATTTATTTCTATCCACCTCCGATAAATTTAAATAGAGATTTTTATAATTATCTATATTAGGGGAAAATCATGAAAGTATTTTATCCCATACTATTAGCAGGTATATTAGTCCTAGGTAGTTTTGGAGCAGCAGCCTTATCAGATGGTGACGTTAAGCAGATGAGAATCACAGTGTCCTTCCAACAACCAATCTTAGAGGAACAAGGAGAATGTATAAAGGTTAGTCTTGATAATGCAAACTCAGTTTTGATGAAGCCACATAAGCCTGTTTTGCCAGCTTATGTTAAAAAAATTGTGTTTCCATTTGGCACAGAAATAAAACATGTGAGCTGCAAGGTACATAACATTAAGCAAAAAACTGTTTCAAAGGAATTGATATCAGCACCTGAGCCTGTTTTAGCTGGAATTGACACCATAGACGCTGTATGGAAAAAAAAGCAGGAAACAGTCTATGATAACAGTCCTTTTCCAGATAAACTGTATGAGTACGATGTAGGATGTGGACTACAAGGGGAGAAAAGAAATGTTATTGTAAAGATAAAGGTTTTTCCAGTTCAGTACATACCAGAGAAAAAAACTATAAATTGGGCGTCTGATGTTGAAATTGAAATAGAATATAAAGAACCACAACATCCATTTGTTTTTGATGATGAATATCCACTAGTTGTGATAGGACCTGAGGAGTTTAGCAATGAACTAACACCACTTATATCACATAAAAACAGCAATGGCATATCATCCATATTTGTAAGTCTTGATGACATCTATAATGGTATATATTTCCCTGCTGAGGGAAGAGATGATCAAGAAAAGATAAAATATTTTATCAAAAACGCTATTGAAAACTGGGGTACAAGCTATGTATTGTTAGTAGGTGGAAGCCAGAAGCTACCTGTGAGAACAACCCATGTACACATTGACTCCTCACCTCCAGATAATGAGGTTTTTGTCAGTGACCTATACTATGCAGACATCTATAATGAAACAGGTGGTTTCTGCAGCTGGGATTCTAATGGAAACAATGTATTTGGAGAATACAACTGGGGCAACTCGCATCTAACAGATGAAATAGATCTATATCCAGATGTATATCTCGGTAGACTGGCATGTATCAATGAAAACGAGGTTGAAACTGCTGTAAACAAAATCATAGCATATGAGAATAATCAGGCATATACACAAGACTGGTTTACCAATCTTGTGGTATGCGGAGGGGACTCATTTCCTGGTGATAACAATGGTGTAGACGAGGGAGAATTTGTCAACCAAGCAGTTATAGATATCATGGATGGCTTTATACCAGACAAAATCTGGGCATCAAATGGGAGACTGACAGGCATGTTTCCAACCGGGGCACAGGAGATCAGCGAAGCAATCAACAGTGGCGCAGGGTTTGTTGACTTCTCAGGCCATGGCAACACCTATGTATGGGCCACTCATCCACATGAGGACCACAACACCTGGATACCCACACCTATGGGTGGATACCTCAACTCACCACATGTCACTGGACTCTCAAATGGAAACAAACTACCGATTATAGCCATTGGTGCATGCTCAACAAGTAAATTCAACTCAGACAGCGACTGTTTTGCATGGTCATTTATATCAAACCCAAATGGGGGAGGAATTGGAACATTTGGTGCAGCAGCATTAGGATGGGCATACATGGGCGAATGGGTCACATCTGGCCTAATAGAGGGAATGGTGATAAAAACATTTGAGGCATACAAGGAAGAAAGTGCAACAACATTTGGAGAAATGTGGGGAAGAGCTATTATAAACTACATATCCCCTGGTATGGAAGATGTTGACTACAAGACAGTTGAGGAATGGGAGCCATTAGGTGATCCATCACTCGCCATAGCAGGTCAGTCACAGGCACCAGAAAAACCAGCGAAACCATCAGGACCAACATCAGGGAGGATAAGAAAAACATATACCTACAGCTCTACTACAACAGACCCAGACAACGACCAGATATACTACCTCTTCGACTGGGGAGACGGAAGCTACAGCGGATGGCTAGGCCCATATAGTTCCGGTGACACAGTAGAAGCATCACACACATGGACCAAAAGAGGAACATATGAAATACGTGTAAAGGCCAAGGATGAACATGGAGTACAAAGCGAATGGTCCGACCCATTACCAGTTAGTATGCCACGAGGAAAAATGTTGTTCTATCAGCATTTCTTATATCTAATAGAAAAAATTTTCCCACGAATATATTTGTTTATACAATATCTACTAGAAAACACGGGATACCATTGAATGGCATAAAAAGGATGGAGTAGATAAAACCCAATTATAACCTCATACCTCATACTTCTATTTTTTCTTCATTCATCAAAACACTCTACTACTTCTAAAAAAACATTTTATCTATACGCTGTAATCTCCATTTAGCAGGATGATAAAAAAAAGAATGATTTACTCTAAAATGAGGAAGGGTTAATAAAAAAGGAGGGGATTTAGAATGAGGAAAGAACATGAGGGTTAGATACCTAGATAAGAAAAGACCCTACGGTATACTACTAATCCAGATAAGCATTGCATCGGCAATACTTTTTCCTCCTACATAATAGATGGTATCGCATTTGGATACAATCTGACAGTTGAAACAGATAAAACACAGTATCATCCTGGAGAGGATGTATACATTTATGGTTGTCTAACAGAAAATGGGGGGTATACCAATGTCAGCTGTTTGTGTAAACATAGCTGATCCGGATGAAAACATCATATTCGCCACATGTCTGCTGACTAATAACACAGGATGTTATGGGATAATTTACACACTAGAACAGAATGCATCACCTGGAATCTATAATGTAACTGCAGAGTCATATGAATATGATGTAGAAGCATATACCACATTTGAAGTAATACTACACCCAGACAACCATCCTCCTTTCAACCCATCGAAGCCAGATGGTCCCACCGAAGGATTAGTAGGAGAAGAATACATGTTTTCAACTAACACGGTTGATCCCGATGAAGATCAGATACAGTATGGATGGGATTGGGATGGAGACATGCTAACTGATGAATGGACAGACCTACACAGTTCAGGTGAGAACATAACCACACCTCATATTTGGGACAAAACAGGGGAGTTATAACATAAGAGTGAAAGCCAAAGATGAACATAATGCTGAGAGCAACTGGTCAGAACCTCTGACCATACAAATCAAAGCATCTATGCTTGAAATCAAGAAAATCATGGGGGGAATCAGTCTAACAACAGTGATTAGAAACAATGGAGAGGAAAATGCTACCAATATAAAGCTAAAAATTGATATAAAGATCAATGGAACACAAGGATTGATACTACTAGGCTCACATACCGAGAAAACAATAAAACTCATACCGCCTCAGAGAGAAAAATCCATTACCACAATAGCAGTTGGAATAGGAAAAATCAACATCACAGCAACGCTAATCACACAAAATACAGAGAAGATATCAAAAACAGTAAATGGACTAATAATAGGATTCATAATACTAATAACTCCATAAAAAATTTGATGCTATCATTTTTTAATATTCAAACACATTTTGGTCTATCAAAAACCATGATCCGAGAACTTTCATCATTTGACATATATGTGATAGCCACTGAAATGCAGGAATTAATAGGAAGCTACATAGACAAAATATATCAGCTAAGCCCAGAGGAACTGCTGATTAAAATAAGAAATGTCAAGACAAAACAAAAAGAATACATTTATGCAAGAAATAGAAAACTATTGTGTGTAACACAAAAAAGCTTCAAAATACCAAAAAAACCAACGACATTTGCCATGACACTACGTAAACATCTAGTAAACGGCAAAATCAAAGCAATAAAACAACATGAATTCGACAGGATAATAAAAATAATAATCAGCAAAAAAGAAGGATGCTACACACTCATTTTCGAACTATTCACAAACGGCAATATTATATTAATAGACGGCAAAGAAAAAATCATAATACCACTCATCACCCAACAATGGGCCCACCGCACAATAAAAACCCATGAAAAATACCAGCCACCACCCACGCAAACAAACCCATTTAAACTCAACTACAACAAATTTGTAGAAATCCTCAAAAACAGCAACAAAGACCTAGTACGCACACTAGCAGTCAACATAAACCTCAGCGGACCATATGCTGAAGAAATATGCAAACGAGCAAACATAAACAAAAACACTGACACACAAAAGATGGATGCAGAAATGCTCAAAAAAATTTACGACACTCTCTCCCAATTTCTAGAAACATTTGAGAAAAAAAAATTCCAACCCACAACAATCATACAATCAGATGGAAAAACAATAGACATCCTACCGATACCATTCAAAAAATACAGAGAAGAAAAACATAAAAAAACCAATAGCTTCAGCAGAGAACTACAAAAACTCATAGAACAAAACACTGAGGAAAAAAAATGGAAAAAAGAACACAGAAAAAAAATTGAAAAACTAAACAGAAAACTAAAACAACAAACAAAGGCAGTCGAAGAATTCAAAAAAAGAATACAGAAAAAAAAGAAGGAAGGAGACATAATCTACCTCAACCTTCCACAATGCAACCAACTACTAAAAGAAATAGACATCCTGATAAAACAAAAAGACAAAAAACGACAGATAGAAAGAATCAATAAAAAAACAATTGTAAAAAAATTCGACCCGACAGCAAATGAACTAATAGTCCTACTGCCCGACGGAAAAGGCAAAACCGTAGAAATAAAACTTGATTTCCGAAAAACAGCTGCAGAAAATGCAGAAAAAGCATACAACGAAAGCAAAAAACTGAGAGAAAAACTAAAAGGCGCTCTCAAAGCAATAGAAAATACAAAAAAAGAAATAAAAACACTAGAAAAAAAAGAAGAAAAACCAGCAGAAAAAGATAGAGAAAAGAAAAAAAAATTCTGGTTCGAAAAATTCAGATGGTGCATATCATCAGATGGAAACATTATCATAGCTGGAAGAGATGCAAAAAGCAATGAGATAATTGTAAAAAAATATCTAAAAAATGGAGACCGATACGTCCATGCAGATATACATGGTGCACCTAGCTGCATTGTAAAAGACATAGACATACATGACAGAAAAAAACCGATTTCTGAAAAAACACTAAAAGAGGCATGTATTTTTGCAGCCTGCTACTCTAAAGCCTGGAAACAACAATTTGGTGAAACACAGGCCTACTGGGTACTACCCAGCCAAGTAAGCAAAACACCACAGAGTGGAGAATACATACCAAAAGGGGCATTTGTGATACGTGGAAAAAGAAACTACTGTAAATGCAAACTACAACTCGCAATAGGACATATAACACTAAATAATGACATAAAAAAAATTATGGGTGGACCAATAGAATCAGTAAAAAAATTGGCAGATAAATATGTTATCATAGAACCAGGAGGTCTTAAGAGAAATGTAGTCTCCCAGATATTGTCAAAAACATTTAATGTCCCAACTTACGAGATAGAACGCGTACTTCCACCTGGGGAAACAAACATAACTAAAACAAAAGGAATAGAAACAAAAAAAATAATAACTTAGGAAATTAGAATAAAAAAGATGATGGTTTAATTTTTAAGGGAATGTTGAGCTAGTTATGAAGATAGTATTCAAAGACCTCAAAAAGGGTGAAATAAAAATCATACCAGAAAATCCAGATGATATATGGCATTTATACAATATTATAGAAGAAGAAGATCTAGTCCGAGCAGTAACGTTTAGAAGCGATAGTCAACAAAAAGATGGAAAAATCCGGTCAAAAAAAAGTGAAAAAAAACGAGTGAAACTTGGTATACGTGTAAAAAAAATAGGTTTCCATGAATTCTCAGATAGATTACGAGTACATGGAGTTATCGAGGAAGGACCACAAGATCTTGGATCATATCATACACTGAACATCACTGCTGACAAGATGAGCAAACTCTCAATCATAAAAAGAAAATGGAAAAAACATCAGCTGGATAGAATAGAGGAGGCAGTTAAAAAACGAAATCAACCCTCCCTGCTATTTGTATCACTTGATGAGGACACTGCAACAATTGCAATACTACATCAAAGTGGCATACAATGGATTACAGACATTGATTCCGGGAGAACAGGAAAAATGTATGAAAGTAAAAATACTGAGCATGAGTACTATGATGAGATAATATCTCTAATAGAGAGTTATAAAGAAGAGAATGCTCCATTGATTGTTGTTGGACCCGGTTTTGCCAGAGAAAAATTTGTAAAACATGGCAGAATGAAAAAACCTGAGCTTTTCAAAAAATGTATAACATATGGAACTGGACATTCTGGGATGAATGGTATAAATGAGGCTATAAAATCAGGTGTTGTAGAAAAAATCATAAGAGACAATAGAGTATCATTTGAAACACAATTAGTTGAAAAACTGTTTGAGGAAATAAAAAGGGATGGCATGGCTGTTTATGGAGAAGAAGAGGTTTATGATGCTCTCAACAGAGGAGCAGTAAAACAGCTTCTAATATCAGATAAGGTTATCAGGAGTGGAAAAGGTGAGGAGTTTATCAGACTAGCAAGACAAACAAATAGTGTATTCACAGTTATCAACACGCAGCATGATTCCGGTAAGAAGTTTGAGGGAATAGGTGGGATAGGTGCTTTTTTAAGGTTTAAAATAGACTGAGACAAAAATTAAATGAGACGGCCGAAACCCATGCCTATTATCCGCCATGATGTAGGTGGGGTATATTCTGTGTCTCGTAGGTCATCTAAAAAATTTCCGTCTGTGTCTGTGGATTTCTCTTCTGGCTGTATCTCTATCAAACTTCCATCATAGTATTCATATGATACTTCAAGGCTAAACGTGTTTCCCTTGTCTCTAAACATACCTATTTTTCCAACTTTTACACTAACCTGTATGTTAATTTCTTTGTTCTCCCATTTATCACTGTAATACGGTGGTTCTCTTAGTTTCTGCTCTGCATCAAATATTGATTCCGCTTCTATAGGCTCATTTGAGGGTTCCTCCAGGTTGACATCCAGGGATAGCTCTATACGTCCATTTTTAGAGGATCTAGTCTCTACTGTTCCGTCAGGGGTTGTGATTTTTAATGTTATCTCATCTAGCCCCAATCCAAGTCTTTTTAGAAATCTTAGTCGAGGTTTATCATCTTCCCAGCTTAGGTTGAATGTTATGGTTTTTAGATTTCCCTGTGGTATGATTATGTCTGTTGTGTACGATGCTTTTTTAGACGCGCCGCCTGATATGGATGGCAGAGAATCAGATTTTATGTTCCACTCCACATCATATACATGTGTCTCTGTCTGTGGTTCAGTGACTTCTTCCTCTGGTGGTTGATATAACGCGAGTGATATCACTGCGATTATAACCACGGCAACTGCTATTAATATGATGAGTTTGTCGGTGTGTTTTAGATCTAGAATCATCTACTCACCCTTCTTTTTGTCAAATATTTTTTTATTTATATTAATTTTATCTTTTTGTAATTATAAGTATGTTTCCCCCTTTATTAAATTTTTCCTTTTATTATATATTGATTTATTTAATTTGTGATGTTTTTACCGTAGGGCAAACAAACAAAATTCAGTAATATATCAAAATTCTTTATATCTATCTGTTATTTGTTATTATTGGGAGGGGAGTGTCGCATTTTGTACATCTTCCATTTTTAAGACCAATTAACCGGGTTGTGTAGCCGTATCGTTCGATGCATATGTTGCCACATTTAGGGCAGATAGTGTTTTCATAATCACCATGTGGCACATTGCCTAGATATGGGTATTGTATACCAATGTTTTTTGCAGTTTCATATATTTTTAGTAATGTTTTGATTGGTGTCATCGGAATGTTTGTCATTTTGTAGTCTGGATGAAATCTAGAAAAATGCAATGGTGTATCACTTCCCAATTTTTCGGCAACCCATCTGCAGAAATCTTTTATTTCTTCCATGGAGTCATTGTATCCAGGAATGACTAGATATGTTATTTCTAGGTGAATGCCTAGGTTTTTTGCAGTTTCGCATGTCTGCAGCACTGGCTGTAGGCGTGCCTTACATATTTTTTTGTAGAAATCATCGTTGAATGCTTTTACATCTATGTTCATTGCATCTAGATATTTGGATAGTTCTTTTAGTGGTTCTTGGTTTATATATCCATTGGTGACATAAACTGTATATAGATTGTTTTTTTTCGCTTGTTTAGCCGTGTCTAGGCTGTATTCATACCATATAGTTGGTTCATTGTATGTCCATGCTATGCCCTGACAGTCATATTTTTTTGCCATCTTTACTGCTTCTTCAGGGGATAGTTCTTGTAGGTATATGTCTTCTGGATGTGCAGTGGATATAGTGTAGTTTTGACAGTGGCTACACTGGAATGTACATCCCACTGTGCCGAAGGATAGTATGTTTGAACCTGGATGGAAATGATAGAGAGGTTTTTTTTCAATAGGATCAATTGCTACTGATGAGTAAGAGCCATATATTAGTGTGTATAGTTTTCCATCCTCATTTTTTCTTACACCGCAGATGCCTCTCTGATCTTTTTTGATTTTGCATGTATGAGGGCATAGAAGACATTGAACTTCTTGTTTTTCTGTTGATACCCAGAATTTTGCTTCTTTTTTCATATTTTTTCAAAAAGAGTTTTACAGCAGTTGGTATTATATTAATCTTCGCCTAGTATCATTTCTCCTAGGCTGCGTAGGAATCCTTTTTGCGGGTAGTTGTCGTTGATCTGCGGCTGCATGGATTTGTATTGTTTGATGTTTTCATCTGTACGTAGCATGTATCTAGCATAGTAGAATGCTTCTTCTACAGATACTTTTCCATCTTTGAATATTCGAAGTCTGGTGGGTCTTCCGATGTTCAGTATACCTGGTTTGAAGCCATCTGCTTCCCCGGTTTTTAGTCCTTTGAACCATAGCTGTGAGAATAATGGTCCCTCTGTTGTGCTGGTGTATCCTTTTCTGAATTTGCTTGCACCAGTTATTACTATTCTACCTGATTGAGGAATTTTGGATCTTAGTAAAAGTGGGGTGGGAAGGTTAAGTATGGTTTTGTCAGCGAATCCTCCAGAGTAACATGCATCGATGATTATGCATGTTTTTTTGGATTTTAGTGGTCCTAGTAGCTCTCCTAGTTCCTTGTCACTTAGGGTGTCATCCCATGTGAAGATGATGCTGTGTTCCAAGATTTTTCCGCCGGTTAGGATGTTGTCTTTATCCCCATATCCATGGTTGAATATCCATAGAAAGATTTCACTGTCTCTATATTTGTTTGATTCTTTGATGACATAGTTTATGGTGTGGATAACATTCTTTTTAGTTGCACCGCCATATATTATGTTGTATTTGTGAGATCGTTCTTGTAAGGTTTTTACTCTTTTTCCGTATCCATTGTTGTTTCTTATCCATCCATCGTCAAACAGTATAAATATGTTAGATGTTGAGTATCTACAGTTTTCGATTAGATACTCAGCCATTTCTTCTGCTAGATAGAGACCGCCATTTCCTAGTTTACTCTCGTTGTCATTTGGAAAGTTGGATGCTGCTATAAATATTGCCCATTTATGGGAGCTGGATTCTACTATGTCCGGATTGTCGACTATTAGAGTTATTGTCTCAGTATCTGAGTATTCTTTGCCATCCCATGCTCTAGCAGTGATGGTGTATGTGCCATCTTCATAGTCATATGCATTCCATTCAAAACTCCATTGTGTTGTTCCATCAGCGGTGTGCCATTCTTCGTCATTGATTTTTATCTCAACAGCGGTTAGGTCTTCTTCCCCATCTGGGTCATATGCTAGGCCGCTTATCATAACAATACTATGGACAACTGAGTTGTTAGATGGATATCTTATGCTTATGATAGGTTTTTTGTTTGAGATATTGTTTTGCTGAATACAGCCAGAGAATAGTGGTAATAATAGTATGGAGGCAACTGTTATTGTGGCAACAAGTTTTTTATCCATGGTGCACCATTATAATATTTTTCTTTTATTTTTACTTTAAAACCTTTGCTTGACAGTTATTGTCAGAAACAGATAGGATCTTATCTGCTTTTTATTTCTTTGTTAAAAAAAATCTTTGTATAGTTACGTGTAAGACATTGGTTTTCTTGATTAGAAAAAATGTGGGAGATATAGTGTGGTTTTAGGAGGAATCATATTTTTGTGTTTGTCTGAAATGCTCATATCCTTGGTTTGGCAGTATGTTTTTGATATGTTTTGAGACTAGTTTAATGCTCTTTGTTTTTGTTACTCTGCCTATTGGTGTGAGTTTGTTTCCTGTGTTCTCTACTGCTTTTGCTGTTTTTTCAAAATGATCAGCTGGCATTGTTATGAGGAGCTCATAGTCTCCACCGAAGTGAAGAGCTGCATTGTAAACATCTATTTTTGTTTGTTGTTGGATATATATAAGCTCTGGTGATATTGGAATTTTTTCTCTACATATTTCGAAGCCTACATTGTTTAGCTCTCCCAGCTGGTAGAGAGAGGCTGATATGCCATCTGATATGTCCATGCAGGAGGAGACCGTTTTTTTTTCTGCTAATGCTCTTCCCTCTTTTATCCTTGGTATGGGTTGCAGTAGACCTTTTACAATCTCCTTGTTTTGGATCTTGTGTTTTAATGCATAGTATCCTGCTGCTGCTTTTCCTAATGTTCCTGTTACCGCAACGATATCACCTGGTTGTGCCCCTTTTCGTGGCATAAACTCATCTTTTTTTACTCTACCAAGTATGGTTCCGCAAAGGGTTATGTGTGGGTTTTCCTTTGTGTCACCACCGATTATAGCAGTATCAAATTTTGTAGCACATCTGTTGGCTCCCTCTATCAGTCTCTGTAGAAACATGATGGATGTGTTTTTTGGTAGGCCAAGAGATAAAACTATGCCTATAGGCTCTCCACCTTTTGCAGCTATGTCGCTTAGATTAACTGCTACTATAAACCATCCCATCTGGAATGGTGTTATCTCTCTAGGTAGATGCGCTTTTTTTGATACCATGTCTGTAGAGACTAACAGGTAGTTCTGGTCATCGATGTCTATAGCAGCGCAGTCATCACCAATTCCAACAGCAACATTCCCTGTAGATATGGCTTGTGAGATGAGTCGTATAGCCTCTCTTTCGCCTATGTCTGATAGCTTCACAGTTAGGACACAAGGATTTTTTGTTCAAAAAGTTTATCATGTGAATAACTGTTTGACTGTTTTTGGTGAGTCTAAAAAAAGGATTTTACGGGGGGTATAATCAGGTTTGAAAGGGATAACATATGCAGAAAGCGGGGTAGATATAATGGAGGAAGAAAAAGCTATAGGAGCACTGCTTTCAAGTATAGGATTTAAACGTAAAGACATCATTGGCAGACCTCTTGGTGGACATTACGCAGGTCTGATAGAGTTTGGCGAATATGCTTTGGTATTGTGCACAGATGGTGTCGGCAGTAAGGTAAAAATTGCTTCTGAGCTAAGAAAATGGGACACAGTTGGTATTGACTGTATAGCTATGAATGTGAATGATGCAATCTGTGTGGGCGCGGAACCACTTGCATTTGTTGACTATTTGGCAATAGATAAACCCAGTCCTGAGATAACCAAAGAAATAGGTAGAGGACTGGAAAAAGGTGCAGAGCATGCCAATATATCTATCGTAGGTGGGGAAACAGCCTCATTACCAGATATTATCAGGGGATTTGATTTAGCTGGTACATGCCTTGCATATGTAAAAAAAACTGATGTTATAACAGGTGAAAAAATCTGTGCAGGTGATGTGATAATAGGATTGCAAAGCAGTGGCATACATTCAAATGGTTATACACTTGTGAGAAAAGTCATTGAAAAATCAGGTTTATCCTATCATGATCGGTTTCCAGATGGTTTGTATCCTGGCAAAACAATTGGTGAAATACTACTCACCCCAACCAGGATATATGTCAAAGAAATACTAAATGTTTTGAGAAAAACAGAGGTCCATGGACTAGCTCACATAACAGGTGGTGGCCTAAGAAATCTTATGCGTCTAAACAAAAACGTCAAGTATATTATCAAAGACCCATTTGATCCACAGCCAATATTCAAATTTATTCAAAAACTTGGAAATATCGAGGACATGGAAATGTACCAGACCTTTAACATGGGCATGGGATTCACAGTTATCGTATCTAAAGAAGATGTTGATTATACACTAAATATCCTCAAAAAACATTCCCACAACATGGATATCAAAGTTGTAGGTAAGATAACAGAGGGAAAAGGCGTTGAAATACCCTCTTTAAACATAATGTTCCGATAAAGAAACAAGTGGAAAAAACTTTGAGGCAACACAAATAGAGGGAAATACAAATGTATCAGCACCAAAATAAAGACACTCCATATCTCTTTTATGTTTTATGCTATGAAAAGTAGGATTAAAGCTATAAGTATTGGTTGATGAAGGAAATAGATCACCAGAGAATGAGAACCGAAGAAACAGACTGCCCTTACAAGTCTAAACATTGATAGATCTCTCAAAATAAATCTCCTTTTATACCCACTATACAAGGTGTTGCCAAGAAAGATGCCTAGTAGAACAACACCAAACCATGGTAGAAGAGGAAAATAGTCAACTGTGTAGAAACTAGATGGGACAAAGCCTAACCAGAGAAGAAAATAGAAATCGAAACTCATAGTTTTCAAAAATATTCCTATAAAGATAAACAATATCCCCAACACAAGATTTTTGTAACGATAACGTAGCATGGGATACGCCAGGATAATGGACAGACCAATGCAGTGTAGAACACCAAATACAACAAAACCCCGGCCTAAAAACAGCCATGTAACAATCGTTACAACAACCCCTAATACAAAAATTTTCAAACCTCTAATCAAAAACTTTATCCAAACATCTCTTTCTTTTGTTATAACCCTCCTCGTCTTCGAATAACTAAGAGTCAACGAAATACCTACTAACAGAATAAAAATACAACCAATTGAATACACAAAAAGCAGGGAAAAACCAGAGTACAAACCCATCTTATAGACGTGAAAGAAATTGAGATCATACAGACTATGAAAGACAATCATCATAACAACTGCAATGCCACGTAAGAAATCTATCTCCCAGAATCTCCTACAATCACAACATAACGACTGAGCAGCACTCATAACTAGTTCAGGAAAATACATGAGAGAAGGAGATATTAAACATGTTTGTCAACATAAAGAAAAAAGTGGATAATGAGTAGCGGGGAGTGGATTTGAACCACTGATCTACGGGTTATGGGCCCGTCGGGATTTCCTGGCTACCCCACCCCGCTACAGATGGGTGACATTCCCAGATGTTCCTCGCCAACTATTTTTTTGGGTACTATGCGAAATGAGACAAGCTACTTTAATATCTTTCTGAGTACTTAAAATTTAATATGCCAAAAGCTCCTAACTGTTTGTTGAAAACATCTGTTTATAAAAAACCATACCATATAAAAGGGTGGGATAAATATTATAAAGACCAGTATAAATAAAGTAGTTTTTGAGGAGAAATGACTGAAAGAAATATAAAAACACGTTTGGTTAAAAA